>OOAG01002936.1_pt1 | contig 10653 bp, 10 predicted proteins | sample 1671461 | NCBI WGS metagenome assembly OOAG01 (sample SAMN06348159, study PRJEB24527) | human gut metagenome | biome: human gut; feature: ankylosing spondylitis patient; material: feces | host: Homo sapiens | place: China | collected 2015-10 | reverse complement strand
ACTCGAACAGGGCGGCGGTGCGAAGCACCGTAAGCAATCAGCCCAGTGGGCTGTTGCTTAGCCCGCGGGTCCCAACCATCAGGAATGTCTACCGGGGTCCCGCTCTCTTTGGTGGGGTGCCCAGTTGGCTCGAACCCAAAATCACAGATACAGCAGCGGAGGCGTCCATCATTTGATGGACGCCTCCGCTTTTTCTCTTACTGGTTCATCTGCTGCAGGATCTTTGCGATCTCGCTGGTGGTGTAGCCCTCTTTCTGCAGGGCATTGGCAATGGACGTGTCACTCTTGCCACGGCTGCGCAGCAGTGCCGCCGTAAAGGGCACCACGCTGCTGCCCTTCAGCGCATTCGTTCCCGCAGCGCTCCCCGATGCCTTGCCGCTGCCCCTGCTTTTTGCGGCCGCATTGCCCGCCGCACGGCTGGCCTTTGCCTGCGCATTGGACTGCTTGAGCGCCCACTCGCCCTTGGCAATGTTCAGCTTTTCCGAGGTAACGCTGTTGTTGAAGGCCTGCTGCTTCAGCGCATCCTGATAGGCGCGCTCGCTGGCTTCATTCTCATAGCGCTGCTGGGTCAGACTGTCCTGCCGCTGCTTTTCCTGCATCTGCTGGTTCCATGCCGTGTCGGCACGGTCGGCCTCGTAGGCGCGGGTGCCGGACACGATGTTGTACCCGGTGTTCAGCAGGCTGCCCGCCAGCGAGCCGATGCCGGTGGTGCCGCTGATGGCCAGCTGGATCGCATCCCCGATGACCCCCAGCACGGTCATGATGCCGTTGAAGGTCTGCTGGCGGCGGCTGGCCTGTGCCTGTTCCTGCGCAGTATAGTAGCCGTGCAGGGTATCCAGACGGCTCAGATAGTCCTGATACTGCCCGTAATCCTGCGCGTAGGCGTTGTTGTAGTCCTCCCCTTTCTGCTGCAGCTGGGTGTAGTAATCTGAGAGCTGCCGGTCGTACTGCTCCTGCGCACTCTGTTCCTGGGCGTTCAGCTGGTCCAGCCGCGACACCAGCTCATCGCCGCCGCTGGTGTAGGTGTCCAGTGCCAGACTGTACAGGCTGGGAATGGCCTCGTTCAGCGCACCGATCTGCTGCTGATAGGCCTGTTGTGCCGCACTGGCCGCATAGCTGGAGCCGTAACCGCCGGTCAGGGCTGCCGCCTGTGCAGCGGCATCGGCACTGGCGTTGTGGGCGTTCTGGGTGTACTGCTGGGCGTACTGCCGGTACAGCGGGTCCTGCGTATAGCTGTAGGCAAAATTCTCCCGTGCCAGCAGACGGTCCAGTACCTCATTGATGCGGTCCTGGTAGCCGCTCTGGTACGCCTCCGGGCGCTTGCCCTGCCACTCCTTCAGCGCGTTTGCGGCGTCGGTCACGCTCTGGCCGGGGCGGTAACCGGCCCCTGCCATGGCCTCTTCCACCTGCTGTCGGTTTTCCAGGCCGCTGGTGTCATAGCCGCTCTGCGCCTCCGGCGCTGCCAGCTCTTCCTCTTTCTTTTTGGTCGCCATGCTCTTCTCCTTTCTTTTACAACGAATTCAACCGGGTGCGCAGCTCCTCCGACAGGTTTTCTACGTCCAGATTGGTCAGTACATACTGCAGCTGTTCCTGCATCTGGTACAGGTAGCTGCGCAGCGCTCTTGCGTCCTCCGGGTCCATGTTTTCGCTCAGCTTCGGCAGGCCCAGCCGGTTCAGACCGTTCACACTTGCCATGTTGCTTCCTCCTGTTCTTCCACAAGGCCGCCTTTGGCCGCGGCCAGATTCTTCGCCAGACTGCGCAGGGTGATCTGCCCTTTGCCCCGCAGGCGCAGCCGCAGGGTGCTGTGCCGCCGGGGCACCAGCGGCAGGTCATAGCTGCGGCGGGCCTCCCGGGCGGTCAGGCTTGCCACTGTCTCCCATGGGCTGCCGTCGTAGCTCAGCGCTACCTCCACCGTGCTGGCACAGGCCGCGTCCAGCCGCAGCGTCAGCCGCGACAGATACCGCTGTTCCGCCCCGTCCTGCCCGATGTCACCGGTCACCAGCTCAAACGACACCTGCTGTTCCACACCTTCGGTGCTCTGCCAGTCGCTCTCCCGGCTGGGATCCGCCGCCCACAGGGCCTGCCCGTCCCACAGATACAGCTGGCCGCCGGTGCTGGCCATGTCACAGGAGCATACATCCTCTTCGTGCCAGAGCCCGCGTTCGGTGTCATACACCAGCAGCCGGGTCTGCCCCTGGGTCCCGGCCGTGCGGGAGATGTGCAGATAATACCGGCCGTCCAGCGCACCGCCCACAGCGCTCTGCACGTTGGCCAGCCGGCTGGCGTCCAACACCGCCGACACCTTGGTGGGGATGCTGCCGTCCCATGCCATGACGCCATCCGGCGAGAGGTAATACAGCGTCTCGTTCAGCACGCACAGGCTGCGGGCCGCATTCTTGGCCACGCCCCGGCAGCGCAGAGAGGTGAGCTGAAAATCCGAGGGCTTTGTGCCGCACAGCTTGTGCAGGGTGTTCTCCTTGAAGAACAACGCATAGCCCATGCAGGTGGCCGCGCCGGTAAAGGCTCCGTCGCTGCCCACCGTCACCGCATAGCTGTCCGCCGCAATGCCCCGATAGGAAAACCAGTTGGTGGGGTCGCCCAACTTGCAGGCGTAGATCACATTTTCCCGGCTGCTGCAGCCCCACACCCGGTTGTCGCATTCGGTCACGAAGTCCAGGTCCGGCACCCGGCGTTCCAGCTGCACGGTCTGTTCCGCCGCGATGCTGCGGGTCTGGCTGCCGTCCAGGCTGGTCCACTGGGCCGCATCGGTCCCCTGCACCAGTGTGCCGTAAAAATAGTCACCCGCCGGGTCGGCACGCACGCACAGGCTGTTCTCCGTGACGGCATACACCACGCAGTCCCCGTCCAGTGCTTCCCACTGTCCGGCCTGCTTTGCCGCCGTGCCCTGCACGGTCACCGTGTCCCACTGGCAGAATTTTTCCTGTGCACCGGCCGCCGTGATGCGGCAATAGTCCAGCGGCAGCGCCGTCCAGTTGCCGGACGCCGCGCTGTACACTTCCAATGTTCCATCGTACCGCCAGGGGTGCTCTTCGTCCTCCACCTTCAGGAAGATCTGCCCGTCCGCCGGGCTTTCCGGCTCTTCCCGGCCCACGCCTGTGGGCGTGTAGGTCCTGCCCTCCGCATCGCAGGGAGCAAACTCCACGCTCTGGCCCTCCGCTTTCCAGCAGGCTCCCAGCGCCGAAACGCTGCCGTCTGCCGTATCAAAGGCGACCTTGTCCGGAAAGATCAAAATTTTCGTGCCAAGACCCACCAGCGCCTTTTTGCTGTCGGCCACCGCATCGGTGCAGGTCACGGTCTCCCCGCCATCGTCCGGAGTGTACACCAGGTCTTTCCCGCAGACGGTCAGCAGCCCGTTCAGGTGGTACATCCCATTCAGGCCGGTGAGGGTCCGCAGCTTCCGGCGGGGCTTGCGGGTGCTCAGCGCCGGGAAATCCCGGGACGAAAAATTGATCCCCGCACTGTACTCTGCCTCGGAGCAGCCGTAGCCCTCGTTCAGGCCCCCGAAGGCCCGCAGCAGGGTGCGGCTGTTCTGGACTCTGGTCCGGTTCGCCAGAACCATCTTATCCCTCCTTTCACCACTGCCAGCGGGTGCAGGCCCGCGGCGGATAGGTCCGGCGTAGCCAGGCCGCAAGCTCTGCCAGAATGCCATTGTACTGTGCCTGCTCCCCGGCGTAACGGTCGGTCTCGCCCAGTGCGGCATCGGTCATGGCGCACAGGTAATGCGGGTACAGGGCATCAAAGGGGGCCGGGGCCAGCAGCACATCCTCGTCCTGCAGGCCATCGTCCCAGGCCCGGTCCGCTCCCACGGTGTCAAAAGCATCCGTATCACTGGCCTTGAAAAAGCGTTCCCGCAGCATGCCGTCTGCTTCCTGCAGCCACTCCTGCCGGGTGTGCACGGACACACGGCTGCCGGGCCGCAGTTCCTCGGCGCGTTCCAGCGCCTGTCCTACTGTCATCGTTCCACGCTCCTTTTCAAAAAAGCCCGGCGGGGCATCTCCCTGCCGGGCTCCGGTCCTGTTGCTTACTGTGCCGCGTTCTCCGCTGCCGCAATGCGGGCAGCGGTGCGCTCGTCCTGCATCTGGCTGTGTTCCAGCACCTCCGCCACTTCGGGCGGCACCTCCACTTCCACACCGCGGCGGATCTTGTAGTTCACGCCGTTCACGCTGACGAACAGGTCGCCCTTATAGCGGCTGTTGTCCTTGAACAGCCGGATGCGCACGTTCTTTTCTGTCATCCTGCACACCTCCTCAGTTTGCGGCGGCGTTGGCCGAGTAGCTGGACACGCTCTCGATGCGCACCATGTACTGCTCCACCAGACGTTCGGCAGCACGCATGCCCTTCCAGCCCACCGAAGCGCGCTGGTTCAGCGGGTCGTCGCCGTAGCCCAGCTGCTTGACGATGTGCTCCAGGCCGCCGCCCTCCAGCTCGGTCACACCGTAGGCATGGGCACCCAGCACCAGGGTGCCGAACACCGCCAAACCGGTGGGGCAGGTCTCATCCTTCCAGATCTTGGCCTCGCTGGTCTCGATGAAGCGGATGTTGCCCAGCTTACCGATCTCGCCGCGGAACATGGTGTCCGGGTCGGCGTACTTATGCACCTCAATGAACTCCTTGCAGGTCTTGAGGTCGTAGGCCGCATAGGGGTGGATGATGGCAATATAGCTGTCGCCGATGGGGTCGGCGTTCATGGCACCCAGCTGGGCCGCTGCCTGGAAGAACAGCTTGGGGGTCAGGGTACAGCTCTTGTCCAGCGTCTTGCGGCTGGTCACGGCGGTCTCGGTGCCATCGGCGGCCTGCTTGGGTGCATAGATCACATTGGTGCCGCCGGCCAGCACATCGCGGGTGATGCTGTCCATGGTGCGGCCCGCCTGGCTGGCCAGCACACGGGTGGCCTGCACCACGTTGTTGTCAATGGCGGTCATCTGCAGCACGTCGGTCAGCGGGGTCCAGCCGCCGTACTGGTGCAGGTCGCTGGTGATGGTGGTCACGTTCAGGGCCTGACCGTTGGGGGTCACGCCCTCGGTCAGGGGCGTGGTGGCCTTGGGCAGGCTGTCGTACTTGCGGAACTCGATGGTCTTGCCGCCGTTCTGGGGCACCGGGTAGTAATCTGCGAACTGGTCATGCACCAGACGCGGCTCTGCCTGGTCGATGAGACGCTTCTCATAGAAGGTCTTCATCTCCTTGGACATGGTGGCCGTGGTGTTCTGCAGGTTGTCGGCAAACAGCTGGATGTTGAAGTTCATCATACGTTTTTCCTTTCTCTTGTCGGGTTTACAGTTCGATCTGAGCACCGTGCAGCACACGGCGCTCCAACGCTTCGCGCTGGGCGCGGGTCATGCTGGCCACATCCGGGTGCACCGTGGCCGCACCACCGGGGCGGATGCCGTTTTCTGCGGGGCGGGCGGCCCGCTGCTGGATGCGCTGCACCACGCCCTGCTCCACGGCCTGTGCCGCACGGTGCAGGCTCTCGTCGTAGTGGGCCAGACGGTAGGCGTCCTGCATCCGCATGCCGGGCAGCTGCATCAGGCGGCGCATCTCCGGGTTCTTCAGCTCCTCCTGCAGGCGGAACTCCGGCTGGCTGCGGCGCAGGTCGGCTTCCTCAGCCGCCCAGCGGGCATGCAGCTCCCGCACCGCGTTTTGGGCCTGCAGCGGCAGGGGCGGCACCGCCGGGCGGGGCAGCTCCGGCTGGGGCTTCTCCGGTTCGGTCGGCTCCGGATCCGGTTTTGCTTCCGGCACCGGCTGCGCAGTTTTCTCCCCCGGTTCCATCGTCCCGGAGGCAACGGCCTGCCGGGCCTGTGCCGGGCTCAGGGCCGGGGCCGCAGGCGCTGCCTCTTCTGCAAACATCTGCAGGTCCATCATGCTCTGTTCGCCCCGGCGGCTCACATCCGCAAAGCGGATATTGTCCGGGTAGCGCTCGGCCAGCAGGGTGAACCCCGCCTTGGCCAGCTCAAAGGCACCCTGCACCCATGCGGCACAGGGTGCGTCGGCCTGCACGGCCAGACGCGGCCCGTCCGGTTCCTCCCAGGCGTCGGCATGGGCATTTTCTTCCCCGGCCAGCAGGTACACCAGTGCCTGCATCAGGGTGCTTGCCCCGGCGCACACGATGTCCTGCCCGGCAGGGGCAAAGCCTGCATGTCCGGCAGCCTCCAGTCGGCAGCTCAGGCCCTCGGGGCCATCCAGCTCGCTGTAACATACTTTCATCATTCTTGTTTCACCTCCTTACAGTTTCACGTTCATGGCGCGGGCCGCAGCGGCCACCGGCAGACTGCCGGGCAGCACCGCACCACCGGTGCCGGTCTGCGGCGGGACCGCCTGCTGCAGCTGCACCAGCTTCTGGGCCAGTGTGCCGTTCTGCCGCACCCGCTGGCGCACCTTCTCGATGCCCTCAAAGTCCATCATTTCCAGCGCCGCCAGGGCCGCGTCGGCATTGGCGGGGTCGAAAAAGCCCAGCTGATAGCACTCCTTTGCCGTCTCGTTCTGGCTCAGGCGGCTGAAGGTGCTCTTCTTGGCCGCGCTGACCACGATGTCAAAAATGGGTTCCCGGCTGCCCAGCTCCACGCCGCCCACCTCGCGCACCGGCTGCGGGCGCAGGGCCGCTGCCGAGAAGGGCAAAAACTGGTTCTCACCGCTGGGCCCCACGATGCGGAAGATGCGCTGTTCATCATAGAACTGCCGCATCAGCTCGATCATCAGGTAGCACTGGCGGGAGAAGGCCCGGTAGGCGCTCTTGAGCATATCACGGCTCAGTTTGCTTCCTGCTTCCTGCAGGGCCGCAATGGCACTGGCTGCCGTCACACCGCCGGTGGTGCCGCCCTGGGTCATGTCGCGGTTGCCGCTGATCTCCTTCAGCTCCTCGATGCGGCTCTGACGGTAGCTCAGACTGCTGCCCTGCAGACCGGCCGTCTGCAGCGGGCGGAAGCTGTCGTCGTTCAGACGGCCCACCACATGCACGATGTCCCGGCTCAGGTCGGCCAGCTCTTCTTCGTTGACCCCGGCGGTGTCGCTGAGCACATAGCGCTGCCGGGCCGACAGCAGCACGTTCTCGTCCATGGCATGGTTCATCTGGTCGATGGCGGTCTGGCAATCCTTCATCACGTCGATGTAGCCAAAACCCGCCGGGCTGTCCTCTTCCATGAACAGCGGATCGAATACGAAGGGGTACTGCCCGTGGTCGTACAGGCCCCGCTGTGCCAGTGCCGGGTCGTTCTGGCTGGCGTACAGCACCACCCCGTTGCAGAACTTGCAGTAGTGCAGCACCATGCGGCCGCTTTCGTCCGGGCGCTTATAGTACCAGTCCACCACCACACTGCGGGAAGCGGTGTCCGCGCCGTCCTCGTGGATGTAGCGGGGCACATCCAGCACCCCGGCGGTGTGGCCTGCCAGCTGCGGGTAGCGGGCCGTGAGCTGTGCGGTGTCCTCCAGGCTCAGGCTGAAAAAATCCGGTGAGTCCTGGATGTCCGCTACGCCCGGCTCCCAGTAGAGCATCAGCAAGTTCATGGCCCGCACCGCAATATCCCCCACGCCGCCCCGGGCTGCCGGGTCCCAGAACACACCGGTGACCCCGGTGCCCTGCTTGAGCTTGCGCCACCAGCAGTCGCTGTACACCTGCTCGTAATCTGCCTGTTCCAGCACCACCGGCAGCACGCTGGAAAGAGCCCGCGCGGTTGCCTCATCGTCCGCTGCACGGGGCAGCACATTGGGTTCCGGGTAGTTGTCCATGGCATCGGCGTGCTTGTTGGCGATGCTGTTGAACAGCCATCCACTGCTGGGCTGCGCCTTGCCGGGCATCATGGGGTTCTGGTAGTTCTTCCAGTGCCCCATGCGGAACCACAGTTCGTTGTCCACCAGGCGCCTGTCCAGTGCCGCCTTGCCGGCCTTGTAACGCTGCAGGGTCTGTGTGGCCGCAGCCACCTCCGCCGCACCCACCGGCATCGCTTCGTTCTGATAATCGTCCATCGTTCTTCTCCTTCAGATCCTGTAAAATCTTGCCTGCCGGTGCAGGTCCAGCGGGTCATCCGGCGGCGGCAGGGCCGTGCGCCGGGCCGGCGGGCTGATGGGGTTCTCCATCAGCACATACCGGCACTCATCATAAATGTGGTCCTCCTGCCGGGTGTCGATATCCTCCACGTTGCTCTCGTCGTACACGAGGTTCGGCAGCGTGCGGATGAAGTGTTTGCAGGTATTGAATACCTGCAGCATCGGGCGGCCGTCGGCGTCAAAGTTGAGCCGGTAGTGGAACTGCATCTTTCCCGCAAGGCGGGTGTGGTCGCCGGGCTTCCAGTGCAGGAAGTTGGGGCTCCGCTCCATCATGGCCGCGATGCTCTCGCCCCGGCTCTCATCAAAGATGGCCGGGTCGGCAACGCCATGGATCACCCGCCCCCGCAGCACGGGGTCGTTCTGCTCCGCCTCCCGGATGCGCCGGGCCTGTTCCACCGGGTCGATGCGCAGGCCCTCGTTGGGGCGGCCGGTGCAGCCGTACAGCTCCTTGATGCGGTAGAGCCGCCCCTCTTCATCGGCCGCATACCACCCCACCGAGAACGGCTTGGAAAACCCGAAATCGAACCCCCGGTAGATCTGCCAGTGCTTCGGGATGGCAAATGGGGCAATGACGTGGGTCCAGCGCTGATCCTGATAGTGGGCCGGGTCGTTGCGCCACTCGGTGAACACCTGGCCGGAAAAGCTGTCCCAGCTGCCATAGAGCAGCGCCTGCTTTTCCGCTTCCGGCATGGCAGCCAGGCTGGCCAGATAACCGGGATCGTTCTGCAGCAGAGCCGGGTTGTCGAAAATGCTGGAAGGGATGAACACCCTTGCCCGCTGCAGCTTCTGTTCGGTGCCGTCCGGCCGCCGCACCGTGTATTCCTCCACGATGGGCGTGCCGGGTGGGGCCGGGGTGATGAACCGCGCCTTCACCCACCCGTGGCCGATGCCGCCGGGGTTGGTGGTGGCCCGCATGTACACCCGGGTGCCCGGCCCGGTGGGGCGGTTGCGGCTCATCATGTAGCTGTACTCTTCCCATTCAAAATGGGTCAGCTCATCAAAGCCGATGAAGTCGTAGGCCTTGCCCTGGTAATTGGTGCGGTCCTTGGTATACTGCATGGAGCCAAAGTAGATCTTGGCCCCGCTGGGGAAGTTCCACACATGGGCCGTGGCGTTGTACTGCGCCTGCGGAAAGGCCCGGCGGTAGTACATCTGGCTTTTGTCCACCAGATCCGACAACTGCGGGTATGTTTTGCGCAGGATCAACGCTCTGTAATGCGGAATATCCACCTGACGCAGTGCCTCGATGACCAATGCATCGCTTTTTCCGCCGCCGGCCGCGCCGCCGTACAGTGCTTCCGGCTCTGGCCTTCGCATGAACTCGGCCTGCCGGGGCTGGGGCCGCCACACCACCGGGATCCGGTGTTCCTCTGTGTTCATGGTTCTTCCTCCTCCACCCGCGGCAGCAGCACCACACCGCTCTCCGTTCCTTCCGCCTGCACGCCCTGGTCGTTCAGCGACCGCGCCACCGCAGCCAGATCCTTCAGCACCGCCGTGGCCTCCTTCAGGCCCTTCATCGTCCCGGGGTCCTCCGCCCCGCTGCGGCGGTTTTCCCGCTGCCGGGCGTTCAGTTCCCGCACCTGCTGTGCCAGAAGCGTGCTCAGGATGTCGGTGGCCCGGCTCAGGCTGTCCAGCCCCTTGGACGTTTTCCTCTGCCCCATGGTTCGTGTTGGTTCCTCCTTTCTGCCCGGCGGCTCCGGGCTATGGCAACAGCTTACCACGCCTCGTGCTGCCGCAACAGTGTGTGCTTTTTCAGGGCCATTTCGTATTTTTAAACGCGATTTTTTCAAATCGTATAATTTCGAGTCTTAAAAAGCTCCGTTCTATCGCATCTTTCAGAAAAAGCTGTTTTTTCTTCCAGAAATCCGTTTGCAGTAATTCCGTCCGGAGTGCAAAAAAACTGCGGGGCGCGCTGCCCGGCAGCGGTTTGCCGGAAAGTCCCCACAGTTGAAAAGTTTTTTCAGTTCTCCCGGTAATTTCCGGGAGCTGCACGGTTTCTGTCCGGAAGGGGCGAACCGTGTCATGCAACATTTTGTAATCTTTTTGAAAGAAATCCGACCCTGCTCCGACCGATTTATCCAGAAGTTGCACGTTTATGAAAAATTGTGCTTGTTACGGAAATTATTTTGTCCTTTGAAAATTCCTTTTGTTGAAACAGCACAAAAGAAATCTCAGATTCTTGTGGACTTGTTCTCTTGCAGACCGCTTCGCAGGCGGTTATAATACAAGCAGGAAATCCAGGTGTGTGCAATAAATGCGCCTGTGAAATTGCTATGATACGAATGAAGGAGAACACAATTATGAAAATGATTTCTCGTCGTGACTTCCTGAAGGCTTCTGCTGTCGTGGGCGCAACCGCTGCCATGACCGCATGTGGCGGTTCCTCCAGCTCTACTGCTGCTTCCACTGCTTCTTCCGCTGCTGCTTCCAGCACCGCTGCTTCTGCAGCTGCCGGCTCTGCCAACATCGGTGTCTGCATCTATCAGTTCGCTGATAACTTCATGACCCTGTACCGCACCGATCTGGAAGAGTACCTGAAGGACATGGGCTACTCCGTCACCATCATGGACGGCAAGAACGACCAGAACACCCAG
>OOAG01002929.1_pt1 | contig 10682 bp, 6 predicted proteins | sample 1671461 | NCBI WGS metagenome assembly OOAG01 (sample SAMN06348159, study PRJEB24527) | human gut metagenome | biome: human gut; feature: ankylosing spondylitis patient; material: feces | host: Homo sapiens | place: China | collected 2015-10 | reverse complement strand
ACTTTCCATTCAATCACCCCTCCCGAAGCTCCTTTCTGCAATTGTGCTGCAATTTTAAGCCCCTTTGTTTTGACAGGAAGAAGAAGAAAATAATTATACACATATATTACTGCATATTTTATTTTAAGCTTGGCATGTGAAGATGTTAATATGAGTCACCCGGTATTGTTTTATCGTAAACGGATAAAACTACCATGGACAACACCCCACTCCCGAACGCAATTCTTATCTTATTATCTATCCATGGACGACCTGACCAGCGGATTCAACATCGGCACCAATTACACGCTGAATCCACAATTCAATGAAATGACAGGATTCACAGAAAAAGATGTACGGGATATGCTGGAGTATTACTCCACAACATGCCCATTCAATCATTCGGTAGACGAGTTGATAGAACTGATTGCTTTTCTACTTCGGAATGCTGACCATCAGCGGAATGCATAAAGGAGAAACCAAACTCACCATCCCTAACCAGGTGGTACGTGAACAACTCTTTGCCTACATTCTGGATACTTATCATGAAAACGACTTGACTTTCGACAGTTATGAAAAGAGGAAGCTTGTCTCAGGGCTGGCTTATGATGGCAAATGGAAACCTTACTTTGAATACATTGCCGGATGCCTGCACCGTTATGCCTCGCAGCAGGACAAGCAGAAAGGTGAATATTTTGTTCATGGTTTTACTCTTGCCATAACCGCACAAAATCCTTTCTATCGTCCTGTGTCCGAGAAAGACAGTCAGGAAGGATACGTCAACCTGTTCTTGCATCCGTTATTGGATATTTACAAAGACATGAGCCACTCCTACATCATCGAACTGAAATATGCCAAAGGAAAAGACAGTAGCGAACGGATAGAACAATTAAGGCGACAAGCCATTGAACAAGCTGAACGCTACGCTTCGAGCGAGTCTGTGCAGAAAGCGATAAGTCCTACCATGCTACATAAAATCATTGTTGTATACCGAGGCATGGAAATGGTTGTTTGCGAAGAATTGTAATCGATAAGAGGCAGTGTCTGCCCTTACAATGGAAGCATTCATTCGTCCGTTCTATCCACGTTTTCATCGAAAGTACAAAATTGTTCATTTGTAATTACAAAGATAAGATGCCATTTTTTCGATGATTTTTCGTATCAGTTTCTTCTGCATCAGCACATTACCATTCCAAATCATGAACAGTATATTACTGTAAATCAACGATATACTGTGTAAATAGATTCTAAGTCCCCTTGAAACGGTTTGCCATTCTCCGCTGTCAAATTCGGCTTGACGTATACAGGTTGTTTTAATTCCTGTGCCATAGCTGTGGTCGCTTCCTTGCAAGAGAGCATAGCTGTGGCATATTTTGTCTGGCTGCGTTCGTTGCTTCGCCTAGGTGAAGAGGCGATTTCACTTTAGTGAACAGCCATTTTCACTAGGGTGGAATAGTTGCTTCACTTAGGTGGAATATCAAACGGAACGGAGTGAAGATACGATAGAAACAGGTTCTTATTACATACGCAACAAGGTTCAATAGCCGAAACAAACAGTATCCTGTCAGATATGAACTATGATGCCCACGAGTAGCCGGGAGGCAGTGAGGGGCTGACTCTACATCTTGTCCGCTGGTATTCCCGAATGCGAGCATTCCCAAAAACGGATTTGTTTCCCCACCGACATACCAATTGAAGGGGATTTGAGAGACTTTTACACCGGAAGTGATTAGTAATGTGCATTTTACTGTGACAGAGCGTTTTTGTGCTTTATGTATATCCTTATGCTAAAACCGAAATTTAAGTAAGAATAATCTATCAGAGGCTTTGTTTCTTCTTATTACGAATAACAGACATATCACTTTTATCAGTTCGAAGGAATCCCTGTCCTGTTTCTGTTAAGGAAAGCTGCCAATGTATTCCTGCTCACTTTCAATTTCCTCGCCATCTCCGCCTTACTGGTTCCCGCCTCCAGCATAGCCTTAATTTTTTCTTCTTTTCCCGTAAGTTTATATTTCGAGTTATGTCCTCCCATGGGACGTCCCAACTTTTGTCCGGAGGCGATTCTGCGTGCAAGTCCCTCACGGGTACGTTGGGAAATCAAGTCGCGTTCTATTTGTGCGGAAAGGGAAAAAGCGAATGCCAATATTTGAGATTGTATATTATTTCCCAGCTCATATTTCTCTTTCACCGTGAGCAGGATGACATTTTTCAACATACATGCATTCAGTATACTCATTACTTCCATCAATCTTCTTCCCAAACGAGAGATCTCCGACACAATCAATGTATCCCCTTTCTTTATTCTTTTCAATAGTACGCCAAGCTTTCTGTCTTTGGCTGACCGTGTTCCTGAAACCGTTTCTTCCACCCACACATCAATTTGGAAATCCCTTTGTTTGGCAAAACGATTTATCTCGAACCGCTGGTTCTCTACAGTCTGTTTATCAGTTGAAACCCGAATATACGCATATATCATAGCTGCATCATTAAGTTTTTTATTGAATAAGGAACGCCAATCTAATTTATATTATCAGAGAAGGAAAGTTTCACCGGATCTTATTGAGGTTTTCTAAGAAGAATTAAGTATCTCCAACTATTCAAGCTCAAAAAACAGACAAATCTGCTTAATCCTTGCCTTTACAAGATAAAACGATTGTCCAATAGAATGAAAAAATTGTCTATAATGATAGTATAAATCACTGATAATCAATGTTGTTATATTAAAAATGGATTGATCATCTTTAAGACGATTTTCGCAGTATAATAGATTTTTCTTTTATCTACTTAATGGTTTGTTCACTTACTTTGCATCTGTTGACATAGTTGATACTGAAATAAAAAACACAGATATAGTATGAAAAACAAATTGCAAATAGTATGGAGCAGCATTGCTATAATAAGTGTATGCGCATGTAGCACACCTTATACACAACCTGATGCTCCTATCAAAGAAGTTCCTTTCACCCAAGTTCATTTAGATGATAATTTCTGGTCACCGCGGATTGAAACCAACCGCACCGTTTCCATCCCATCCGCTTTCAAAGAATGTGAAAAGAACGGCCGATTCGATAACTTTGCCATTGCGGGTGGTCTGATGAAAGGCGAGCATCGCGGTGACTTTTCTTTCGACGATACCGATCCCTATAAAATTATAGAAGGAGCTTCCTACTCGCTGGCCGTAAAATATGACGGGAAACTGGATCATTATCTGGACAGTGTAATCCATATCATAGCTGCCGCACAGGAACCGGATGGTTATCTTACTACTTGTGTAACCAATCAATGTACCCGTTTATCCGGTTGGTGGGGCACGCACCGTTGGGAAAAAATCAACAGCCACGAACTCTATAACAGCGGCCATTTGTACGAAGCCGCCGTTGCTCATTATCGCGCCACCGGAAAACGTACATTATTGGATGTGGCTATCAAAAATGCCGATCTGGTATGTCAGGTCTTCGGACCCGGCGAAGGGCAGATCCATCGTCCCAGCGGTCATCCTATCGCCGAGATGGCTCTTGTCAAACTATATAAGGTGACAGGCGATGAGAAATATTTGCAGACGGCCAAGTATTTTGTAGAAGAAACCGGCAGAGGAACAGACGGACATAAACTGAGCGAATACAGTCAGGATCACAAGCCCATCCTGCAACAAGACGAGATAGTAGGTCATGCCGTCCGTGCCGGATATCTCTACTCCGGAGTGGCAGATGTAGCCGCTTTGACTCATGATACAGCCTATTTCAATGCCTTAACCCGTATTTGGGAAAATATGGCCGGCAAAAAACTCTTTATCACAGGCGGAATCGGTTCCCGCCCACAAGGTGAAGGATTCGGTCCGAACTATGAACTGAATAATCACACAGCCTATTGCGAAACCTGCGCCTCTATAGCCAATGTGTATTGGAATCATCGTATGTTTCTCGCTACGGGAGATGCCAAATATACGGATGTGCTGGAACGTGCGTTGTATAACGGAGTCATTTCGGGCGTATCACTCAGCGGTGACAAGTTCTTCTATGACAATCCGTTGGAATCCATGGGGCAGCATGAGCGCCAGCACTGGTTCGGATGTGCCTGCTGTCCGGGCAACATAACCCGTTTCATGGCTTCAGTACCTTATTATATGTATGCCACTCAAGGCAATGATGTGTATGTCAATCTCTTTATCCAAAGCAAGGCGGATATTGAAACGGAAAGTAATAAAATAAATGTGGAACAAACTACAGGATATCCGTGGGACGGAAAGATAAGTATTGCCGTCACTCCCGAAAAAGAACAGGAGTTTGCTTTGCGTGTGCGTATCCCCGGATGGGCGCAAGATGCTCCCGTACCCACAGATCTCTACTCATTTACAGACAAGGCTCAGGCTTATAGCATTTCTGTAAACGGCTCCAAAGTCAATGCGAAGCAATATGATGGTTATGCCACCCTTGTACGCAACTGGAAAGCGGGTGATGTGGTTGAAATCAATCTTCCTATGGAGGTACGTCGTGTGAAAGCAAATGACCAAGTAGAGGATGACCGTGGCAAACTGGCTATAGAACGGGGTCCTATTATGTTCTGTTTGGAAGGACAAGACCAAGCCGACAGTACTGTATTCAACAAATTCATCCCCGACGGTACTCCGATGGAGGCTTCTTACGATGCCGGTTTGTTGAATGGCGTAATGGTGCTGAGCGGTACAGCTAAAGAAATTGACAGGAATGGTAAGGTAAAAGATGTTCCCTTCAAAGCAATTCCTTATTCTACATGGAACAACCGCGGTGCCGACCAGATGGCTGTATGGATTCCCGAAGCGGCCGAGTATGCCCGCCCCACTCCGGAAGCTACTATTGCCAGCAAAGCACGTACTCTGATGATACAGGCTCCTATACAGAAAGATGCTCCCGAATCGGCTTCGGTGGAAACATGGGCATGGGGGGTAAATGACCAATGGGAACCTAAACGCTCATCGGATATCTCGAAACCTTACCACTATTGGTGGCTGAAGAACGGTACTGTCGAAACACTGGCTTATGAATTCGACCAGCCTTATACCGTATCGAACGTACAAGTGTATTGGTTGGATTTTGACCATTATGACGGGGATTTCCGTGTGCCGGAAAGCTGGAAACTATATTATAAAGAAGGCGAAAGTTGGAAAGAGGTAGAGGCGTTGACTGAATATACTGTAAAAAAAGATTGCTATAATAGTTTGGATTTCAAACCTGTCAAAACAAAGGGGCTTAAAATTGCAGCACAATTGCAGAAAGGAGCTTCGGGAGGGGTGATTGAATGGAAAGTGAACTGAATGAACATATAAACCTTTTAAATAAAACTGTATGATGAAAACACATGAGAACCGGGCCTTGTTCAGCAAAGCATTGCTAAAGGCTACCACCTGTCTTTTCCTTACTGCGGGTGCAGGGATGAGCCCTGTATTTGCACTGCCGGAAGCCAGCACATCAGTCATGGAAACAGTTCAACAAAATCAAACCATCAGCGGTCGGATTACCGATACCAGCGGGGAACCTGTCATCGGAGCCAGCGTTGTGGTAAAAGGAACGACCAACGGAACCATTACCGACTTTGACGGTAAGTTCAGCCTCAATGCACCGGCCCAAGGCACATTGACAATATCCTACATAGGATATAAAAAGATGGAAATATCCATCAACGGACAACGAACCGTAAATGTTACGCTAAAAGAAGATACGGAGATACTGGATGAAGTGGTGGTGGTAGGTTATGGCACACAAAAAAAAGCAACCCTGACAGGCTCTGTATCATCTGTAAGCGGTGAAGATATTAAAAAAGTCTCAGCAGCCAATTTAAGTAATACCCTAGCCGGTAAGACAGCCGGTATCATAGCCAATACCCGTTCAGGCGAACCTGGCGAGGATGGAGCCGACATTCTTATCCGCGGAAAAGGGACTTTAGGGAATACTTCTCCACTGATCGTTGTGGATGGTATTGCTGACCGTTCATTCAGCCGCCTCAACCCTGAAGACATCGAATCTATTTCTGTACTGAAAGACGCTTCTGCCGCCATATATGGTGCACGCGCCGCAAATGGTGTTATCCTGGTAACCACCAAACGCGGTAAGGAAGGTAAAATGCAAGTAAACTACAACGGCAGCTACACACTTTCCCAACCGACACGCATCCCCCAAATGCTGAACTCCTACCAGTATGCGACTTATGTAAATGAATATGACGCCGACCCACGCCACGATCAGGGCGGTATCACTTATTCCGATGAAGTGCTGCAACATTATATAAATCATGATGATGATCTAAATTATCCCGACACAGACTGGTGGGATGCAGTGGCCAAAGATTGGGCAGGAAAAACTCAGCACAGCTTGTCCGTAAGTGGTGGCAATGATAAATTATCCTTCTATTCTTCCGCTCAATATATGTGGCAGGATGCCATTTACAAACAGAGCACACAGGACTACAAGCAATATCAATTCATCACCAACATTGATGCCAAAATCAACAAATCCGTACGTTTTAGTTTTGATATTCTGGGACGTCAAGAACAACGTAACCGTGGAATTTATTCGACTCCCTACCTGTTTACTTATTTCCTGACCACTTTTCCCGGCAGCGCTCCCTATTTCCCGAACGGACTCCCACGAGTAGGTTACGATGGTATCACCCGCAATGCCGCCATTATGGTGACAGACCAGCCCGGATACAATAAATACACCTATAATATATTAAACCTGAAGCCCTTGCTGCATATTGACCTGGATATGATTACCAAAGGTTTGTATGTAGAAGGATATGCCGCACTGGATTTCCATTTTGATAACGGCAAATCATTAAATCAGCCGTACGACTTATATTATTATGACAAAGCAACCAATGAATACCAGAACAAAAGAGCAGATACCGGTAAAATCAGTGTAAACTCCTGGTCTAGCAACTACAAAACAATCACCCTGAATGCCCGTATCGGTTATAGCCATACATTTGCCGAAGCTCACAAAGTAGATGCATTCGTGGCCTACGAACAAAGCAAATATGATTATAACACTCTTTCCGCCTATCGTACCAACTATCTGTCTACAGCCATTCCTGAAATATTTGCAGGCAGCAGTGTACCCGAAGACAAGGACAATGGAGGTTATTCAGACGCTACAGCACGTTGCAATTTCTTCGGACGTATCAACTATGGATATAAAGACAAATATTTAGCAGAGGTAACATTGCGCTACGATGGCTCCATGAATTTTGCTCCCGGTCATCGTTGGGGATTGTTCCCGGCTTTCTCACTGGGTTGGGTGATGAGTGAGGAAAAATTCTTCGAACCGATAAAGGATGTGGTCAGCTTCTTCAAACTGAAAGGTTCCTGGGGCATGATGGGTAATGACAATATCGCCGCCTATCAGTTCATGTCCCAATACAAATTCTTAGCAGATAATAAAGGGCCGTACTTTGGAGCAGGAGAGGACGGACACATCAACCAAGGCTTTTACCAAGCACGAGTAGCCAATCCAGTAGTAACTTGGGAAAAAGCAAAGACTTTAAACTTAGGTTTATCCACACAATTCTTAAACGGAAAATTTGGTCTGGATTTTGATTGGTTCCATTCCAACCGTAATGATATCCTTTGTTACCGTAACGCATCCATTCCTTATTACGCAGGAATGACTCTGCCACAAGAGAACATAGGTGAAGTTACTAACTCCGGCATAGAAATCATAGCTACATATCGAGATCGTGCAGGTGATTTTGAATGGGGGATCACAGGTAACTTAACTTACGCAAAAAATAAGGTGAACTATATGGATGAGGCAGCCAGCACTCCTGCATGGCAAAAGACAGAAGGCCATCCCATTGACGGACAAGTACTCTATAAAGCATTAGGCATCTATCAAACTCAAGAGCAGGTAGATAATACGCCACATATTGACGGAGCCAAACCAGGAGACTTGATTTATCAAGATACGAATGGCGACGGTAACATAACATGGGATGATGCAATCCGTATTGATGAAACAGCTACTCCAAAAATCATTTACGGATTTACATTAAATGGAGGTTGGAAAGGTATCGATTTAAATATGTTTTTCCAAGGACAGGCCAAAGCCAGCCAATTAGTCCAGCCAACCATGAACATGGCGACAGATTTTTATGAAGGACGCTGGAAAGAAGGAAACACCTCGGAAGAAAATGCCAACGCACGTTGGCCTAAAGCCTTCATAAAACAAACTTATGGTGATACTTGGAATGGGCAAGCTTCGACATGGTGGTTACGTAATGCATCCTTCTTACGTTTAAAATCAGTGGAATTAGGTTATACATTGCCTAAGGATCTAACAGCTAAAGTAGGAATACAAAAAGCACGAATTTATGTCAACGGAGCAAACTTATTTACGATTGACAACTATAAGATTGCTGATCCGGAAGCAGGTGTAACACGTAATGACAACAACGAAGTAATCAACTCTAACGGTGTGCTAAGCTATCCGTTACAGCGAACGATTACTTTCGGTGCCAATATTACATTTTAAGAAACCCAAAAACGATGAACAATGAAAAAGATATATTTATATGTAGCCTTTGCATTGGCTAGCATAGGCATGATTTCTTGTACAGATATACTTGATCAAGACCCGCTGGACTCTTTCACAGATGAAGCAGTATGGAATGATCTTGCCCTTTCAGAAACTTATCTGAATGCGCAATATATGAACCTGATGGCCGAAAACATGAAGGGCACCCGCTTTGCACACTATACAGACGAAGTTTTTCAAAAACATACTTATGGTTCAGAAAATGTGACCCAAGGATTATTAAGCTGTGATAATGCCGGAATCGGTTGGGATGATACGATGTGGGATCCCTGGTATAGTTATTATCAATATATAAGCAAGTTGAATCTTTTTTTGGAAAAGATAGATAATGTACCCGGAGATGAGACTTCTAGAAACGAACAAAAAGGGCAAGCCCTGTTTCTACGTGCATGGAATTATCACATGCTATACAGCTTATTCGGACGTGTGCCTATCGTAGATCATACTTTTGACCTGGATTCTTCATTTGAACTGCAACGTGAAGATATGGATAAAGTAGCCGATTTCATTATAAAGGATTTAGATGAGGCCGCTGCATTGCTCCCTATAGAGTATAGTGATCCCAATGATTTCGGACGAGTTACCAAAGGAGCTGCTCTAGCTCTGAAATCCAGAGTACTATTATATAAGGCAAGTCCATTATTTGGAACACCCAGCACTGAAAAGTGGCAAGCGGCAGCAAATGCTGCAAAAGCAGTATTCGACTTAAACAAATACTATTTAAAAACGGTAAATAACAGTGAGGAATATGGAGCATTGTTTTATGATGTGAAAAATCCAGAAGTTATTTTCGAAAAATTATTTGACCCTAAATACGGATCAGGTGATAATAACTCATTTTTATATCAGGCTCCATGCGGCATTGGTAACGGCTTCCAAGGATGGGGGAATTTCAATCCGACACAAAATTTAGTGGAATCATTTTTAATGAAAGATGGAAAAACTCCGGGTAATAGTACAAAATATGAATATAATGAGAAGAATGATCCGTATAGAGATCGTGATCCCCGTTTAGAGTTAACAGTATTGCATCATGGTTCTTCTTGGTTGAATACGCAGCTTCAAACAAATTTCGGTGGAGCGAATAATCCTTCAGGGGCCGAATATAGCCGAACTAGTTATTATATATCTAAGTTCATGAAAGATTATAAAACGAAAAGCGAGTATGATAGTGAAGCACTACACTTGTGGGTGATGTATCGTTATGGAGAGGTATTGCTAAATTATGCTGAAGCGTTGAATGAATATCAGTCGGCACCTTCACAAGATGTGTATGATGCTATTATTGCGTTGAGGAAACGTGCGGGTATCGATGAAGATGATAATTATGGCTTAGGAGCATTAGGGTCGATAAATAAAACTGATATGCGTAAAATTATTCAAAACGAGCGACGTATTGAGATGGCTTTTGAAGAACAACGCTATTGGGATATCCGTCGTTGGAGAATAGCTGAAGAAGTTTTCGAGAAACCTCTGGAAGGTTTAAATATTCAAATTTCTGGTGCTGTAACGACTTATTATAAGATAAATGTATTGTCTACTACGTTTAATGTGAAACGTTACTTCTATCCTATTCCGTACTCGGAAGTGATAAAGAATAAAAATATGGTTCAAAACCCGAATTGGTAATATGTTATGAAAAGAATACTTTTAATATTATTAAGTATAAACCTGTTTGCGTTTGCCTTTGGACAATCGATAACAGTAAAAGGAAAGGTGTCTTCCACAGATGGTGAACTGCTTCCGGGAGTAAATGTAAAAGTGAAAGGCACACAAAATGGAACTATCACTGATATAGATGGGAAGTATACTCTGAATAATGTGACTCCGGGGCAGGTTATCGTATATTCAATGATTGGAATGACAACAGTTGCAAAAACTGTGGGACATCAGCCACAGATAACTGTCGTGATGAAATCAGGTATTGAGATTGATGAAGTTATTGTTACAGGATATCAGACACAACGTAAAATTGATTTAACAGGTTCTGTGTCCAGTTTGAATTCCGAACAATTTATGAAAACCAATCCATTAAGTATGGAACAGGCGTTGAAGGGAAAAATTGCAGGAGTTCAGGTGATGAACAATGATGGGGCCCCTGGCGGGGGAATTACCATTAAGGTGCGTGGAGCC
>OOAG01002923.1_pt1 | contig 10690 bp, 10 predicted proteins | sample 1671461 | NCBI WGS metagenome assembly OOAG01 (sample SAMN06348159, study PRJEB24527) | human gut metagenome | biome: human gut; feature: ankylosing spondylitis patient; material: feces | host: Homo sapiens | place: China | collected 2015-10 | reverse complement strand
GTTGGCAGGCAAGTAGCAGCGCATCGCCGTGGTGGGCGGCGGCATCGGCACCGCGCCGCTGCTGCTGCTCTGCAAGCAGCTCTGCCGGGCAGGCGTGCGGCCGGACGTGTACGTCGGCTTCCGCGATACCAGCTACGGCATGGACAGGTTCGTGCCCTGGTGCCACGATGTTTTTGTAGCCACCGATTCCGGCAATGAGGGTCATCACGGCCTTGTGACTGACCTGCTGGACGCGAAAAACTACGACATTGTGCTGACCTGCGGCCCCATGGTCATGATGCGCGGCGTGGCCAAGCTCTGCGCCGACGCGGGCGTGCCCTGCCTGGCCAGCCTTGAAAAAAAGATGGCCTGCGGTTTGGGCGCCTGCCTGGGCTGCACCTGCCACACGAAAATCGGCCCTGTTACCGTCTGCAAGGACGGCCCGGTATTCAACGCACAGGAGGTGTTTGACTGATGGCAGACCTGCATGTTGATTTCCTCGGCAGGCGGCTGGCCGGCCCGATCGTCGCCGCCTCCGGCACCTTCGGCTTCGGCCCGGAGTATGCCGACATCGAGGACCTGCGCCTGCTGGGCGGCATCTCCGGCAAGGGCCTGACCCTGAACGGTCAGCCCGGCAACGAGGGCGAGCGCCTGTACGAGACGCCCTCCGGCCTGATGAACTCCATCGGCCTGCAGAACCCCGGTGTGCAGCATTTCATCGACCACGAACTGCCCGCTATGCGCCAGTGCGGCACCACCGTCTGGGCCAACCTGGGCGGCCATACCATTGAGGAAAACATCGAGGGCGTGGCCATGCTCTGCGCCGCCGGTGTGGATTTTATCGAGCTGAATATCAGCTGCCCCAACGTCAAGCAGGGCGGTCTTGCCTTCGGTATCCGCGCGGCCGACGCCAGCGAGGTGGTCAGCGCGGTGCGCAAGGTCTGCACCGTGCCGCTGATCGTCAAGCTCAGCCCCCAGGCCGAGAGCATCCCTGAGATGTGCAAGGCGGTCGAGGCCGCCGGTGCCGATGCCATCGGCCTGTGCGATACCTTCCAGGCCTGCGCCATTGATCTGGAAAAGCGCCGCCCGGTGTTCAACAACATCTTTGCGGGCCTGTCCGGCCCGGCGGTGCGGCCCATCGCCCTGCGCATGGTGTGGCAGGCCGTGGGCGCTGTGAACATCCCGGTGGTGGGTCTGGGCGGCATCGCCACGGGCCGCGATGCACTGGAGTTCATCATGGCCGGTGCTGCGGCGGTGCAGGTGGGTGCCGCAAACTTTGCCAACCCCCGCGCCATGGAGACCATTGCCGACGAGATGGCCGCATGGATGGACAAGAACGGCGTGAAAACGCTGGACGAGATCCGCGGATGTGCCCGGAATGCTGAATAATCCAATTGATATACCAGCAAAATGCTGATTTATACGCATAAAAACAAAACCACTGCATAAATTTGCAAATCACGCAAAAGCGTGGTACAATACCGTTCAAAAGACATTTTTATAAAAGAGAGGGAGAAGTACAATGAGTGAAGCACTTGAGATCCTGAAGAGCTGTGACGCGTTCCTGGAAGGCCACTTCCTGCTGTCCTCCGGCCGCCATTCCAGCGCATACTGCCAGATGGCTTATCTGCAGCAGTACCCCGACCGCTGCGCCGAGGTGATGAAGACCGTGGCAGATAAGGTCAAGGAAATGGACGTGGATGTGATCGTGGGACCTGCCATGGGCGGCATCGTGTACGCCTACGAGCTGGCCCGCCAGACCGGCAAGCGCGCCATCTTTACCGAGCGCGTGGACAATGTGATGACCCTGAAGCGCTTCGCCATCCACCCGGGTGAGAAGTGCCTCATCGCTGAGGACGTGGTCACCACCGGTATCTCCTCTCTGGAGACCAAGCGCGTGATCGAAGAGAACGGCGGCATCTGCGTGGGCATCACCTGCGTGGTGGACCGCACCAAGCCCGAGGCTCCGTCTCCCATTCCCATCGTGGCAAGCGCCCTCAAGCTGGACCTGCCCAACTACGCACCGGAAGAGTGCCCCATCTGCAAGGAGGGCAAGCTGCCGCTGGTGCATCTGGGCAGCCGCAAGATGAAGCAGGAAGCAAAGCAGACCCTGTAATGTGTTGAAACGAGGAAAACTATGAACGCATATCTTCTTTTGGCAAATGGCATGGTCTTTGCCGGCCAGTCGGTAGGTGCCGAGGGCGTCACCGTGGGCGAGGTGGTCTTTGCCACCGGCATGGTGGGCTTTCAGGAGACCCTGACCGACCCCAGCTACTATGGCCAGATCATCACCCAGACCTACCCCCTTATCGGCAACTACGGCATGAATAAGGACGACATGGAGTCCGACCGCATCTGGGCAAAGGGCTACATCGTGCGCGAGGCCTGCACCACCCCCTCCAACTGGCGCTGCGAGGAAACGCTGGACAGCTTTTTGAAAAAGAACAACACCATCGGCATTGAGGGCATCGACACCCGCCACCTGACCCGCATCATCCGCGAGAGTGGTGTGATGAACGGTGCCATCCTGACCACCTTCGACCCCGCCGACCCGGCCAACAAGGCCGAGACCGAGGCTCTGCTGGCTCAGATCCGCGCCTACGCCGTCACCGATGCGGTGAAGAATGTTACCTGTGAAAAGCCCGAGGTGTTCAACCCGCAGGGCGAGATCCATATCGTGCTGATGCACTACGGCTGCAAGCGCAACATCGTGCGCTGCCTTGTCAAGCGCGGCTGCAAGGTGACGGTCATGCCCGCCTTTGCAACGGCAGAGGAAATCAAGGCCCTTGCTCCGGACGGCATCATGCTGTCCAATGGTCCCGGCGACCCGGCGGAACCCGTGGAGGTCATCGAGAACCTCAAGCACATCTTTGAGCTGAACATCCCCACCTTCGGCATCTGTCTGGGCCACCAGCTGAGTGCTCTGGCAGCCGGTGCCAAGACCATGAAGCTGAAGTACGGCCACCGCGGTGCCAACCAGCCCGTGACAGACTTTGAGTCCGGCCGCACCTTCATCACCAGCCAGAACCACGGCTACGCTGTGGTGGGCGACGAGCTGCCCGCCGAGATGGGCGAGGTGGCACAGGTGAACGCTAACGACGGCACCTGTGAGGGCATCAAGTACAAGAAGTGGAACTGCTTTACCGTGCAGTTCCACCCGGAAGCAAACGGCGGCCCCAAGGATACCGAGTTTCTGTTCGACCGCTTCCTGAACAACGTCAAAGCAGCAAAAAAGGAGGCACGCTGAAATGCCGAAGGACCCTAGAATCAAGAAGGTGCTGGTCATTGGCTCCGGCCCCATCATCATTGGTCAGGCTGCGGAGTTCGACTACTCCGGCACGCAGGCCTGCCGCGCCCTGAAGGCAGAGGGCATCGAGACCGTTCTGCTGAACTCCAACCCTGCAACCATCATGACCGACCCGGATGTGGCCGACCATGTTTACATCGAGCCCATGACGCTGGAAGTCGTGGAGCGCATTCTGGACATCGAAAAGCCGGACTCCGTGCTGCCGAACCTCGGCGGCCAGATGGGCCTGAACCTGTCCATGGAGCTGGCCCGCTCCGGCTATCTGGACCGCACCGGCATCCGCCTGCTGGCCTGCAAGCCCGAGACCATCGACCGGGCCGAGGACCGCGAACTGTTCAAGGAGACCATGGAAAAGCTGCACCAGCCCATCATCCCCTCTGAGGTGGTGGAAACGCTGCAGGACGCTCTGGCCTGCGCAGACCGCATTGGCTACCCGGTCATCGTGCGCCCGGCCTTTACCATGGGCGGCACCGGCGGCGGCATCTGCGAGACCCGCGAAAAGCTGATCGAGATCGGCACCAACGGCCTGCGCCTTTCTCCCATCCATCAGATCTTGGTGGAGAAGTGCATCGCCGGCTGGAAAGAGATCGAGTACGAGGTGATGCGCGACCACAAGGGCAACGTGATCACCGTATGTAACATGGAGAACCTCGACCCTGTGGGTATCCACACCGGTGACTCGGTGGTCGTGGCTCCCTCCCAGACCCTGACCGACCACGAGTACCAGATGCTGCGTACCGCCGCACTGGATATCATCACCGAGCTGGGCATCGAGGGCGGCTGCAACTGCCAGTTCGCCCTGAAGCCGGACAGCTTCGACTACGCGGTCATCGAGGTCAACCCCCGTGTGTCCCGCTCCTCCGCACTGGCTTCCAAGGCTACCGGCTACCCCATTGCCAAAGTAGCGACCAAGATCGCCATCGGCTACACGCTGGACGAGATCACCAACGACGTTACCGGCAAGACCTGTGCCTGCTTTGAGCCTGCGCTGGACTACATCGTGGTCAAGTACCCGAAGTGGCCGTTCGATAAGTTCGTCTACGCCGACAAGTCTCTGGGCACCCAGATGATGGCTACCGGCGAGGTGATGAGCATCGGCAACAGCTTCGAAGCCGCCATGATGAAGGCAGTTTCCTCCATTGAGCTGGGCATGGACACCCTGACCCACAAGCCCTTTGAGGAGCTGACCGACGAGGAAGTGGTGGAGCACATGCACGTTCAGGACGCCGAGCGCGTGTTCTGCGTGTACGAAGCATTGAAGCGCGGCATCGACCACAAGGTCATCTACGATATCACCAAGATCGATTGGTGGTTCCTTGATAAGATGCAGCATCTGGCAGATCTGGAAAAGGGTCTGGCACAGTGCAACGGTGTGCTGTCTCTGGAGCAGTACAAGACTGCTAAGAAGTACGGCTTCCAGGATAAGACCATCCGCCGTCTGGCACAGGTGGACACCCTGCCTGTGGAGAACTACCGCGCCGGCTTCAAGATGGTGGATACCTGTGCTGCCGAGTTCTCGGCCAACACCCCCTATTTCTACTCCACCTACGACGGCGACAACGAAGCTGCTGAGTTCATTGCCGAGAAGGAAGCCGAAGCATCCGCCAAGGGCGAGCCCAGGAAAAAGAAGGTGCTGGTCTTTGGTTCCGGCCCCATCCGCATTGGTCAGGGCATCGAGTTCGACTACTGCTCGGTGCACTGTGTGTGGACCCTGAAGAAGCACGGCTGCGAAGCCATCCTTGTAAACAACAACCCCGAGACCGTCTCCACCGACTTTGACACCGGCGACCGTCTGTACTTTGACCCGCTGAACCCGGAGAGCGTGGACAACATCATTGCCACCGAGAAGCCGGATGCCTGCGTGGTGCAGTTCGGCGGCCAGACCGCCATCAAGCTGGCAAAGCACATGGACGAGATCGGCCTGCCCATTCTGGGCACCCCGGCAGATGCCATCGACGAAGCAGAGGATCGTGAGCGCTTCGACGAGCTGCTGGAGCGCTGCAGGATCCCCCGCGCACCGGGCCGCACTGTCTTCAATCTGGACGAGGCGCTGGCCGCCGCCGATGAGATCGGTCTGCCGGTGCTGATGCGTCCCTCCTACGTGCTGGGCGGTCAGAACATGATCGTGGCCTACACCAAGGCGGACGTGATCGAGTACATGGGCGTTATCACCGAGCATGTGGACATGGATCACCCTGTGCTGCTGGATAAGTATATTCTGGGCACCGAGTGCGAAGTGGATGCCATCTGCGACGGCGAAAACTTCCTGATCCCCGGCATTATGGAGCAGGTGGAGCGCACCGGTGTGCACTCCGGCGACTCTATCTGTGTCTACCCGGCACAGCACCTGACTCAGGCCGAGATCGACACCATGGTGGATTACACCGGCCGCTTTGCCCGCGAGCTGCATGTCAACGGTCTGGTGAACGTGCAGTACGCAGTTTCCAACGGCAAGGTGTACGTCATTGAGGTGAACCCCCGTTCCTCCCGTACCGTGCCGTATATCTCCAAGGTCACCGGCGTGCCCATGGTGGATCTGGCGGTGCGCTGCTGTCTGGGCGAAAAGCTGGCAGATATGGGCTACGGCACCGGCCTGCACCCCAACGCACCTTATGTGGCCGTCAAGGTGCCTGTGTTCAGCTTTGAAAAGCTGCACGGTGTGGATACCCAGTTCGGCCCCGAGATGAAGTCCACCGGCGAAGTGCTGGGCATTGCCCCCAACTACCACGATGCCCTGCTCAAGGGCCTCATCGGCGCGGGCTACACCTTCAAGACCCCCGGCCCTGCAAGCTGCTGCATCTTCACCGTGAAGGACAGCGACAAGCCGGAGTTCGTGGATATCGCATGGAAGCTCAAGAGCATGGGCTACAAGCTGTACGGTACCTCCGGCACCTGCGCATGGCTCAACAAGCATATGGTGCCCTGCAACGAGGTGCGCAATATGTCCGGCGAGTCGCCCAACATCGTGGACCTGCTGCAGAGCGGTCTGGTGGATTATGTGTTCTCTACCAGCGCTAAGGGCCGTGACCCCAAGCGCGACTCCGTGCGCCTGCGCCGCAAGGCTGTGGAGCTGAGCATCCCCTGCATCACCGCAGTGGATACCGCCAACGCTCTGGTGGACTGCCTGCGCAGTGATCACAGTCTGGAAAATATCCCGCTGGTGGATATTGCCACCCTGTATCACCGCAAATAATTACCTCACGAATTACCCGTAAAATGCTTTTTTGCAGCGCCCGCCAAAACAGCGGGCGCTGTATTTGTGAAGGACGGAGAGAGATTACATAAGTTCGTGCGCAATAAATGACGTTTTGTGCGCAATCTGTCGCAAACAGTGTGTGAATTATGTTATACTCAACAACGCAAAATTTGCCAAAAGACGTTACTTTTGGACACTCCAGGAGGATATAGATACATGACCCGTTCCCAGATGATCGAGACTGTGGCACGCAAGACCGGCTTCACCGAAGCACAGGTCGAGACCACGATGGATGCAATGTTTGACCAGATCGCCGACTGCCTGCGCGCAGACGAGAAGGTGACCATCGCAGGCTTTGGCCGTTTTGAGATGCGTCCCCGCAAGCCCAAGGCCTACACCAACCCCAAGACCAAGGTTTCCAGCCGTCTGGAGTCCACCTCCATCCCCGGCTTCAAGGCCAGCGGCCGCTTCAAGCAGAAGCTGGAAGCAGGCAAGGCTGCCAAGACTGAGGAAGCTGTCTGATCCTCAAATCAAATGCAAAGAGCTGTGCCCTCCACTCGGGGCGCAGCTCTTTTTGTTTGTAACTCCCTCAGTTTCGCATTTGCTCAACAGCTCCCTCGGAGAGGGAGCCTCGCCGTGCGGAAAAGTCTCCCTCTGGGAGGAAGGTGGCATCGCATTAGCGATGACGGAAGGAGTTCGTTAAGAACCTGCTGACAAGTGTGGCATTTCATGCTATACTGGGTTCAGAATATAAAATGACAAAGGAACGGAGAATCAGATGCTTTACAGTGAGTTGCAGTGCAGCGATGCCATCCACAAGGCCGTGGAGCGCATGGGCTTTGCCGAAATGACCGAAATTCAGGAAAAGACTATCCCCGTCATGATGGCGGGCTATGACGTGATCGCAAAAGCCCCCACCGGCACCGGCAAGACCTGTGCCTTCGGCATCCCGGTGGCGGAGCATATCTTACCGGAAAACAAGTACCCGCAGGCCGTGATCATGGCCCCCACCCGGGAGCTGGCCCAGCAGATCGCGCAGGAGCTGGAAGAGCTGACCTATTTTATGCCCGAAGTGCAGGTGGCCTGCGTGTACGGCGGTGCCAACATGGAAAAGCAGGCAAAGCGCCTTGCCGAGGGCTGCCAGATCGTGGTGGCAACGCCGGGCCGTCTGATGGACCACTACAAGCACCATTCCATTGATATCTCCCATGTGACCCAGATCGTGCTGGACGAGGCCGACGAAATGCTGAACATGGGCTTCTATAAGGATGTGCGGCATATCATTGAAATGATGAAGGCCCGCAAGTCCCTTTCCATGTTCTCGGCCACCATCAGCCGCGAGGTAATGGACATCGGCTGGCTGTACCAGCACAACGCCGAGGAGATCACCGTCCAGCCCAAGGAAGAAAGCCAGCCCAAGATCACCCAGTATATGCTGGAGACCTCCGGCCGCAACAAGCTTTCCGACCTTGCACAGATCATCATTGGTGAGAACTACAAGCGGGTGATGGTGTTCTGCGATACCAAGTTCAACACTGCCACTCTGGCCAACCAGCTGGCACGGCTGGGCTTCTCGGTGGACTGCCTCCACGGCGACCTCTCCCAGAAGGAGCGCAACCAGATCATGAAGAACTTCCGGGACGGCAAGCTGGCTATTCTGGTAGCCACCGACGTTGCCGCCCGCGGCATAGATGTTTCGGATGTGGATGCCGTGATCAACTACGATGTGCCCAGTGAGAACGAACATTACACCCACCGCATCGGCCGCACCGGCCGTGCCAAAAAGGAGGGCGTGAGCTACCTGTTCTATGTGCCGGAGGAGAAAAAGCGGGTGCAGGAACTGCTGCGCTTGACCCGCAATACCGACCTGTGCACCCCGGTGCACTTCGACTTCAACCATGAGCACATTGTGGTGGAGAAAAAGCAGGATAGCGCCGACCGGTTCCAGATCAAGTGCTACTTCTGATAAAATAAGAACTCCTTCAGTCTCGCATTCGCTCGCCAGCTCCCTCAAGGAGGGAGCCTTTGGCAGTGCGGCAAAGTTTTATGTTTTGCCAAAGGCCCCATCTCCGAGAGGGCTGTCTGCGAAGCAGACTGGGGGAGTCTCACTTTTCTATTAAAATCTATTGACCTTCCCCTTTCTGGAAGGTGTAACATAGGCACGTAAGGAGGCACCGGAACCATGAAGATCAACGAAGTGGAAGCCGCTGTGGGCGTGACCAAAAAGAACATCCGCTTTTACGAGGAGGAGGGGCTCATTACCCCCAGCCGCGAGCCGGGCAACGGCTACCGCAGCTACTCGCAGGCGGACGTGGAACGCCTGCGCCGCATCAAGCTGCTGCGCAAGCTGGATGTGCCGCTGGCCGAGATCCGGGAAATGCTGGAAGGGCAGAAGACGCTGGCCGAGGGAATGGCCCAGCAGCTGGAACGTCTGAGCACCCGCCGCAAGGATCTGGATGAAGCCATCGGCTTCTGTACCGTATTGGAAAAGGCTTCCGGAAACCTTGAAGAACTGGATGTGGAGCAGACGCTTGCGCGCCTTGCTGCACGGGAGGAACAGGGAGTGACCTTTGTGAACATTGAACGCACAGACCGAAAAGGCGAGCGCATCCGCGGTGCCTGCATCGGCGCTGCCCTTTTTGTGGCGCTGATGGCTTTTGTGATCGCAACGATGGCGTGGGCCTTTTACAGCGACCCGCAGGAAGCGCCGCCGCTGCCGCTGCTCATCGTATTGTTCGGCATCCCGGTGGGGTGCATCGTGGGCACGCTGAAGGTGTTGCTGGAACGCATTGAAGAGATCGGGAAGGGAGAAGAAGATGCTTATCGTAACTATTAACGAGGTGCCCGGCAAAAAGCTGGAAGCGCTGGGCGTGGTGCGCGGCAGCACGGTACAGAGCCGCAATCTGGGCCACGATCTGATGGCGGGGTTCCGCACGCTGGTGGGCGGTGAAGTGACCGACTACGCGGATATGCTCACCGAAGCCCGGCAGATCGCCACAGGACGCATGGTCAAGGATGCAGAGGCCCTTGGAGCGGATGCAGTTGTAGGGATGCGCTACGCTTCCGCCAGCGTCATGCAGGGCGCGGCAGAGGTCATTGCTTATGGAACGGCGGTGAAGTTCGTATGACCACAAAAGAAAAGCAGGGCTTCGGCCTTTATTTCCTGTTAGCGTTTGGTCTGGCATGGCTGTGTCAGGTCGGCGGCTGCATGGCGCTGCTGCAAAAGCAGAATGCCGTGCTGTATCAGTTGGCGCTGGTCGCCACCATGCTCTGCCCGCTGCTGGCGGTGCTGCTGGTACAAAAGGTCTTTCTGCGCCAGCCCACCGGCATCGGCTGGAAGGTGCAGGGCAAGCGCCGCTACTGGCTGGCGGCGTGGTTCGGCCCGGCGGTATTTACGGTGCTGGCCGCAGTGCTCTATTTTGCGGTGTTCCCGCATCGACTGGACCTCTCCGGCAGCTGGCTGGCAGCGGCCTACGGCGGCGAGATGGACGCTCAGACCCTGCGCAGGGAGCTGGGCGTATCCAACCTCAGCTACATGCTGGAAACAGGTCTGTTTGCGGTCACGCTGGCTCCGGTCATCAATATGTTCGCAGCTTTGGGCGAGGAAGCCGGATGGCGCGGGTATATGATGCCTCACCTGAAGGCGCAGCTCGGCCTGCTCAACGGCCGCCTGCTGGGCGGCGTGATCTGGGGTGTCTGGCACTGGCCGCTGATGCTGCTGGTAGGCTACGAATACGGCACCAACTACTTGGGTGCGCCAGTGCTGGGCCTTTTCGTGTGGTGCATAGTCTGCTTTGCGCTCAATACCCTGTTGGACTGGCTCTATGAAAAGACAGGGTGCATCTGGGTTCCGTCCATCGCACACGGCGCATTCAATGCGGTGGCAGCGCTGTTTGTGGTTTTGACGAACCCGGCAGACAGCTATTACAATGTATTGGGTCCGGCACCCATTGGCCTGATCGGAATGCTGCCCATGCTGGCTGCTGCAGTCTGGCTGACCCTGCGAAGATCCTGAAAACCTGAATAGTTCCGGGAGAGGACTCTTCCGCTTTTGCCGCCGCAGCTGCAATGCAGCTGCGGCGCAGTTTTTCCTGCGGCCTGCTGCTGTTTTGGGGTGCACGCAAAAAAGAATGGAAAAAATCTGTCAAAAAGTGTTGACAAGGAGGCGGGGGTGTGGTATTATACTTGAGCGCCAAGCGCTGAGGCAA
>OOAG01002917.1_pt1 | contig 10702 bp, 8 predicted proteins | sample 1671461 | NCBI WGS metagenome assembly OOAG01 (sample SAMN06348159, study PRJEB24527) | human gut metagenome | biome: human gut; feature: ankylosing spondylitis patient; material: feces | host: Homo sapiens | place: China | collected 2015-10 | reverse complement strand
AGTCTGCATAATCCGTTAATTTTGTATATCCTGTCAGCCAGCCTAACTCCATCTTTCTAACAGTTAGTCCCGCCAGGCAGATTTAGCACTGGCGGAACTTATTGGAATTAATAGCACGGTAACAACAATACTTCAAGTTGGGGAATCCGTTGAAATAAGAGAAACTAACACGGCAAGTATATATTTACTTTCAATTCGTGCTAGTGCTAGTAATACGGAGTATTTAGCCACGTATATATTGGCATGGGCTTCTATATATGCTGCTGGTGTAACTAAGCTGTCTGAATATAGCTACACGAGCAACGTTACGATAGAGGTATCCAGAACCGGAACTGACAAATATAAGATTACATACAAGGCTGGGAATGTTTCTTCTATCGAGCTGAAGTATTCTCTTCGGAAATTAATATTATAGTTGTTTCCATGATGTCCAACTATTATAATGCATTCTTATATATGCTAATCCATTATCTCCACCTGCACATAATTGCATACGAATCCATCCGTCACAAGAAAATGCCACTAATATGCCATAATTCACGGGCATATTGTCCTGTTGTGAGTCAAATTTATAAACTCCGTTATTTACGGTATTGGCATCACCTTCCAAATTTAATCCAATGGCACTCAGGAAACCTGATTTTGACATTAATCCATCATTTTTTAAAGTAGCCGTTCCAATAAGTTCCGCCAGGCAGATTTAGCACTGGCGGAACTTATGAATGGAAATAACTTGTTTCCATTCATGGTAAAAGATTTTTTGTATATAACAAACAGAAATAGTATTGATGAACTTAACGATGTTGTGGAGTCCGGCATGTATATGATTATTCCAGGTTCGGATACCTACGGAACTCTGTTAGTTTTTCAAGCAGGAGTTGGAGCTGCTGGAGCAACTGTCCAGCGTTACTTTCATCCTTCAGGATTAAATATTACAAGAATTAAAAATTCAAATAGCGAAAATTCTTGGGCTCAATTATAACTCAATCCACCCTCTCCATGTACCGTCCACCTTTGCTCTCCAATATCGTTTAATTGGATACATCGAGAATGCTTCCTGATACATATAGGCCGGAGAAGCAGGGTAAGTTTTAACTATGAATGTAGCATTGTTCTCTAAAATATTTCCATTGTATATATCAGTAGACAGAATATCTATATCATCTATGTTGGACACTCCAGAATTATCACCCTGGCTGAATTTAGCAGCGGGGTGAAGCCCCGATTTTTCTAATGTTGCAATCCCAATAAGTTCCGCCAGAACTGACGCAACCTGCTCTTTTGTCATTACTCCGACGGCATTTCCGGCGGCATTCACGGCCACAAAACTGGAGATGTCTTCCAAAGCTGGGAGAGCCAGTGTAGACTTCTTCAGTAGCTCCGTTTTCGACACTTTATGCGGAACGCCGTTTGTATCGTACACCTGTACCGTTTCACCATCTTCTGCTGTAGTCTGTTCCATTATAGCCTTTGCATTGTCCAGAATTTTATCTGTTGTTTCGCCGTCATACCTTGAATCGTATTTTTTATCGTCCATATCGTTTTCAATTTATCATTAAGATTAATAAGATTACTAACACTGTGTAGATTATAATTGCCTTGTCCATCAGCTTGTATAATTGATTAAAAAATATCCGAAATATGGAACCTTAGCCACCAGTAGTATTATTGAATCGCCGACAGCCAAAGTATAACTTTGCACACTTCCGTTCTGGTCGTATATTCCGGCCAACGTGACGTTTTTAGAGCCTGCAAGGCATCTGAAAACCAACATAAGTCCGAAATCAGACGGAAGGCTGCTCATGCCATACATGCTTGCGACCTGCGACTCATCCGGAAGGGTCACATTATATGCGCTGCTGGCATATATAAAGAAGATATTATTCTGTGAGAAATCAATCTTGTAGGTGCTGCCTGTAATGTTAAGCCTTCCGATCTTGGTTCCAATAAACGCAGTTGCCATCAGTGGAGCATTGCTTTTCAGCCCATAGTTTTTCGTTCCACCAGATACTTCAATAAACAGCCCATAATTGGACACGTCAAAACCATATCCGCCATACGTATTCGTCTGATTGTTTATGATTCTTCCCGCAGCTGTAAAACCAGAAGCTGTCGCCGGAACAACATTCTTCCCTATTAATACATAAGAGCTTGTGCCGCCTACACGAATCATGTCACTATAAATTGACAAACTACCTCCACCTCCGGATGCCGTTGCTTCACTACCGATTCGGCCATTTGCCAGTTCAAATCCTCCGATAGAGCCTCTTTCCAAAGAACCCTCCGCACCATCAAGATGCTTCACCTTCAGATTGTCCACGTCAATGTATTCGGCCTTGACAATCGGACGTCCGTTTTTATCAGTAGTGAAAACAGCAATCGGTTCACCGGATGTGTTGGTTACAAAGAAATTATCTGCATGTACCGTTACAGTCCTATCTTTGACGTTGATTCCTGTATCTTCCAGTTCAAGGCTTATTTCGTCCTTTGCTACCTCTACAACTGATTTACCAGACGATAGCATGAGTTCGCTAAATCTTCCGACAAGCTTCCCGTCAGACAGACTGAGGTAATTCGTTTGTTCCCTGTTACCGATATAGGCCCGTCCATACACATTGAAGTATCCCTCTTTTTTCACACGGTCGTATCCAATCGTGACTATATCTTTCCCGGAGAGGGAGTAACTGTTGATTCCCTGATAGAAGATAAGAGAAGGCGCACCGTCTCCGTATGCAGACAGCACGATTGCGGACTGGAAATCCGTGTCCGATATGTCTCCAAGTTGTACAACCACATCACCCTCCTTGGGAATATCACTACCTTCGTCACAATGATTTACAGATACTTCTATCCAATTATCGCCGACGGCAGTGACTAACCGCCACCAGTAATGGTTACTAACATTCTCATAGACTCCGGATTTGATATTGAATGACTGGCTGCGTACCAGGTTACCCACACGGAAACGGTTCTCGATGGCTTTCTCACCATCGTTTGCAAGGAAGTAACAGCGGTACACGGCGCCATGTGCGCTTGGCTGCACGTATGCTCTGCTGCCATCTGAATAGTATTTCGCGCTACCATCCGCATAATAGAACGGAACCGCATCTATACGCTCTACCTTAGTAATCGTTGCTCTGGCACCTGAAGCGTTGAACATGAAGGAAGCTCCGGCCAGCTCGGTCTCCATTATGCTGAGCAGCTGGAAAATGGCTTTCTTTCGTACGTACAGTTTGTCAATCCATCCGACAGAATCACCATTTTCATCGCTATAGAATGACATGCCGGCACCCATCATTCCAGTAACAAAGTCAGGAGATGTAAGGAAAGGAGATATGATACCGCCAAGAAGCTTCATCAAAAACTCCGTCCGGTCAGGCGCATCCTTACGAAGATGTGTCTTCAACGATTTTAATGCACTGAATATATTCTTATCAGACGGTGTTTTTTCATCGAACGACCGGATTACATCATATACATATTGTTCAGCCTGTCTGGCTACCTCATACCGTAGCGAGTTCAGCGAGTTATCTACCGAGGATTTCCACCCCGACCCTACTTCATCCGAGCAGGTAATCGTAGCCTGGCACAAGTCATTCAACTTGCGCTGCACCTTTGTAATACGTGTATCCTTGTATCCTCCGGTAGAACCGAAATACTGTTCTGAAAGCAGACGCACGTTCCATCCGATGCGGAGCGGTGTATTATTATTTTCTATGTAGTTCCGGTCAGTGGTTCCGGTGTATTTGTTAGGGTCAAAGCTGTAGGTATTCAGAAAATCATCTACTGCCAGTTTGTATGCCTGTTCCGCTTCGGTGATGTATTCCTGCGGCATGGAAAAGTTCCATGGTATATACTTGTCACCTGGATTTGGTACAATCACACCTCCAGGAATCTGAGTCGTATCATCCGGATATACGTTTATAATTTCCCATTCCCGTGTGTCTTCATGCCATGCAGCCTGGAAAGAACCGTCAGTTCCACGTCCTGCCAGCTCGCCAGTCTGGAACTGTAACATATAGTCCAGATCCGGAATCTCGTAGTCTTTCGGATTCCAGTTCATACCGTTGTCCTTGAAGTAATATACGGTGTACTTCCGTCCTTCCTCGCTGGTTTTATCTTCCGTACGTACAGATGAAACAGTACCTACATACTGAGGATATATCTCAGCAAACGCAGCTTCTTCCGTTTCTTCCTTCACACCATATAAGTCTACATTCTTGTCCACATATATTTCCCGGCTTGGAAGTTGCAGACGGGAATACCCGTACTTTGTCGCATCAATATTGCGTGTGCAGCCCAACGGGAACAGACGGGTAAAGAATTTCACTTCCCCGTTATCTTCCTGTGCCAGATTGGTAAGTCCTTGAAGGTAGCCAAGCTCCACCACTTCCCCACGTTCAGCTTTGCAGAGATTAATCACATAACCGTCTGCCCACATTTCAGTGCCGAATGTGGCGGCGATGCCATTGCTGCCGAAAGCCGCATCCCAGCACTTCACATTCCGGTAATCAATCACCTTGTTTTCGGCGGTAATAACCGTTCCGATGCTCCACAGATTTCCACCGGCACGGCGGTTCATATTGTCTATCCACAACTGCAGGTGTTCGCGCGGACCACCGTCGTAACTGAATTCAGAAGTGGTTCCACCTTCCTGGAACAGCATCAGTGTATCTTCCGCATCATGTATCGGTGCATAGAACTTTACGCTGTATTCATAAGTCTGTGTGTTCTTTTGTTTCGGACGATAGCGTGACTTTACCTTGTAGCGAACGCCTTCCACCTCGATGTAGTCATCCACATCCAGCGGCACGTATTCGGTATGGGTGAAGGATGCAGATACGCTGCATTCTCCACCGATTTCTTCCGTGACACTGGAAGAAGAGTTCGGGCTGGCTGTCAGTCGGAGGTTGTTGGCTTTATCGTATATTTTCAGTTCCATTTAAACAGTGTTTAATCAATTACTAAATAGAAGGCTGCGGCTCCATGAATTTTACGGAAAACAGCACATAGAACCGGTCTCCTTCGTAACTTTCGTACCATTCCGGATCTGCCGGCATATCCTGGTAAACCATATTGTAGGTTCGGTAATTCTTCACGGCGATTGCAAGCATACCCGACGTGATGAGCGTCATCATGCGCTGGTATTTGTCCAGTCGGTCGGATGCGGAGTTTCCACGAAGCCAGAACTGCAATGTACGTTCGATGCTGCACAGCTTCACGTTCGGGTTCTGGGGAAGCTCTACCCCGTTCCGTTCCCGGAAGTCTACGGTGGTAATATCCTTCGCCTTTGGCATCCGCAGCAGGGCATCCATGTTCACGTGTCCGCCTGCTTCCGTTTCGCCCAGGAAGGCACCGTATTCCCTCCATGCGTCCGTTCCGTTGATTGTAAGGTATCCAGTCAGGTCCACTTTTCAGTTAATAATTAATAGTTAAAAATTAAGCTACTTCAGCTGTATTCCGTTCAATTTCATATCACTCAATATATCGTGTATCTCCACCAGATGTGCCGTGTGCCCGGCTATGGTGGCCAGCGTCTGGCTGTCCTGCTTCTGCGTGTTTCGGATTTCCTGCACAAACTTGTCCGTATTGGCCAGATGCGTCTGCATGTTCCTGCCTATACCTTCAAAAGTGGATATACTGTCCTGGCTCATGGTGGTCAGTGCACCACTGCTGGGTGACTGGCTGCTTCCGGAATCCGCAGATGAAGATTCCCAACCGAAATCTTTCATTATCTGTTCCCTTTCTGCCAGCATATCATTAATAATATCCTGATATTTGTTTCTTAATATACCGGCTTCATCTTTGGTCAGTTCACCTCCTGATTCTGCTTTTGTAGCCCATGTGTCATATAATTCCTGAATTTGCTGTTTGTATTTTCCAGCAATCAGAGAAGAGAATATGGCGTTCTGAAGGTATTTTTCAAAATTGTCTGCAAAATCCTGGTTGGTAGCATCCAAATCCGACAGCATGCTCACAAAGCTGTCACGGAATTCATCAAAGCTTACCCCGGTAAATGCTTCTTTCTCCTGTTCGGCAATTTCCTGCAACTGTTCGCTATACTTGTCAATATTCTGAATGTAGGTCACAAACTCAGAGTTGACAGCGGTCAGTACCGACACAAACTTTTCGTCTTGAAGAACTTTACCTATGACATCCGCATCCAAATTAATTACGTCACCAAATTCACGTATATTCTCTCCTGTTAATTGTGAAAGTCTTGCCCAGTCAGAGCTACCCATTCTTTCGTTTACTCTGTATCCTAATGAATGGCTGAACATACTTGACCCGCTTCCAGAAAGAGAATGCATCAACTGCCGCTGGCGTTCAATCTGCACGTCTACCAGTTTTTTAGCTTCCTCGGCTGCTTTCTGAGCTTCTACACCATAATCAATGTCGATATATTGCTGTTTCTTGGAGATAAGCGAATCCCAAATGTCAATCAGCCCTTCATACTTTGATTTAAGGTTTTCATACCCCGAATAATCGGCACCTCCGAAACCAAACAGTCCGGCTATCGTATTGCCTATTCCAGTCAATATACTAACTGACCCTGTAATAGCACTGAATGGTTTTGTCAAATCAATGCTTTCCAGTCCACTCATTACCTGGCTGACTCCGTTCAATGTCTCACTCACCGCTTCCGGAACTTTTACGCCAAAGTTTCCTAACATATCCACTATGTCGTTTCCGGCATTGACGATAGCCATTCCTTTCTGCCCGATGGAATGGGCCGCATCCGTCAGACTCTTCTGGGCACTGTATCGTTTATCCTGGGCAGCACGAAGTCTTTCCTCTGCTTCTGCCTGAGTAATCAGCTTACGTGTAAGGGCTCCGGTTGCTTCGTCATATTCTTCCACGATAACACTTCCGCCGACTTGCGCCTGTTGAAGAAGGCTCTGAGCAGAACGTACTTCCTCCATCGCAGACTTGTAATCTTCGTACCCCTTCTTCATCGTATCAAATGGGGAACGGTCGGCCAGCTCGGAGTCTATATTCTTGAAAGCATCCAGTACCTCCTTGTAAGATTCGGGGCTGATGTCATCGCCTATTCCTTCCAGGTATTGTTTCAGCTTCTCTCGGAGACTTTCCAGCGTATCAGTAGACACACGCTCCAGGTCACCAAAGATTTTGTCCCAGTCCATCCCTTTCTTCATTTCCTCAAAGTCCAGGCTGGCCAGCTTGTCGTCACGTTCACGGGTTAATACGTCGGCCTCTCCTTCTGTTTCCGCAGCGGCAATCTTCCGGGCATAATCCATTGCAATGGCCAGACGCTTCTCCTGATACGTTCCGTATTGTTTATTGTAGTCGATAAGGCTCTGCGTGGCCTTGTCGCGATATTCCTGTTCAATCTGATATATCTTTTCGTTATACACCTGTTCTGCCAGCATACGGTTGGTGTTCGCCGTATTCTTTACCTCGTCGTACTGGCTCTGTGGGATATTGTCACCCTGCTTTCGTGCCTGATCCATTTTAGCGATTGTATCCCGTTCCTGCTTGTCAATGTCGGCAAGTTGTTCATCATATTCCAGTCTAGCCAAAGCCTTTCGTTTAGCTATCCCTTCCACCATGATTTGCAGACGGAGTTTTTCAGTAGTCTGCTGTGCTTTTACGCGAGCATCGGCAAGCTGAGAGGCGTAGTCGGTTTTCTCTTCTTTCTGCTTTTTGGAGCTACCAGAGAAATCAGTGGTGTAAGCCGATGTGTCTATCTGTTTGACTATACCCTCTACTGTTTTGTTGTTCTTTGCAATTTCTTCAGAAGATTTTCTGATATTCTCCATGCGACGTTCGTATTCCTCGATAATCTTTTCCGCGTTACTATCACCTGAAAGAGTTCGGTTTGTCATGAAACTGCTTTGATTTACCGTCAACGCATTTTGCCTCATTCCTTCTCTTTGTTTCAGTGCAGCTTCGTATGCGGAACGCATCTGATTAACCCATTGCGAATCCGCATTAATACCACGTTGTAACTGAAAGTTTCTCTTTGAATAATCAGCTACAATATCTTCCGCTGCCTGCGCCTGACCTTTACGTATAATTGCCTTTGTCAGTTCATCGTACGCAGATGCGGCATTCCCCGCTAAAATGGCTTCATTGCTTAGTTTACCGAAATAATCCGGATACATTTTTTGAAGCTCATCTACAGCCTTATTCCTTTCTCTCATGGATTTTGATGTATCCTGGCTGGCTGTATAAAGAATTCTAAGTTTTGCAGACTCTTCAGACGCAGCTTCTCCACCTTTTCTTCTGGAAGTGTTCAATGATTCCTGTAGCTGTTGAGTTTCTGATAGTTCTTTTTTTACTTTACCAAGGTTTTTAACCCAATTACCAATTTCTTTTCCATATACAATACCCAATGAAATTAGAGCGATTAAGGCTGTCTGAGGAGAAAGCAATGCTTTTCCTAGCTGTTTCCATACCGGCACACCTTTTTTTCCGGATGCGGCCAGAAGTTCGTTCTGCTTGCGCACATCGGCAATGGCATCTGCCAGCATAGGAAGGTTGTTTGAAATTGCCAGGATAAACATCTGCGGACCCATGGCAAGCGAAGGCAGTTCTCTTGCTACCTGGCTGAACTGCATCTTCAGGTTGTTTGTCTTACGGGTAACAGCTTCTGTGTCGATGTCGATGGAAGGTGTTTTTGCAACCTCCTCTTTGGTTTTCTTCAAGTCTTTCAGTCCGGCCTTCAATCCATTAATCTGGCCCGTCAAAGCCTGCACGTTTGCAGCCTCCTGAGTGTAGTTTTTTCCGGCCTGCTTGTTCGCTTCAAGCTGTTTAATCTGCTCGGCACGTACCAGTTTCAATGCGTCAATCAGTTTCAGAGTCTGATTTTCCACATCATCCACATTCTTGCCAACGCTCTGTAATCCGGCCTTGGTCAAGTCTTTCATGAATATTTCCAGTTCAACGGGTACTGCCATGATTCCAATTTATAATGATGAATAATCAGTCCTTTACCGCATAATTGGTAAAGAACTCCATCGGGTTCATTCCCTTTGTCTGATTGGTGTTTTCTGTTGTTTGTGTGCGACTGTTTCTTTGTTTTTCACGTTCCTCCATTTCACGGATCTGCTGATTCAAGTCCGGTTTCTTCGGAGGAACCCAGTGAGGCATGTCTGCCATCATGAGCTGAAGTGTAACTACATTTACCTTATCCAGAATGTAGTCAATACTCCATCCTGTTTCCGTGGCAATCTGACCTACTACGCCGAAAAGGCTATGCGAAGGTTCCGTATGTCCCTTCTTTAACTCCTCTTGTCGTTTGCGCTCTCGTTCCGGCTCGCTAAGGGCTGCATCTTGTTCAGAGCTGCTGCCGATGCGATAATAATCCCGAAAGACGTGGTAGATGTACTGTTCAGCACCTGTCGCCAGGCGGCTGCAAGTTCGTCGGGTGTCATCAGTTCCCGTAGCATCCATGCCACCATGCGGTTCAGTACTCTTCCCAGTACAGGCCCTCTCACAATTCCGTATGCCACAATACGGCTGATGTCCTTTCCATGCAGGAAGACAAACCGGATACGCTGGTCCTGGTCGTATGCATCATATTCTTCCGGAGTCACCCCGATTCGGAGATAACGCTTGCTTATTCGTATCAGACTACGTGTGGTAGGTGTCTTCATCGTAATGCGGAATGGACGTTTCCGAAGTACCGTATGAAGCGGCAGGCTGATTCCCCCGTCACTGAGAGAGATGCCTGCCAGCAGTTCAATATCTTGTGCCTTCATTACTCTTCTGTATCAGCGGTTGCGTCAGATGTGTCAGGAACCACACCCGGTGGATAGATTCTCCAGCGTCTTTCTTTTCCGTCGGCTGGTTTCAGCATATCTACCCTGATTCCAAACGCGAATACATTCTGCATGTTCAGACCGTTCTGCCATCCGTTACGGCTCAGTCGGGCGTTGAATACACGGAAGCTGTGTCCGGAATGCGTCTTGATGGTCAGCACGCCTGTTGCCACGAAGTTGGCAGGAGGAGTATATGAGCCGTCATCTTCTGCTGTTCCTCCAAAGATGTCTACCAGGTTCTGCGCTTTGAGCTGAATCAGATTCATGGTGAAGGCATCCGATCCTGGGTTCTGCAAGATAGAATCTACCGGTCCGTCGGTAACCTGAGCGGCGAATACATCCATAAATGAAGGTGCGTTTCCCGCAGGCTGCATCCCGTTTTCATCCAGCCAACCGATTGTTTTATCCGTTCCTTCGGTAGCTTTGAACTTCACCTCGGCGGTTCCATAGATAATTCCGTTGCTTGTATCTGCCATAATATTTATAGAGTTTGATTTTTGTTTAAATACTTTTTAATCAGTTCCCAAATAAGAAAAAGTAACAGCACCGCAATAATTGTTCCTACAATCCACTGTTGTAAGCCGGGCCGTCTTTCTTTCACCTCATTGCTGGTAGTTTCATCCCGTATCCGGTGCTCCGTTTCAGTATGCTTGACGGTAACCTGTCTTCCTATGCTGTCGGCTGTTGCCGTGACGTTCACGCCACCTTCTCCGTCCGATTGTATGTCAATATTCAGACCGTCGTTTCGATAGCTCAGCCCAAATCCGGCAGGAAGTTTACTCAGGTTCAGCCACTGCTCCGCACTCACCGAGCAGGTCGCCGTCCTCTTCGGGACCGGCCCGTAAGTTGTTTGCTCGGTTACGCTCGTTCGGAGGCTGTCCGAGCGGACGGTTTCCGAGCTGGCCTTTCTGCTGCTG
>OOAG01002906.1_pt1 | contig 10727 bp, 8 predicted proteins | sample 1671461 | NCBI WGS metagenome assembly OOAG01 (sample SAMN06348159, study PRJEB24527) | human gut metagenome | biome: human gut; feature: ankylosing spondylitis patient; material: feces | host: Homo sapiens | place: China | collected 2015-10 | reverse complement strand
CCCAGCTCCTGGATGCGGGCCTCCAGCACCTCCAGCCGCTCCTCACGCTGGGAGCCGCCGATGATCTCACCAATGCCGGGGACCAGGCAGTCCGCCGCAGCCACGGTCTTTCCGTCGTCGTTCTGGCGCATATAGAAGGCCTTGATCTCCTTGGGGTAATCGGTGACAAAGACGGGGCGCTGGTACACCTGCTCCGTCAGATAGCGCTCGTGCTCGGTCTGGAGGTCGGCGCCCCACTCCACCTTGTAGTCGAATTTGTCATTGTTCTGCTTCAGAAGCTCCACTGCCTCGGTGTAACTCACCCGGGCGAAGTCAGAGGAGGCTACGTGCTCCAGCCGCTCCTTGAGGCCCTTGTCCACAAAGGAGTTGAAGAAGTTCATCTCATCGGGGCACTTCTCCATCACAGTGCGGATGATATACTTGATCATGGCTTCTGCGGTGTCCATGTAGTCGTTCAGATCGGCAAAGGCCATCTCCGGCTCGATCATCCAGAACTCGGCGGCGTGGCGCTGGGTGTTGGAGTTTTCCGCCCGGAAGGTGGGGCCGAAGGTGTACACGTTGCCGAAGGCCATGGCGAAGTTCTCGCAGTTGAGCTGGCCGGAGACGGTGAGGCTGGCCCGCTTGCCGAAGAAGTCCTGGGTATAGTCCACGGTGCCGTCAGGATTTTTGGGCACGTTGTTCAGGTCCAGGGTGGTCACCTGGAACATCTCGCCCGCCCCTTCGCAGTCGCTGGCGGTGATGATGGGGGTGTGGACATAGACGAAGCCCCGGTCCTGGAAGAAGCAGTGGATGGCGTGAGCGGCCACGGAGCGCACCCGGAAGGCGGCGGAGAACAGGTTGGTCCTGGGCCGCAGGTGCTGGATGGTGCGCAGATACTCCACAGTGTGGCGCTTTTTCTGAAGGGGGTAGTCGGGGGTGGAGGCTCCCTCCACAGCGATGGTCTGGGCCTTGACCTCCAGAGGCTGCTTGGCCTGGGGGGTCAGGACCACGGTGCCGGTGATGATGAGGGCGGCCCCCACGTTCTGGCCGGCGATGTCCTTGTAGTTGTCCAGCATGTTGGCGTCCATGACGACCTGAAGATTTTTGAAGCAGGAGCCGTCATTCAGTTCGATAAAGCCGAAGGTCTTCATGTCCCGGATGGTGCGGGCCCAGCCGCAGACGGTGACCGTCTTTCCGCCCAGCTTGTCCTGGTCGGCGAAGATGGCGGCGATGGTGGTGCGGTTCATAGGTGATCCTCTCCATTTTCTGTGACTCCGGGGCGCCGCGGGCGTCCCGGGTATTCTTTTGTCCATTATAGATGCTTTTCCGCTAATTTACAAGGGAAAACGGCGATTTTATGTGGATGGGGCTGTTTCTGGCCCGAGTCATTGAAAAGCGCGGGGAGGTATGATATGATGGACCCCGCCAATTGTGTGAAGGGAGGGTAAAAAGTGTCGGATTTTGACTGTGATCCGCTGTTTTCCAGGCTTTACCTGGAGATGTTGGAGCAAATGACGGCCTACTCCGCGCGCAGGCTGGGCGATATCGGTCTGGCGGAGGACGTGGCGCAGGACACATTCGCGGAATGTTGGAAGAACTGGGAGCAGGGACAGCGGGTGAAGCACCATCCAAATCCCAGGGGCTGGCTCTGGGAGGCCCTGAAGATCAAACTCAAGAAGATGCGGGAGGACATGGAGAAGGTCCGCACGGTGCCGCTGGACGAGCTGGCCCACCCGCCTGCGGCACCTGTGGAGCGGAGGCTGTATCTGAGTGACTACCTTCCGCCCGACACATCCCGGGCGGACCGGCGGATCGTGCGCCTCCGGCTGGAGGGCTACCGCTATCAGGAGATCGCGGAAAAGATGGGCATGACGGAGATCCAGTGCCGGGTGCGCCTGTTTCGTCTGAGGGAGAAGCTGAAAAAATTTGAAGAAACTTTGGGGAACCTGTAACGAAATGAAGTTTTTTAAGGATATAAAAAGTAAGGAGGTGTCGAGATGTCGGAAAAGCGAGTCGCCCCGCCGGACGGGGGGAGTGGGGACTTGGTTTTAATCCAGCGGCATCTGGAAAATTTATCTGCCGGCGAGATCCTGAAGGAATTGGACGCGCGGATGGAGGAGATGACGGATCAGAGCTGTGACCCGGAGCTGATCCGCCTCTATCTGGACGTCCTGGAGGAGAAGGAGCCCCTGGGCCTGGAACTGGACCCGGAGGCATCCCTCCAGCGGTTCCTGGAGGAGCGCGCCGGCGAGGAAAGCAGGTCCACGCCGCCGGAGGAGCCGGCGGCCCAAGCGGCAGTGTCCCGTCCTGCCGGCCTCCGCCGTTTCCGCCATTTTCCGCGCACACTGATCGCTGCCGCCGTGGTCGCCGTCCTCTTTGGCCTGGGGAGCATGGCCGGCAGTTCCAGGCTGTGGGAGTCCGTGGTCCATCTGACCCAGGGCACGCTTCAGATCGTCCCCCCGGGGGCCAGCCAGTCCGGCCAGACCTCTGCCCAGCCGCCCCTGGAGGAGCTGGAGTTCACCTCCCTGCAGGAGGCGCTGGATGCGTATGGCATCACCGAGCCGCTGGCGCCCAAGTGGGTGCCGGAGGGGTTTGAGACTGAGAGGATTGACATTGATGTAGACCCTGATTTTATAAGGATTATGGCAGTATATCAATGTGAAGAAAAAGCTGTACAAGTTACGGTCAGAAACTACAACTCGAAGGAAGAGTTGGATAGAATATCCGTTGAAAAAGAGAACGGACAGCAGGATGTAAAATACATTAGAGGCGGTGTGGAACATTCTCTTGCTCAAAACAGAGCAATTTATACCGCATCATGGACCAATGGGCTCAATATAGTGTCAATTATAGGAGATGTGACGGAGGAGGAGCTGGAGCAGATGATCGACTCCATCTATACTTAGAAAAGAGAACAGAGAGGAAAGAGAACCGATGAAAAAGAAGATTTCCCGCGGCTGCGCCGTGCTGCTGGCCTGTGCCATGCTGGCCGGACTGCTGATGACCACCGCCTTTGCCCGTGCCAGCGACTATTTGGCCATATACAGTGTGTGGGCCACCGCGAAGAGCGACGGCGTGGTCCGCATCCACGCGGATGTGGAGGCGGTCCGCACCTCCGACGAGGTGGGGGTCAGCTATATCACCGTTCAGGAGTCCGATGACGGAGGAAAGACCTGGACGACACTGAAAAAATATACGAAGGAAGAGCTGGAGATGTACGAGCAGGATACTCCGGCATACTACGGGACCTTCGATTTTGAGGATACGGTCATCGGACGGGACTACCGTGCCCTGGTTGGTGTGTACGCCGAGCGGAACGGCGGCGGGGACCTCCGCTCCGTCTACACCAACGAGGTGACGGCCAAAAGATGACGGATGGTACACCATATGGAGCGGACTCGCCCCGCTGGTGACGCGGAGGTGGAGCGGACAGACCGTTCTGGTCCTGTCTGTGCTGCTTCTGTGGCAGACGGGTGCGGGCCGGAGGACGGGCTGATCCTTCAGACCGGCGGGGAGCTGATGGCGCTGAAATGGCGCTTTTCCAGGCTCCTGTACACCTGGAGGAGGGAGAACGAGCTGACCTAGGAGGAAGCGGCCGAGCGGTGCGGGGTGTCCCCTCGGCACTATCTGGACATGGAGGCCGGCCGGGTCAACCCCAAGCTGTCCACGGTGATCCATATCGCCAGCGAATCAAATATCAGTTTAGATGTGTTGAAAAGCGAGGTGAGAGGGACTCATGCAGTATCTCTACCGCCCGAATGAGTGCCAGATGACCTTTCAGGAGGCAGGGGCACGGCAGGTGTACGGGATCGACTGCTATCGGCGGGACAGGAAAGACGCGCCGCCGGTAGCGCAGTACCGGGACGTCTCCATTGACCGGGGAGAGATGGACCGGCTGGCCGATCGGTGCAACCGGGGCCAGCTGGACCCCCTCCAGCTGGAAGACGTGATCCTGGACGCGATCCTGTAAAGAGAGCACAGAGCCAATGAAAACCGGCCCGGCCGGCAGACCTCCACCCGCCAGCCGGACCTTGAAAATTGAAATAGACGGCGCCCCCGCCACAGGCGGGGGCGCCGTTTCAGCTTGTGGAAAAAGCGGAAAAGACAGCCCCGTTTTCTTTTGAACGGGGGTCAGCCGGTGATGGTGGTCCCCTGGACCCGCTGGTTGAGCATCTCCAGCAGCAGGGCGTGCTCCACCCGGCCGTCCAGGATGGACACCTCGCCCACCCCGGCGCGGATGGCCTGGATACAGCCCCGCACCTTGGGCACCATGCCCCCGGCAATGAGCCCGGTGTCGATCAGCTCCTCCGCCCGCTTCACATCCATGTGGGGGACGGCAGTCTTGCTGTTGTGGCTGTCGATAAGCACCCCGGCGGTGTCGGTGAGGAAGATCAGCTTGTCCGCCCCCAGAGCCGCCGCCACCGCCCGGGCCGCGTCGTCGGCATTGCAGTTGAAGCCGCCGCCGTCCTCCCCCGCGGCGATGGGGGAGACCACCGGCAGGAAGTCCCCGTCCAGCAGGGTCTGAAGGATACGGGGCTCCACCCGGGTGATGGACCCCACCCGGCCCAGGGCCGGGTCCTTCTCCACAGCGGTGAGCAGGCCGCCGTCCTTGCCGGACAGGCCTACGGCAGACACCTCCAGCTGGCTCAGACGGGAGACGATGGCCTTGTTTACCTGGGCGGAGAGGGCCATTTCCGCCGTCTCCAGCACCGCCTGGTCGGTATAGCGGTAGCCGTTCTTGAAACGGGTGGGCACCTGGAGCTTGTCCAGCAGGGCGGTGATGTGCTTGCCGCCGCCGTGGACCAGCACCACCCGGACGCCCACCATGCGCAGGGCGGCCACGTCCTGGAGGGTGGTGTCGGTGGCCGCCTCCGCCCCCAGGGCGGAGCCGCCGTATTTCACCACAACGGTCCGGCCCTCGTCCCGCTTGAGGATGGGCAGAATGGACAGCAGGGAGCGCACCTTCTCCATGCCGTCCAGGCCGTGGCGCACGTCGTACTCCTGAAGAAAGGACTGGACATAGTCCACGTCAGAGGGGGTGTCGATATACTCGGTGCCCCGCTTCTGGCGGGTCTCCGCCCCTTTGCCGGTGATGAGGAGGACGGAGGGCTCCCGGCAGCCCAGCACCGCCTGGCGGATGGCCTCCCCCCGGTTGGGCTCGATGGAGTAGTCGCAGCCCTGGGCCTCCACATAGGAGGCGATCTCCCGGCAGATGGAGAGGGTGTCCTCCTCCCCGGAGTCCTCCTCCGTCAGCACCACCAGGTCGGAGCAGCGGCCGGAGATCTCCCCCAGGTCCCGCCGGCGGTCCAGGGCCTTTTTCCCCGGACAGCCGAACACGGTGACCACCCGGCGGCCGGGGTACTCCGTTTGAACGGAGCGGAACAGGGTCTCGAAGGACATGCGGTTGTGGGCGTAGTCCACGATGGCCACGATGTGGCTGTCCGCATTGGTGTACACCTCCATGCGGCCGGGGACCCGGGCCTTCATCAGCCCCACATAGACGGCCCGCTCCGGGATGTTCAGCCCCTCGCACACCGCGATGGCGGCCAGGGCGTTCTCCACGTTGAACAGGCCGGGCATGGTCAGCCGGAACTCCCGGGAAAAGCGGCGGGAACGCACCCGGAACAGGATGTCGTTGCCCCGCTTGCGTACCTGGGAGGCATAGATGTCCGCCTCCGGGTCCTTCTGGGAGAAGGTGATGACCTGGCGGCTGCCCGCCTGGGCGGCGGCCAGCACCCGGCCGGCGTGTTCGCAGTCCAGATTGACGCACCCCACCTCCGCCTGGGCGAAGATCCGCAGCTTGGAGGAGAAGTAGTCCTCAAAGTCGGGGTGCTCGATGGGGGAGATGTGGTCCAGGCCGATGTTCAGGAAGCAGGCGGCGGCGAAGCGGGTGCACAGGGTGCGGTGGTACTTCAGCGCCTGGCTGGACACCTCCATGGTGAGGTAGGGGATGCCGGCCGCCACCGCGTGGGCAAAGTGCCGCTGGAGATCCAGGGGCTCCGGCGTGGTGAGGTGGGACTCGAAGCGCTCCGAGCCGTCGTAGGTGTCGATGGAGGAGATGATGCCGCTCTCCGGCCCGCCCTGCTCCGCCAGATACTCATCCAGGATATACTTCAGATAATAGGCGGTGGAGGACTTGCCCTTGGTGCCGGTGATGCCGATGACCGACAGGAGCCCGGAGGGATGGCCGTAGTACCGGTCGGCCAGGGGGGCCATCACCTGGCGCATGTCGGACACCAGGATGCAGGGCAGATCCACGGCAGGGTAGGGGGTCTGGCTCACATAGGCCACCGCGCCCCGCTGGGCGGCCTGGGACAGATAGGCCTCCTTGAAGTGGGCGCCCTTGCACAGAAAGAGAGTGCCGGGGACCACCTCCTGGCTGTCGCAGGAGACCAGGGCGACGGACTGGGACAGGTCCAGCCCCTCGGGCAGAGGAGCGGCCAGCTGGGGCTCCAGCAGGGCGCAGTATTCGCCCAGGGTGTGGGGCGTGAGATCCATAGAGCAAACCTCCTGGTGTTGTCATGTGTGGATGGGGGCGCCACCCCCATTTTCAATTTGCGGAGTACGTTCCAACGGCGGGCGTGGGCAGGCACCGCCCCGGAGATGTTTTCTTAGATGGTGCGCAGCTGTTTGCCGCAGCGGACGACGGCCAGCTCGGCCAGCACCTCCATGGCGTCCACGTAGAAGGGGGGCAGGCTGTGGTAGCTGCGGAAGACGGACAGCTCGGTGCAGCCCAGAATGGCGCAGTCACAGCCCATGGAGGCCAGAGCGCGGTCGATCTGGGCAAATTTCTCCCGGCTGCCCCGCTCCCCCCGTTTGATCTCCTCGTAGATGATGGACATGACCAGACGCTGGACAGCGGGCTCCGGAGGGGCGGCCTCCAGGCCGAAGGCGGCGCACTCCTTCTGATACAGGCCGGTGCGGATGGTGCCGTCGGTGGCAAGGATGGCGGGGCGGCGCTTCCCCTGGGCCACCAAGGTCCGGGCGGTCTCCCGGATCATGTGGAGGATGGGGATGCCGATCTCCTGCTGGATGCGGTCCACGAAGTAGTGGGAGGTGTTGCAGGGGATGGCGATGACGGTGCAGCCGCACTCCTCCAGCAGGCGGGCGTCGGCCAGCAGGCGCTGGTACATAGGCTCGGTGTTCCCGGTGAGGATGGAGGCGGTCCGGTCCGGGACCCCGGTGTCAGACAGGATCAGGGCGGGCAGATGCTCCTGGTCGCAGGAGGCCTCTGTCCGGTCCAGCACGTACTGATAGAACACCTGGGTGGCCTGGGGCCCCATCCCCCCCAGCACGCCCAGCTTGGGCTCCCGGGGCTCTCTGGCGCCCTTGGCGCCGCGGGTCTTGACAGTTGACATGGCTTCCCTCCAGTCTGCTCAGTTCTCCGGGACCTTGTTGTGGCGGTCAAAGCGGACCATGTTGCCGATGTGGGTCTTCCATACCCGCCAGATGCGGGCCGGGGTATAGTCCCGGTGGTACTCCAGGCTGTGGGTGGACGCCCCCGCCCGGATCAGGGCCTTCATCTGGGGGTGATATGCCTTGGGGATGAATTTGAAGGCCACCTTTTTGGGAACCATCCGCCACAGGGCGTGGTTTTTGGTGATGACGAAGGGCAGCTCCCGGTGTTCGATCCGGTCCTCCACCAGCAGCTTGGCGATGTTGTATCCCGCGCCAGTGACGTAGTAATTGCTGCGCCCCTGGCGGCAGTTGATCTCGAAGAGCTTGTACTTGCCGTCCCGGCTGTCGTACTTGATGTCAAAGTTGGAGAAGCCGGTGTAATGCAGCTCCTCCAGCAGCTGTTTGATCTTCAGGGAAAGGGCCTCGTCGTACTCGGTGATGATGACGGCGTGGTTGCCGATGCCGTGGGGGGAGTGCTCCTCCAGCAGCACATGGCCCAGGCACATCAGCTTCACCTGGCCGCTGCGGTCGGAGTAGTTGGTCATCACCCGCATGTAGGTGTCGTCTCCGGGGATGAACTCCTGGATCACCATATGGTCGGGGTAGCCGGAGGCGTACACCAGGTCCAGAGCATGGAGCAGCTCCTCCCAGGTCTGACAGATGAAGACCTTCTTCACCCCCTCGAATTCGTGCTCCCAGTAGGCCACGCTGTCGGCCGGCTTGGCCACATAGGGGGGGCCGAAGGGCAGGGTGAAGTCGTGGCCCATGGAGCCGTCGTAGATAAAGGTGGCCGGGTGGTCGATGCCGTGCTGGTCGCACAGCTCGTAGAAGTGCTCCTTGTTGATGAGGCGGTCCAGCAGGGCGCCGTCGATGTAGGGGGCCACCACGTTTCGGGGAAACTGGTCCTTCAGGTGGGCGCACAGCTGCACATAGCTGTCCCCGCAGCCCAGGACGATGACGGTCTTGTGGGAGAACTCCAGGGCCACCTTCTCTACATTGGAGAGGAAGACGGCGGGGTCCTCATTGTCGGGGCAGGTGCGGTAGTCGATGATGGAGCTGAAGGCACAGGGGAAGGTGTGGAACTTGCCGAAGGCCACGCTCTTCACCCCATAGGCCTCGTGAAAGGCACGGGCCACACTGTAAACATTGATATCGCCGCCGAAGAGCAGCGGCTGAAAAGACACCGTTCTGGACATATCAAACACCTTTTTCTTGAAATCGCAGGGAGGATCACCGGTACTGGCGGACACAGCCCCGGGCGTACATGGGGTCCAGGTCGAAGGAGACCACATCTCCGGCGGAGCACTTCAGATCGGTGACATCCACCAGGGTCTCGCTCACGCCCACAGAGCCGATGACCCGGGCCCGCTGGCCGTTCACCCGGACATAAAGCCGCCTGCCCCGCCGCCAGCGGCCCAGGGTGCCCAGCAGGCCGGCGGGACGGGGCCGCTCCACCCCGAAGCCGTGCTGATAGCCCACAGGGACCACCGCTACCCGGGTGGGCGCTTTCAAAACGGCGGTCTTTTCCGCACCCACGGTGTGCCCCTTGGGCAGCCAGCGCATCTCGGCAATGCCGGCCTCCCCGTGGCCTACGGTGGAGAGCCCGTCGTCTTTGGTGCGGCGGCAGCGGCCCAGCAGGACCGAGCCCGCCCGCACCGCGTCCATGCGGGCAAGATCGCAGTGCATCAGGGCGTAGGACCCCGCGGCGTGGACGGTGCCGGTCTCAAAGCCGGCGGCGTGGATGGCGTCCAGCACCCGCTGGAACTGCTGGAGCTGGTGCTCCGCCTCCTGGCCGGCTGGGGCGGCGTGGATCTGGGTGTAAATGCCGGACAGGGCCACGTTGGGCAGGGAGCGGTAGGCCAGCAGGATCTTCTCCGGCTCCCCCACCAGGAAGCCGCCGAAGCCCATGCCGGTGTCCACCTGGATGTGGGCCTCGGCCACGGTGGAGCGGTTCTCCGCCAGGGCGTTGAGGGCCAGGCCCGTGTCCACGGAGGAGATGGTGCACACCACGTTCAGGTCCACCAGCCGCTCCAGCACCTCCCGGTCGGTGGTGGAGCGGAGCATGAGGATCTCCTCGTCCACAAAGCCGGCCTTCCGCAGCGCCTCGGCCTCCTCCGCCTCGCTGACGGCGAAGCGGCCGATGCCCTCGGCCCGGAGCAGCTCGGCCATCTCGGCGATGCCGGCGCCCCCGGCGTCTCCCGAGAGGACGCCGTAGACGGCGGCCCCTCCGGCACGGCGCTTCACCACCCTGATGTTCTGCTTTACGGCCGCCTTCTCAATGACCAGCACCCGCATGGCACAGCCCCCTTTTTCTCTCTGTTGGGAAGGAGAGAGATACGTCTCCCTCCAGTGTAACCATTTAACGATTCATTCTATCACCCTTTTGAGAGAAACGCAACGGAAAACCGCGAGGGGGCCCGCATTTTTCCAGGGAGGGGCGGAGAGCCGCGCCCTGCGGGGACCGGGTGGAAAAGCGGCGAAAAGCAAAAGTCCGGCCTTGTGCTTTTTCGGGAAAAATGGTATGATTATTCGATCGGTGTCTCCATGCAGCAGGAGGGGCCGGACGACCATCAAATCCCCCTCAGGAGGTTGCGATCTATGAGACAGCAGACCACCCGAATTTCCCCGGAGGACATCTCCCGCCAGCTCCAGTACTGCCGGGAGGCGGACTCCGAGCGCATCCGGGGCTATCTCCGGGAGATGGGCTACGGCTTCACCCAGGACGAGGAGCAGGCCCAGATCATCGTGCTCAACACCTGCGCCATCCGGGAGCATGCGGAGCAGCGGGTGCTGGGCAACCTGGGCGCCCTGGTCCACGTGAAGCGCCGCCACCCGGAGCAGATCATCTGCGTGTGCGGCTGCATGGCCCAGGAGGCCCATGTGGCGGAGAAGATCAAGCAGTCCTTCCGCCACGTGGACCTGGTGTTCGGGCCCCACGCCCTCTGGCGCTTTCCCGAGTTCATCCACACCCTGCTCACCCAGCGGGGGCGGGTGTTCCAGGTGGCGGAGGAGGCGGGCTCCATCTCCGAGGGCATCCCGGTGGTGCGGCAGGACCGGGTAAAGGCCTGGGTGTCCATCATGTACGGGTGCAACAACTTCTGCTCCTACTGCATCGTGCCCTATGTCCGGGGCCGGGAGCGCTCCCGCAGGCCGGAGGACATCCTGGCCGAGGTGGAGCAGCTGGCGGCGGAGGGGTACCGGGACATCACCCTGCTGGGCCAGAACGTGAACTCCTACGGCAAGGACCTGGAGGAGCCCCTGGACTTCGCAGACCTGCTGGAGCGGGTGAACGCCGTGCCCGGGGACTTCCTGATCCGCCGTATGACCTCCCACCCCAAGGACGCCACCCA
>OOAG01002904.1_pt1 | contig 10733 bp, 5 predicted proteins | sample 1671461 | NCBI WGS metagenome assembly OOAG01 (sample SAMN06348159, study PRJEB24527) | human gut metagenome | biome: human gut; feature: ankylosing spondylitis patient; material: feces | host: Homo sapiens | place: China | collected 2015-10 | reverse complement strand
TCCAGGATTATTGGGATCGGCAGGTACGCTATAATCATAATATAGACAGCCATGTTCTTCTTCCGGACATTTAACACAAATGCATGAATATTCACCTGCAGCAGAAGCAGAACTTGCTTCCAATAAAGTCTTCAAATTGACTTTATTTTCATGATCAGCTGTTAAACGAGATTCAACCATATTTATTATGGTTAGGATAAATAAAATTCCTAATAAATATTTTTTCATAATATTGTAATTTATAATTCTCTCAATATTCTCCATCATTTATACAATATACTCTTCACCTAGTGATAATTATAACAATATATTTACTTACATGATAGCCTCTCTTTCTTTTTACGTTATTTTCTCCTGAATTCCCATCAGTTTGTTTTCAATTTTTACACCATCAGGTGATATTCAGCAATAAAGATCAGTTTAATTATTGGGAAAATGAAACATTTGACACAAAGTTTTGTCCTATATTTGTCCCATGAATTGTTAAATCTGGCCAGAAAAACTCAATATCATGCAAAGAAAATTCGAATAAAGAATGCAGTTAGCGGGTCCTTTATTTTTTTTCAATCCGGTCAAAACGGTAAGAGAAGGAAAGCATATAATAATCCTGCGTACTGGTCGAACTATTCATCCGGGTATACAAATCGGTCACGGAATAGTGCACCTGACTGCGGTCACGGAAGATATCGTTGGCCCGGAATACCAATTCGGCCTGTTTCTTTTTACCGAATTTCTTACCCAATTCAAGGTTCAGACGATTATTCGACTGGATGGTCACTGTCCCTGTTTTGTTCCAATAATAAGTATAAAAATAGTCTCCTCCCACAAAAAAACCTTTCCAGAAAAGCCACCTGCAATTGGCCATTACCGTCTCTTCGAGATTCTGAGCTTTACCGGTGGATGAATTCCGGGAATGGGAATAGCTTGTAGCATGCCGGCAATAAAAGTCGAAATTCTCCGATAAGTCGGTATTGACGCCGATACTGATTTGTCCCCGATGCATCTGAGTGACATTCTGCTGATCATCGTAAATCGAGGGTTGATGCGAATAACTGTAATCTCCCCCGAAATCCAAATGGATTTTTTTCACCGGCATCGAATAATTGGTATGTACATTCATACTCCACATCCCATTCAAATTCACCGGCATGGTCAACGAACCTCCCTTCGACACCAAATATCCATCGATCAAGGTGTCTTTACCGATAAATTTTACATTGGAAGAGATCTGATTGATCGTCTGCTGTACATCGAAATTAGCCCAGAAAAACCGGGAATTCATCGGTTCCGAACTGGTATACCTCATCGAAAGATGATGCGAATAAGACTTTTTCAATCCAGGATTTCCCTTAGATACTTGTAAGGGATTGCTGACATTCAATACATCCTGCAATTGCACGGCCGACGGAGAAGAAGTATTTCCATTGTAGTTGACACTGACATTCCGTTTCTCACTCATCCGGTAGGATAGCTCTGCCCGGGGTGAAATATCGAGATAGTTGGATCCGACCAAAGAATCGGGCTTCCCGATAAACCTGTTCCGGTTTTCCATCTGCATCAGACGCAACGAACCACCCCCGTTCAGCGTAACTTTCTCTTTATGATAATTATAATTTACCCCGAAATTCTGACTGACTTGTTTATTGATCGATTTATTCGTTAAGGCCGTATCTATCCCGATCAGCTCTTCGAATACGGCATCCCGGTAAGCCAGGCTATGCCGGTCCGACTGATCTTTACTCGTCAGGAAATGATAATTGAAGCTAATACGCGCAAACTTCGTCAAAGGCTCGGAATAAGACAATCCGGTACCCATTGAATAGTTTATCCGTTCATTATCGTTTTTCTGAAAACGCAAACTATCTCCCCGCTCGGTTATTTTCTCGTGTATATGCTGATAATCACCGGAATTCGATTCATTATACCCTCCACTGAATTGAAATGTCAAGGTACGTCCTGTCTTTTTAAAAGCATGCATCCACGAGAAATTACCTCCTGCCCGTTTACTATCGTTTTTATTGATGGCTTTCGTTTCTGTTCGATTTAAGGTATCCCCGTTTTCCATACTGCTATTCCAGGACAAACTCTCCTGATTTCCCCGGGAAATAGTAAAATCGGGATTGAACCGGATCCGGTTCTTGTCATTGATCTTGTAATCCAGACTAAAATTAACTCCATGACTTTGATTATCCGAGTTCGAATGACTCTCATTATCGTACACGCGGCTTTCATAATTCCCGGTAGGCAAATATTCCTGACGGGAAAGGGAAGCAGAATTATTTACGTTCGCGTTCCAACGGTAATTTCCGCTCACCTGCAGTTTCTTATTGATCTGTGACGAATAATTACCCCAAAGTCCATGGTTCTTATTTTTGTTCCCTTCATCCCGGTAACGGGCATCCGGCAAGTCGTTCAAGGCCATCCGGCCGGCATTTCCGCTAAAAGTAATCTTTCGTTTCCGGTCGAATAAATTCAACGATACAGAAGCAGAATAGGATTTATCTTTCACCTTTTCCAGCCCATAAGCCAGTTCGCCGCGTCCGAACACCTTCATCTGGTTGGGATTCCGGGTTTCGATATTCAATGTACGTGATTTACTCCCATCGTCATAACCCGAGAATTTAGCCTCCTCACTTTTATCATCGTACATTTTTATACGGGCAACGAGTTTAGCCGGAAGATTCTTCAAAGCCGCAGCAGGATCATTGATCGCATATTCCATCCCATCGATGGTGATTTTTTTCACTTCCTGCCCCTGGGCCATAATTTTCCCGTCTACAATCTCGAAACCCGGCAATTTCTTCAACAGTTTTTCCAGATCGGCATCTTCAGCCAAGTGGACAGCCGCCGCATTGAACTGTAAGGTATCTCCTTTCTGCACAGTGAGCGGAGGCCGTGCCGATACCACCACTTCGTCGAGAATAAGTGCTTTCAGGGAAATGTCCCCGACAGCAGTATGTCCTTCCAACACAACTTTTTGTTCCAACGGCCGGAAACCGACAAAAGAGACTTTCAGCCACTGTTCGCCAGCCGGTAATTTCCCGACATCGAATTTTCCCAGCGAATCTGTAACAGCTACCAAAATTCGCTTTATCCCTAAAAAAATATGAGCGCCAGGGAGAGGCTTCCCATCCTCTCCGCTGACCACTCTGCCCGATAAACGGCAAGAGACCGAATCCGACAATACCTGAGCCTTTAAACTGCCTCCCAAGCACAGCAGACAAAGCAACCATACTATCTTCATCGTCCTCTGCCTTTTATCGTTTTTCTGAAACAGAGGGAGGGACCGCCCGTTCGGCCACACCTCGTTTATAATTCGGACGGCTGCTCATCACAAAGTGTAAATCCGCTCCATCCTTAATATCATTATAGGTTATATACGACTTATCGTGCTTCTTCCCATTCAGATATACTTCTTTCACAAACACATTTCTGGCCGACCAATTCCCGGTAGTCATCCGAAGATGCTTACCGTTGCTCATCTTCATATCGACCGCAGCAAGCCCGGGAGACCCCAGGTTATACACATTACTGGACGGAGCCGTCGGATAGAATCCCATGGTATTGAATATATACCAGGCCGACATCTGTCCGCAATCGTCATTTCCACTGAGTGCATCCGGCTTATTCCCATAAAAGGTATCCATGATATAACGCACCTTCTCCTGGCATTTCCAGGGTTGTTTCAGGTAATTATAGAAATACAGGATCTGATGGCAAGGCTCATTACCATGCCAGTAAGCCCCTACCCGTCCCTGAATATCGTGTGCTCCGGGGATATTATCGGCCATCTGGGTAACGAACATCGAATCGAGGCGTTCCCGGAGCAAATCTTCTCCGGCTTCATTGATATACCCCTGCACATCATGAGGAACATACCAGGTGTACTGTAAGGTGAAACCTTCGGTAATATCCCCCCAGCCATTGACAGATCCCGGACCTTGATAAGCGATCGGAGCGAAAGGAGTGCGCCAGTTGCCTTTACTATCCCGGCCACGCATATATTTCGTCCCGGGATCGATCAGGTTTTTATAAGATAAAGCCCGCTTCATGAAAAATTCATAATCTTCGGTTTTTCCAAGCTTTTGAGCCACCTGAGCAATACAATAATCGTCATAGGCATATTCGAGGCTCTTGGATACCGATTCTTTCTCCTTATCGAAAGGGACCCAACCTAACTCGGTATATTCCGGCAGACAATCATAGTGGGGATTAGTCGCCGTAGTCTTCATCGCCTCGTAAGCCCGTTCATAATCGAATCCCTTCACATCTTTCATGATGGCATCGGCAATCACCGATACAGCATGATATCCGATCATACACCAGGTTTCGTTGCCATAAAACGACCAGACCGGCAACATATGTTCGACACTCTTGTCATAATGGGCCAGCATCGAGTTGACGATATCGGCATTAATTTCCCGTTGCACCAGATTGAATAAGGGATGTAATGCCCGGTAAGTATCCCACAAAGAAAAGACGGTATAATTGGTAAAACCCTCTGCCTGACCGATATTTTTATCCAACTCTCTAAACTTCCCGTCTGCATCCTGAAAGATAAAGGGATGCAGGAAAGCATGATAGACCGACGTATAAAAAGTCTCCCTCTGTTCGGGCGTAGCCTCGATCTTAAATTTCGACAACTGCCCTTCCCACAGTTTTTCGCCTTCAGCTTTCAGGCTTGCAAAAGTTTTTCCTTCCAATTCCTGCATATTCAGTTTCGCCCCATCACTGCTCACTGCCGAGACAGCGGTCTTCACCGTAACCATTTCTCCCTGGCGGGTCGGGAAACGCATCCAGAAACGCAGGTCTTTTCCCCAGGCTTCGAGACTACTCCGGAAACGGTTAGTATTGTATTTCACCGGAATAGTATCCTGCATAATTCCAAAATCCCGGAAAGGTTTAGAAAATACAGCCGTAAAATAAACATGCCGTTCCGGTCCCCACCCTTTTACCAATTTATAACCGACAAGGGTCGAATCGTTCTCCACCCGAAGATTGCTCCAGGGACAACTCTGCCACAAGGTATGGTTCATGTCCAGCAGGATAAAAGAACTGTCCGACTCGGGATAGGTAAACTGCAGGATTCCGCTTCTAATCCCTGAAGTCATTTCTGCTTTTACCCCATAATCCGGCAGGTCTACGCCATAATAGCCGGGACTGGCCCATTCCTGTTCATGGCTATAGCGGGAACGATAACCGGTATCCGGATTTTCATGCGTCCCCGGTGTGAAATGAATCTTTCCGGTCCCGGGCATGAACAAAAAATCGCCCAAATCGGGGATACCGGTTCCGCTTAGGTGAGTCAGGCTAAAACCCAACAGCGTTTTATGATCGTATTTATATCCGGCTGCCGCATCGTAATAATCGGCATCCGTATCCGGGCTGATCTGAATACCTCCGAAAGGAATTTGTGCCCCGGGATAGGTATTTCCATACCCCGAAGTACCCACCAGCGGCCGTACATAAGAAATCAAAGGCTGTTGCTGTGCACTCACCGTCGCAAAAGCCAACAATCCGCCGACGGTAACCATAAATTGCAATACTTTTTTCATATAAAACATTTTATCCGTTTCTATTTCGTCATCGAATAGGGCTTTTGTTCTTCGGTGAACACTCTTTTCTTATTCGGCGTACTGCTCATTTCAAAAAAGAGCTCTCCACCGTTACAAATATCCTGATGAGTCAGATAAGCTTTATCGTATTCCCGTCCATTCAGTTTCACCGATTTGACATAACGGTTTTTAGCACTGACTTTCGGAGCTTTGATCACCAGATCTTTCCCATTTTCCAAATGTACGGTCATTTCCTTCAGATAAGGAGCTCCCAGTACATACTGGTCGGATCCGGGACATACGGGATAGAATCCCATAGCCGTAAAAATATACCAGGCGGACATCTGCCCGCAATCATCGTTACCACACAACCCGTCGATATTATTGCGATACATCCGATCCATAATTTCCCGCAGGCGGTATTGGGTTTTCCAAGGTTGAGAAGTCCACATATACAGATAAGGAATATGCTGGCTGGGTTCGTTACCATGCACATAATTACCCATCAAACCTTCTTTGGTAATATCCTCGGTATTTTCGTAGTATTTTGCCGGCAATTCCATGGTAAACAAAGAATCCAACCGCTCGATAAAGCGTTTGTCTCCTCCCATAAAAGCCTTCAGGCCATTCACATCCTGAGGTACATAAAAAGAGTAATTCCAGGAATTACCTTCGATAAACCCTTGGCCATGAGTATCCAGCACATCGAATTTTTCCTTCATCTGTCCGGCAGCATTCTTCGGCCGGATAAAACCCAAACGCTCGTCCACCAGATGTTTATAGGCTCCGGCCCGCTTCAGGTAAGTATCGGCCACTTCCCGGTCGCCCATTTTCTTCGCCATATGATAGATCGCCCAATCGTCATAACCATACTCCAGGGTGACCGATGCCGAACTACCGCTCTTTTCCATCGGCACATACCCCAATTCCATATACTCTTTCAATCCTTCGAGGTATGGAACGGTAGAAGTACTCACGACAGCTTCCAGGGCCAGTTTTTCATCCATCGGAATACCTTTCACGTAAGCATCGGCTATGACCGAAGCCCCATGATATCCGATCATACACCAGTTTTCATTGGCCATATGCGACCAGATAGGAAGCAAACCATGTACACTCTGCCGATAATGAGCCAGAAACGATGCCACGATATCTTTACTACGTGACGGATAGAACAAATTGAACAAAGGGTGCAGAGCCCGATAGGTGTCCCAAACAGAAAATACCGTATAATTCGTGAACTGATCCGCCTGATGGATCTCCTGATCCAATCCCCGGTAAGAACCGTCATGATCCATATACACCGATGGATTGATCATGGTGTGATACATGGAAGAATAAATATTACAAACCTGATCATAATCCCCCTTTACATCGATCACACTCAACGCATCTTCCCATTTCTGTCCGGCCTGCGCACACAACTGCCCGAAATTTTTACCCGCAGTCTCGATCCGCAGATTATTCAATGCACCGCTGGCACTCACCGGTGAAAGTGCAACTTTCACCTCCAAAGGCGTTCCGTCCGACAAGTCGAAATCAAAATAAGCCACGACATTCCGTCCTCCGATTTCGGGAAAATTGCGGTAGATATCGAATTTCCGCCACATTCCGTTATACAGCATCGGTTTCATCTCTTTATATCCGTAACCCCGGATCGGTTTTGAGAAAGTAATCGCAAAATAGGTGTAGTTCACCCGGGCCCAACCATTTGTAATCCGGTAACCGGTCAGCAAAGTATCGTTTTCTACCCTCAGATTGGCCCAAAGCACTTTTCCGTCGTAATTATAAATACCATGTTTCAGATCGAGGAGGATATGTCCGTCTCCTTTCGGGAAAGTATATCTATGTATCCCTACCCGTTCGGTGGCTGTCAATTCTGCCTTCACCCCATAATCCTCGAGCATCACGGAATAATAACCCGGCCAGGCTTTTTCTGTGGCATGTGAAAAACGGGAACGATATCCGCTATCGGGGTTTTCAGCCGTTCCCGGGTTAAATTTAATATCTCCGGTTACCGGCATAATCAGGATATCGCCTAAATCCGAATGCCCGGTTCCGTTAAAGTGCGTATGACTAAACCCTACAATAGAACTATCCCGGTGCTGATAGCCGGCACAATACTCGTATACCCGCGGTTGATAGGTTCCGTTTATATTATGCGGAATCGTATCGGTATCCGGACTGAGCTGTACCAAACCATGAGGTACGCAGGCCCCCGGGAAAGTATGTCCCATGCCGTTCGTGCCGATCAACGGATCCACATAATCGATTTTCTTCTGACCGTTTACCGATAATCCGCATATCAATAACGCCATTGTAAGTAAGTTTCTATTCATCTATCAAAAATTATTTCAGTTTTGTTTATTATGATGTTTCAAATATTCCAAAACAAATTTGAAGGTGTTTTTTGCCGGTTCGTCTTTCGCCTGAGCATATAGTTTTTCTCCCAAAGCAATGTATCTCGCCCTATCGGCCGGCGAAGCCTCGGCTACAATCCGGTAGCAAAACTGAATATAAGGAATTTCCTTGGTCTTGAATTTCGGAAATTCAGTTTCACAAACCGAAATCAACTCTTCCACCCCCTTCTTCAAAGCCGTTTTCGCCACCGTTACATAGGCTTGCAATTCCTCGTTCGTGTTCAGCTTCAAAGCTGCAATCTCACGTCCCAAAGCGGCAAGCTGTTTTTCAGTCCATATTTTTTCTTTCTGCGAAAGGACTTTCAAAAGCTTTTCGGTATACCGTTTATCCAATTCCTGTTCCACCTTTTCCTTACCGACCGTTTTATTGAAACGCTTGTGATTTTTCAACAGCCAGGCTTCATTAGCCGAACCTTCCGGAGTCAGTTTCGGATTGCTGAAGACAAACCAATAGGCCTCTTCCACCTTCTCTTTATCACTCAGCGTATTTATCAACTCGGCAGCAACGGCCTCCATCGCCGGATCATAATACCGAATCAGCATTTTCAGGTACTTCACCATAAATACCTGTTCCCGGTTACCGCTTTCATACTTCGCTTTCAAAGAACCATAAGCTTTCTCTTCATCGAAACTCTCTTCTATACGTTCGATGATCTCGTCCACACTATACGAACCGATTACTTTATGAAGTAACCGGCCTTCTGCATCCAACACCAAAAAAGTCGGATAAGCCCGTACCTCAAACCGTTTCCCCAACTCAGGCCCCTCTCCTTTTTCCATATCATACTTTACACAGATAAACTTCGGATTGAAATAATCTCCGGCTTTTTTCTGCGGAAACACATTTTGAGTCATATTCTTACAAGGCCCACACCAGGAAGTATAACAATCCATAAACACGTACTTCTGCTCACTCTTCGCCTTGTCCAATGCTTCCCTAAAACTCAGGTGTTCAAAATTCACCCCATCCTGTGCAAAGCTAACCAAGCTTATCCATAAAAATGCAATAAAAAGGAATATTTTTTTCATACTATTTTTCATCTATACCATTATACTATGTTTCCGGTATCCGACAGTTTATCGATCCACAAACCTCAAATCCCAACCTCCAATACACCATCGGTACCGGAAACGACACGGCAGAATTTTAATTCATGCCCTCAAAAGCCCCCCACCGACGCATTTACAAAACTGCCCTCCAACTCATATTTTTCACTTTGGTCAAACCTTTCCAAACTGCCGTCGGATCTGCTTTCAACTCTACCTTATCCGGATTATTGCCCACATAATATTTCCGTAAAGTTCCTCCTTCGGCAGTATTGTAAGTAGCGATAAACAAGGCATCTTTCATCGGTTCCATCGTCAGATCGAATTTCAACATCGTAATCTGATCCGTTGTTTCCAAAGGGATGGTTTCTACCCGTTCATTCCCCTTGTCGTAATTATAAGCATATAAAACATTGTTCTTTACATAAAACAAAACCGAACGGGTCGAAGAGAAAGCATAGAAATCTGCCGTCAAAATATCCGAAGCGACATTAGAAGTTATCTCATACATACTCTTAGTCTCCATATTGTTCACATAAAACTTGTAGATATACGCATTCGTTCCATCCCCCATAAGTGCGAATGAATTTCCGTCGCATACCCACGCTTTCGCTTCATTCCAGGTATTTTCCCCATATATCAATGTACGCCCTGTACCTTTTTGATCCCAAGGGAATGCATCCGTACTTTTCTGTTCCAATGTATCAGAATAAGGATATAAATAACTCTCTGTCTTATAAAAACGATTGGTCTCTCCGGAATACCAAATAAACTTTTTAAAAGATTGAATACTATAAAAAAGATATTCACTGGCAGGAATGTATTTAGTCATATCAGTCTTCAAACAGTTCAAAGGAAAAGAATACATACCATATGCCAGGATAGATAAAGAGGTGTAAAACAACTTACCGTTACTACATACAACAGCTCTTTGACTTTCAACTTTTCCATCTATATCACTCGGCTGCGGAACGATTGTAACCGGAATCATAGGTTCATTGTAAGACTCCAGTAAAAAATTATCGAATACATTGGACTCGGAACCCTGTAAGGTTTCCCGGTCTAAATAATAAGAACCCGATTCAGTAAGTACCCAAATCTGTCTGTAATCTTCACCTTGCTTACCAGTATGCAAGAACGAAACAGGACCATGCAAAGTAGGTAATCCACTGTTTTTCAGAATATCCTTAAGAATCAGTGTATCTATACCCGCCATAGAAATCATCTGTGCATCTGCATTCCCATTTGCATCTTCTCCCATCAGTAAAATTCCCCGGGAATAAGGAGTCCCGACAGTCACCGTAAATTGCTTTTTCCACTGTACCTCTGTTACTCTATCCCGGATTTTCAAATACAAATTATAAGTTCCGGGAGCCAAAGTAACCGGATAACTGAGTACCCGATCCGTAGAAATCGTATCTTTCACATGGCTATCAGACGGAGAAAAAATCACCCACAAATATTCAAAACGATCTGTATCGGTAAGGTCTCCCTGACTCATCTCTACAAAATCTCCGACATCAATTTTTAGCGTATCAATATTCAACAATACATTGTACATGGTATTGATCTCTCCAAAGGTCACCTCGTTGATATCATGATAATCGTAATTACCTTCATCATCATAACAGGAAACTATAAGATCGGAAGAGCGTCGTGTAGGGAAAGAGTGTAGATCTCGGTGGTCGCCGTATCATTAAAAAAAAAAAAA
>OOAG01002894.1_pt1 | contig 10760 bp, 10 predicted proteins | sample 1671461 | NCBI WGS metagenome assembly OOAG01 (sample SAMN06348159, study PRJEB24527) | human gut metagenome | biome: human gut; feature: ankylosing spondylitis patient; material: feces | host: Homo sapiens | place: China | collected 2015-10 | reverse complement strand
TTTTGATGTGACCCTGCGTAAACCTATATGGTGGAACGGTTCTTCATGGGTAGATGCCAGTGGAGCTACGGTGTAGTGTTTTACTAATTATTTATAGGGGGGGAGCATTTGAAAAACTAAATCATCAGTTTAGCGGCAGTTCGCTGATATGAAAATAACATCTTATCCACCACACCTAAGATGTTATTTTTCATACCAATAATAGTTGATGTTATTTAAAAATGTAATAACTCACTTCTTAAAAAGTCTTTCATACACTACTCCCGGTTGCATCTACCCACTCATTAGTATCGTCATTCTTTTTCCAAACCGGTTTGTTAAGAGAAGTATCAAAATAATAAAAGCCAGCAGGAACATTAGTTGGTCTATTTTCACTATTCCCTTGTTTCCTAGTATTCGCTATAATACCATTTTTATCAAGCCAATTGGTTCCATCATACTGATATTTATGACCTTTTACATATGCGGAATCACCTGCTACCCACTGGCCTTCTGTTGGTATCTCTTTCAATAATACAGTGACATTCATACCGTTATTCTGGTATACGAACCCGACAGGTGATTGTTCATCTATTATATTGTATTTTTCATCTTCATCATCAATCTCCCATTTAGTCGAATTGCCGACAATAGTTTCCCCGTCATCAATTAATATAGCAGTACCACAAGCCAATAGCGGTAAATATATTTTATGTCTTTCATCTAAATTGAATGTTCTTCTTAACATTGCTGTTGAATTCGAATATATTGTAGAGAACAAATATAATCGGATAACCTTATCATTTTCCAGCCTATTTATACTGTAAGAGTGAGATCTTTTTGTTATTATCTTGCGTGCCTTATCCAAGACCTCATATAATTCGTATTTATAATCACCTATTCTAAGTGTGTTATTATAAGTAAAATATATCCTTTTTGCCGGGATTAAACTGATATTATTTTCATAAAAATAATATGACAACTTATTGGTTATAGATGAAGCGCATACAATTCCATTATAATATCTGCCGTTCATAGACGGAACTTCATATATAGTACCTTTCTCCTTTATGAATACATTTTGTTTGTAGTATATATCACCATGATTTGATGAGACACTAACATAGCTATTGATAATTCTAACATCCGCATTCTTTTTTTCGACATATATGCAGGTAGGTTCTTGTATATAGACCTGCTCTTTTACATATCCATGATTATTAAATACACAATCTTGTATTATTAGAAAATTTGAACTTGATTCTCCTTTAAATGTGAATATTGACTTTTCATCAACATTTAGAGGACTTCTATGGAAATAGCATTTTATAAAGGTAGATGTGGAATCTTGTAATTTTATTTTATAGTGAACGGTATCTTCATTATGAAGCCCAAAAACAAAAGCGTTAGCATAATATAAATATACCCCGCATTGTATACCATTTCGGAAAGTAATATTCGGATTGTTTGAAAAATAAAAATTCATGTTATAGCAGTTATCTATAACTGTATTGTCGCCATTACTCTCCCATTTAACATTAAAATCCTTATGGGCATCATATTGTGGATTTTTCAATCTTGCCCTGTCATCAGCTCTTATATTATAGAGGCGTACATTATCTGCATAAACAGGAAATACAATGATTTTATTAAAGTGACTTATAAATACATTCTCTATATTTATATATCCATCAGATACTATAGCATGTGCATTAGGATAATATTCCAAGTATTCTGTTTCTTGCCAACCTGAGTACTTATATCTAATATCCAAGTCTTTTATCGGCATAGTTGCATAAGGTGTGCTTAATGGATTAAAATCATCATCTAAATTACAGTATATGGCATACCCATCATCTATTTGAGATAAAATAATACTACGAGCATGCCCACATCCTATTAGGCTATTATAAATATTAAGAACTATTTTTCTGCTGATATTGTATATTTTATCTGATAGTTTTACTGTAGGACAAATATTCAAAGCCTGCTGTATGGCAGCGGACCAATCCCCATCTTTAGGAGAATGAAACCACTCCGGACGAGCATGAGTATTTTCTATTTTTCCTTCTAAAAAGCCATTACTTATACTTCCACCTTGAAAATAGAACATACAACCTTCCGGCAAAGTTATGGTGGTACCATCCAAATCAAAATCATACTGAATCATATAAATTGTATGAGGCTGATTAACCATTTCCTGCGTAAGTATATTTTTACCGTCCATAATATTCCTGCGCAAGATTTTATATCCCATTCCCACATATATTCCAGGATTATAAGCACGGTCAGCAAATTTTAAAACACTTAAGTTTTCCCCTTTGTCTACAGACACAAGGTCTTCGTCGTCCGCAAGATTGTTTATCGTACCGCCACCACTTGCATTAATAAACTGCTTGGTTGATTCAGACAGCATATCAGGAGTAACACGCTGGGAACTGAAATTTGAAATTGCATCACTTTCCGCATCCTTTATTTTGTTGATGGCTTCATCTCGGATATCGGTCAATTTATCTTCATTTGATTTCCAGTTCTCGATATTTTCAAATGCTCCACCTGCAAATTCCCATGTCTCCACAAGTCCGCTATTGTTCAAGAATGACACTTTTAGCCCGATGTTTCTAAGTTCCTGCGGAACTAATGGTGCTTTTTGGAGGTAAAAATGAGAGATTGATATATCTTATGGCTTATTGAGAGGCTGTTGGATAGATGAAATGTTAGGGAAGAAGGACGGTAGAAATAAAGTAGAATAAAATGGCTTGTGATACTTTTAATTACTTTTTGAAAGCTATTTAAGTCGGGTTGGAAAAGTTTTACAAAACATTTTGCGGTTTATATACGACTGTAAAAAGATAACATGTAGGATTGCTCGGCTTCCGTTACTTTTGTAAGTAAACAAAAAAATTAAGATGATGAAGAAACTAATTGAATGGCTCAGAATGAGCAACAGGTGGAAACACCTCGTAGGAGGACTGATTATCGGCATTTTTGCATTTGGCTGGTTTACAGCAATGTATGCCGGAGTTTTGACAGCAGGTGCTTTGGAATATAAAGACAAGGCGTATGGCAGTAAATGGGATTGGATTGATTTTGGGCTTACGGTAGCTGGAGCAATTCTCGGATGGTTAATTTGTAGCTGGTTATGAATGAAGCACAACAGGCTATGGAAGTCGCAAAAGGAATCAGCGACTATGGAATGATGGCTGTAACGGCCGCATTCTTTCTGATTCTTTCGGCTGCAATGATGATTGCTATTTTCAAATGGTTCAAGTCAATAATCAGCCAAATGATGAAAGACAACAAAGCAAGTCTGCAAGAGCTGGCGAAAACGACAAACGCACAGAATGATATGCTGCAAGACATATCGGAAGGGTTGAGGACAGAAACGCAACTACGTATACGCAACCTTTCGGGTTTCGCCTTTGATTTAAGCGTGGAACAGGTTTGCCGGCTTATTAAGCGCGTGCGTGAAGAAAACCACATTGCGGACAAAGAGGCTACAGCGTTGAAGATAAGAAAATCCCTGCAAGTGATACATAATGACAGGAATAGCCGGTTTGACCCATTTACTTATCATGGCAGACCTCTTTCTGATTTCTGCAATGACGATTGGATTGAAGATGTTGCAAAGGTCGTGGAGAATGAGATTTACCACGAGGATGGGGCAAACAACGCAAGAGCCTATACTAATGTAAAATTAGCGTATGATAACATAAAGACTGATTTTTATTATCGGCTGAATTCATAATCTGGAAGAATACAATATTTAAACGAAATTATATAGTCATGAAAATTCTTATAGATAACGGGCATGGTGAAAACACTCCTGGAAAACGTAGTCCTGACGGTTCGCTGCGTGAATATGCTTATGTACGTGAAATTGCAGATAGAATAGCACATGAACTTTCCGCAAGAGGTTATGATGCCGAACGTATTGTTCGGGAAACAGTAGATGTTCCACTATCAGAACGTGCAAGGCGTGTAAACGAAGTTTGCGGACGATATGGAACGGCCAATGTAGTTCTTGTTTCTATCCACTGCAATGCTGCCGGAAACGGTGCAGAATGGATGAACGCAAGAGGATGGAGCGCTTATACATCGAAAGGCAAGACAAAGGCTGATAAACTGGCAACTTTCTTGTATGAAGAAGCTGAAAAAAACTTTATCAGTCAAAGAATACGCAAGGATAATTCTGACGACGATCCTGACTGGGAAGAAAACTTCTATATTTTGAGCAAGACAAAATGTCCGGCTGTACTTACGGAAAACTTTTTTCAGGACAACAAGGACGATGTCTTGTATCTCTGTTCCGAAGAAGGTAAACAAGCCATTGTCAAAACCCATGTAGAGGCAATAACCAGATATATTCAGAAATATGGTAAAGTGGCTTAAAGATATTGTAGCAATATTGTTTGTGGTATTATTTGTCACATCACTGTTTTTCAATGTACGTTTTTGCATATTGGATAAAAAGTTACCGGTAAATGATACCACAAGAATAACTGTTTTCGATACCATACCTTATTACAAGCCTGTACCCAAAGATAGCATCGCCATAAGATACATCTCGCAGGTTCTTCCTACTGCAAAGCCGGATAGTATGAAACAGATTCCGGGCGTAACAGATACGACTAAATCTCCAAATAGGGACAAAGACAGCGTTGAGGTTGAAATCCCCATTACGCAGAAAATGTACGAAACAGGCACATATCGGGCTTATGTAAGTGGCTTTCATCCACAACTTGATAGCCTGATACTTTTTGCCGGGCGTGATATAATGACCGTAACAGGTAATTATCCCAAACCCAAGAAAAAAAAGTTCAGTATCAGTCTGCAAGTAGGATATGGAATAACATTGAGGGAAACACCACATTTCTCTCCATGTTTCAGTGTAGGTTTATCATATAACTTGTTTGAGTTCTGATTATGATAGATATTATATTAACGGTCAATAAGGAAAAAGTGTATGAAGAGGTAGCAAAAACCACGTCGTATACCGGTGCGAAAATGGATGATGAGCTTGCCTACGACCGTATATTTACAACGGATGAGGATAAATGCATACTTGAACGTTTTTGGTGCGAGAGTAGGAATACCATATGCAACAGTCTTAAAAAAGTACTTCTTGACGAAACAGAGGATGGCAGTGAATACAGACTTTTGTTGGGGCTGTCGAATTCATTCAAGAAAGTTCTAAAAGAAAGTATGCAGCGCAGTTTGTTTTCATTCTTCGTGATGAATATCACTGCAAAATGGTATACGTTTACCAATAAGGAAGAAGCTGCCGGATATGCAATGGAAGCCGCTACTTATATGGAGGATATAATGCGTAAGGCATTTTTCAAAATAAAGCCCATACGTCCGACATACGAACAATCATTAATTCAAAATGTTATAACAGAAAACAAGAATACATTAACCGTGATACAGCAGGTCAAAGAACTTGTCTATGATATTCAGAATAAGACGTATTTGACAGGACAGGCGCGAGAAGCGACCGGAAAGAGCTATCAAGTTGCATCCAATATGCAGGCTGATGATGATAGTGAAAACAGCTATCAGATACGTCGTTCGTTGGCCAATGCTTTTTCCTCTTTGAAAAGTCTGCTTGGAGAATATCTCAATGAGGATAATACAACAAGAGATAACCTGATGAATGAGGAGATAGATAACAACGGAAAACTTTCATTGGAATTTTTGCTTCCGTCCAATTATGACAACGCTTCGGCAGACGCACTGGGGAATGGCATACATTCATATCTTGTAGACATGGCACTTGGAGAGTGGTTCGCCATTAATAGTCCGGAAGATGCTGATGTGTACATACAGCACTCCGAAGTGAGTCTTGAAAACGTGAAGCATGCGCTATACAAACGCAGTCGTCCGGAAAGACCGACTCATGATTAATGTTCAAGCCTATGGTATATTGTCAAAACAGCCAGTCTCAAACAAAAGCAGTAATACTTGTATTTAAAAGGAAAGAACTGCTTTACGATGCAGAGAATTGTTCTTTTGTCGAGGGTGACATCATGAAGACAGACAACGAACACGCCCGCCATCAAGTGTTCGACATCGCCCAAAAGGGCAATATAGACCGTGTGACAAGAGTGCTGAACACCGCCCATGCAGAATGCGTGGAGATGCTGTACCCTTATACGAAAGAGGAGATGCTGGACGGGCAAGAAGCATTAGATGATGTACTACGTCAGCCTGAGACCTACGAAATCAGGCTGACGTTACCCAAAACCTTTTCGTTGACTACCTTGCGGATGCTGAAGGAACTGATACACGAATACTTGGTGTGCAGAGTGCTAGCCGACTGGATGAGCATTACTAATCCGGCGAGCGAAGCCAAGTGGGAAAAGAAGTTTGCAATACTACGGAACAAGATACAGACCGCACTTATGTCGCGAACCAGAAAGATAAGACGGAAGTTGAAGCCGTTTTAGGACGTTACTCTCAGAAAAGAGCCGGACCGCAACTTATGCATTCCAGCTCTTTTATAGCCTTTGGCAGACATACAGACTCCAGTCAGAGCACCGCTGCGATTTTTCTTACGCCAGCAAGTCTTTCCAAAAATGATTTGTCTCGTTTCGTCGTTATCATATCATAGTCCGTTTGCAGACGTAGAAGCATATAGGCTGGGATGCCCAAAGCCTTTTCGCACAAAAGGGCGAATTTGGTGTTCACAGGACGTTTGCAGTTTACAATGTCATTCAAGACAGTGTAAGACACTCCCATATCCGCCGCGAGTTGTTTTTGCGACACGCCCCGATATTCAATTTCATCTTTGAGCAGTTCGCCCGGGTGCGTGGGTTCAAACGGTTCAAGATTGTTGGCAATCATCTTGGGGTCAATTCCTTTTATTTCAATCATGGCGAATTTATTTGTAATGGTTTGACAATTCGAGTATATTGCAGACGGTAATAACAGATTCGGACACAGTAAATTCGATTCGGTATTGGTCGTTTACCCTTATAGAGGAGATACCCGCCTTATCACCTTTCAGAACCTCGTAATGCAAGGATGGGAACAAAAACAAATCTTCCACCTTGTTTGCACTCTTCAGATAATCTATGCCTTTCTTATAGCGTTTTATGATTTCGGGCTGGAAACGGTGCTTCTTGTCACCCTTTCCGGTTTCATAAAGCTCACGCAGATAATCCTTGTCGAATGTTATAATCATACTGTTTTACCGTTTATGTCTACAAAGGTAGGCCTTTTTCTGAAAATCCGCAAATAAGTTGATTCTATTTTTTGACGTAACTAATTTGCCTCATGAAAAAAGCCGGGGTGCATCACGCATACCGGCTCTTTCTCCTTATAAACAATCTGATAACCTTAAAAATAACTGACTTATAGTATTATTTCATTTTATCGTAGTCTGTTGAGCATACGGGGATTGAATTGGGTACTAAATCCCAACAAACTTTCGAACCTGTCAAGTGTACAAATTAGTGCAATTCTAAATGCTTTGTATGGTGTCCCTCTGAAACCACGCATGTATTTATCTGTACTGCTCCATACAGTGTGCCAATTAAACAAATCATTCGAACCGTACAATACTTGTGCTACATGTCCTGGTTTAAAATATCCACGCTGAATAATGGTATCTATTGTCTTGAACACATCTGGTTCCTCCATCTTGAAAGGGCGGGTAACCACTAATGCCGTTATGGTTTCAGCGGATGATGTGGAAAAATCCACAAGTCTATTTCCATCAGCCATTGCTAATGCTTCCGGATACGAATTGACATTGTTCACTATGTCTGATAGCATCATCCCCCAAAGCTTTGACTTCAACGAAAATACATAAGCATAGCGTACAGTCGGGTTATACACAATGATATGTTGGTTGGTATAGTCATACACCATACGGCACTCCCGTAAGAAGTCATTGAACGGTAACAAGGTGATATCGGAAAGCGTTGCTTTTTCGTTTTCACCAGCTTTGCCGTTGAAGATGTCTATCAGTGCATTGGCTTTAGGCAAGTCTGCAATGCTGAACAAATCTTCTGCATTGAGGCTGTCGGATAAGCATTGCGTGGCTGAACCACTGATGTGCATAATCCCCCTGTCTGTGGCAAACAGGACGGAAGAGTCAATCTGCGTAATACTGTCGGGATTAATGACAACATCACGTGTAATGGGCTGTTTGGCGGAATAGGTTCCGGTAGATGATACTTCCAAAGCCCATACGCCGTCTGTAGTAAAGGCATAAAGAGGGAATTGCCCGAACTGACCTTCAGAAAGAGCCTTTGCAGCCGATGATATGCCGAGAACTTTTCCCGTACCTACGGAGTTGATACCAAGTATAGGGAAATAGAATGGATTGTTCACCTCTGATGTATATATTTTATTCGGCATTTCAATTGTTGCCGGATGACTCGTTGATGGATATGTTGGAGTTTGTGGCGCACGTTCTAATTCATAGTCAAGTACGGCATATGCACCATTAAGGAATTGGTGTGGCATTAATTTTATTTCATAAGCACCTTTCCAATCCCGGATAATCATTTTGAAAGCATTTATATTGGGATAGAACGCATAACATCCCCAAGAGCGTTTTTCGAGAAAGCCGTTTGTCCCATTGCTGGCATCTTCATCCGATGGATATCTTTCCTCAGATAAAAAATATCCGGTGTAATTATTATGTGAGGCCGCAGATACTCCATATACATTTCCATCTTCTTTTATATATACTGTAGTCTCAACAACACTGTATCCGAAAGTAGGAAACGATACGGAAAGTACCCTTGAGGGATTATCTTTTGTAGGTCCCTGCCATGATGGAGTATCGCTATTCAAATAAGAGAACATTGATGCAGCCGTAAATCCACCGAACAATTCCCGTTTTACCCCGGAAAGGTTTAAACGGGCATTGTATGTGTGAGAAAATTCGGCGCAAAGTTTATCGTGGGTAAGATAGTCATCCGTCATTACTTCACGGGAAACAAGTGACTGCAGATATTCATCATTAACAATAATGTCTTTACGTTCAGATGTCGTAAGGTCTGACAATTCTATGGAGTGTAGGAAATAGAATTGTGATGCATCTTTTAAAGATTCTTTATTCTTATCGGCAGAATATTCCGGTAACATAATTGTTGTGGATGGATACTCTCTATTGGATGAAAAATATAAAGCGTATAATTTAGAATATAGCCATTCTACATACTTGTTCCCAAAAGCGCTATTCTTTCCGCTTGGGGAAGATGTATTCATAGATGATCCATCAAGGTTTACAGGTAAAAGAATGCAGTCATTCTTTCGTGAGGCTGCATAATCGGAAAAATCAAGCGTGCCAATAAACTTTGTATCAAAATTGTCTGTATCAGCAAACGATTTGCACAATCCATTTTGGTCATAAGTATATATTGGTTTTGAAATAAACACGTCCACAGATTTGACTATATCACCCCAATTTTGCTTTAAGTTATTATAATCATAATTACCGTCAGCAAGAAGCTTGTAATCAAGACTTGCAGCCACGAGCATTATATCGCATATTGCTTCAGTATAACTTCCCTTACCACTTGCACGTTCCCAATAGACAATTGGAGCCGTTTTAGTGGAAGGATTCATTAATATAGGGGCCGAATGTCCAACCAATGAGCCATCATATAAGCGTAAAGCATAACGTACAAAAAATGGAAGGGCAAATCTGCCTTTCTTAACTGTTTGGTCTGCAAGGAACTTGTTCACCTTCGCCATAATCTGTGATGTGATTTTATTTTGATTGCTTTCGCTCCACGTTTCAAATAGATTATGTTCACCAATTCCGTCAAATGTAATTTTGAATGTAGATTTGCTATCGTCATTCATTGAATACAAACGTGGTTTTCCTCGAAGCCCAAATGAAATTTCAATATTGGGGATATGGTCTCCTAACGAAATGTAATTGTTGGATTTCCATAGATAATAGTTAATAGCATCTGCTGAAAAAACGAGTAGGGTATTACCAACAGCATTAATACTCTTGATGTCATAACAATAGCCAATTTTATTGTTTGATGTAAGGGAATCACCGTTTCGTTCTATCCAATGAATATCGTTTCCACTCTGTACAATGTAGTGTCTGTAAGATGCCGTTTCGTGGATATATATTACCGAAACCCCATTTTCAAGCTGCAATACTTCGGATGGCGGCAATATGGGTTTAAGTGCACCGTTTTCAGGAATAACACCTATTGATGTTGCCAAATCCCCATCGGCACACTCATAGTCCGATGGATTGGCAGAATACCCGTTGTATTTTATTTCTTTAATCATATCTTACTTACAAAAGGAGTTTGGTAATGATTGGCAGCAATGTGCCATGATATTGGCTTTCCTTAGGCTCTCCAACGCATAATCTTGCCTTGTCTGTTACGCCCGACACATCAAGTATGGCGGAGCACAGTCTCTTAGATGAGGCTCTGAAATGTTTCCCTTGTCTGTTAGAGGGAAACACACATGCTTCGTGCCGGCCGCCAGTAGGAGAGCGGTATCTGACATAAAGATATAATTCTCCATTCTCACTCATAATATCCAAGACATCACCTCGCGAGAGATGGAGTTGCTTGGCTATATGAGATGTAATGTCTATTCTTCCCGAAGAATAGAATACTATGTCAGCCTTTCTTGTATTTCCTAATATACTTTCCATTGGGCTTTTCAATTTGATAATAGATGAGACCTTTACTTGTACGATGTATGGACACGGACAGTTTGACTATACTATCACCGGGTAACCCATGCTCATAAAGCATAAGACCGACCGACGGGCACAGACTTTCAAA
>OOAG01002893.1_pt1 | contig 10761 bp, 8 predicted proteins | sample 1671461 | NCBI WGS metagenome assembly OOAG01 (sample SAMN06348159, study PRJEB24527) | human gut metagenome | biome: human gut; feature: ankylosing spondylitis patient; material: feces | host: Homo sapiens | place: China | collected 2015-10 | reverse complement strand
TCATGAATTCCCAAATACAACTGTCCCGGCAAAAACATCCGGTCTACATAACCGACCAGCCTCCCAACCATGGAAAAAGGATCTCCATTGCCATCCGGCGCCGGAAAACAGGCCAGCAGCGCCCAGTAACCGATAAAAAGCAAGGCTACAACTCCCATACGGACACGTGTCCGCACATTCAGAAAAAGCAAGGCTGCAAACATCCAGGACAGGCCGATACGTCCCAGAACACTGGCATAACGCAAATGAGCAAAATCAAAATCCAGCAGTCCGTTGTAAATGCAACCCAGCAGTACCAGAACCAGTCCCCGGCGGATCACCTTACGGTAGATGGCTGCCGAACTCATCCCACACGCTTTCTGTTTTTCCAAAGAATAAGGAAAGGAAATACCTGCAATAAAAAGGAATAGAGGAAAAATCATATCCTCAAAAGCAACCCCATGCCAGGGCACATGCTCCATCTGCCTGGCTATTGCCTGAAAAAACGGAATCGGACAGCAGGTTGCCAATCCGGCAAACAGAGCTCCTCCGCCCATAATAAAAAACATGTCAAATCCCCGCAAGGCATCCAACGATTGCAAACGTTGACTCTTTACTTCTTTTTTCATACGTATTATTCGGTTTATTACACTATATACAACCCCATTTCAAGATATACGCCACAAAAGTACGAATAAAAAGTGATAAACAGAAAAAGCAATGAAAAAGCCAGGTCCGGACATTGCAGCGTTACCAATTCGTGACCATGCCCCAATACTTGACATGTCTAAAAAAATAATCTGTCGTTCTTTGACATACATATGAAAAATAAAGGGGTTAGATGATAAAAAGCTCTGATTAGAGGCCTAATACGAACGGATTTTTGTAAATTCGCAAAATTTTTAGAAATCCGAAATGATAATACAAGGTCCTGAAATATATTATGCGGCATCCTGCCTGATACTGGTCGTTACGTCACTGTTTTGTGCGTTGGTGCGTTATTTCCACATGTGCCGTCCGTTTGACGAGGAAGAAATCTATTTTTATCCGGCCCGCAAGCTCATCACAATTATCTATGCCTGTTTTGCCTTGCCTGTGGTATGGCTTTTCCGCATGGACAGCCCGGACGCATACTTCTTTATGCGTGTTTTTCTTATGCTGCTGTTGCCCGGTGCGGGCGTGTTGTCGTTCCGCCGGTTTTTCTTCAGCAAGACAAGACACCGCAGACTGATATTTGTATTGTCCGGTATCATTCCTCTTGTCATTATACTGGTCTGTTGGATATACGGCTGGATTGGCGGAGATACCCTCTACCGCCATCGTGATATGCTTCTTCTCCTTATCGGAGGATATTCCCTGCTGCTTACAGCCATGCTGTTGCATACCACAAGCTGGCTGTTGCGCCAGATTCGCCTACACATGCAGGAAGAATATTCCAACAGTGAAGATTTTCCGGTACGTTTTGCCGGTTTTGTCGTATTCATGCCGGTGCTGTATCTGGGAGCCGCATGGTGGCTGTTTTTTACAGGCGACCATAATTATAACATGTGGTTCCAGCTGGTCATTTCTGTCATGCACATCGTACTTTTGATACGGATATTGCATCCGCAACGGAAAGAATACAGGGAAGTGGTGGAAGAAGCGGAAGAACTCATAGCGGAAAAAATAGAAACGGTACTGTCCGACCGGGGAAGCGGCAGCAGCCTGCTGTCTGTTGATGCCAAGGATGAACTGGAAGCGAAAATACGGGCAGCATTGACCGAGGACAGGCTTTACCTGAATCCGAACCTGAAAATCGGCGAACTGGCAGATGCGGTAAAGAGCAACCGGAAATATGTATCCATTGTCATGAAAGAACGTTTCGGTTCCTTTTATAAGGAACTGAACCGGCTCAGGATTGAGGCCGCTGTCCGATACCGGGAAGAACACCCTTCGGCAAGCCGTGAAGACATTGCCACACATTGCGGTTTTTCCAATGTAAGGACTTACAGCCGAAACCTGGAATCCGGGATGCAGGACAAGAATACAGAAGGACAATTTAAGGAAATTCCCTGAATTGTCCCTCATTATGAGCATTTTTCCTTGAATTGTCCTTCAAATTTTCTAAGATTGTCCTCTCACTTTCCGTTAAAATCCGCTAACTTTGCAAACGGAATTTAATAATTGAATGACAATGTATTTTGATTTACAGCACATTTCAGGAAATATGGCAATCTGTTCAGGCAACATTCCGTTGTCCGCTGCATCGTGCATATACCTGTATTCAAAAAAGTGTGTTGCAAATTTGGAAATGTGTGAGATTTGTGTAAACACACACACACACACACACACACACACATTCCACCCGGCGTAATTCGCGCGTTAATATACTTATTTTCATTGATATACACAAGGGTGGGAACTCCTTTTTACAGGAGTTCCCACCCTTTTTCATTTTCGTATACCCCATTTTGACACATTAAAAACTTAGCAGCATCAAGTGATAATGACCTATAATATGAAAAAAAAGAACTATATTCTGTTACTCTGCATCCTGCTCTGTGCAGCTCCGCTCATGGCCCAGGATGCTTCTGAAAATACCAAATTTCCCGGCTGGTATGTGGGTCTGCAAGGTGGCGTACCCTTCGGTGTGAGCCAGTTCAGCAGTTTCGGTTTCGACAAGACCCGTGCGGGATTCAGCGGCGGAGTTTATGGAGGCTACCGTTTCAATCCTGTACTTTCTTTGGAGGCTCTGGCTGTTTTCGGGAAAATGAGCATGAGCCAGAGAGATTGCTGCATCTCCGGCAATTACTGGCTTGGTTCGGACGGTGTCCGTTATCATGCTCCGGTACTCGGAATGGAAGGCTGGGACTATGCCGGCCTGAAAAGCAGTGTAACGACGCAACGCTACGGTTTGCAGCTCAATGCCGATGTGCTTGGTTTTTTCCCGTCCACCCGTCAAAGCCGGTGGAGCGTGGAGGTGTCGCCCCTGCTGGCAGCCGTTGGCACGAAAGCCTCCCTGTCCACCCTTGACGGCGGAAAAGAGGCATGCAAGGAAAATACGGAATGGCATCTGGGTGCAGGCGGAAACATTCAGGCAGGATACCGTTTTGCCTGCGGTATAGGTGTCGGCATTTACAGCGGTGTCACTTACCTTACGGGCGACGGCATGGACGGACTTCCCAAGAGCGGGCACAAAGCCAACTATATATGGGAAAGCGGCATACGTGTCAGTTTCGTGTTCGGCAAGAAAAGCGGAAAGAAAGCAGACCACGGCATTGCTTACCCGGCATCTACCGGTCAGCCGCAGGATGAGAGGGACAATGCCGTAGAAACAGCCCCGGCGGAAATACCGGAACAGACCGTCACGGACAGTACGGCACAGAAAACTGTTGTCACGGCAGCAGACAATTCAACCGAAACCGATTTTGAATTCCCGACTGTCTATTTCGATTTCAACAGCATTTCGCTTCGTCCATCCGAAACATCCAAGCTTGAAACGATACTCGGCATACTGAAAGAACATCCCGACATGCACATAGTCGTGACTGGATGGTGCGACACCAGTGGCAGCCGGAGTGTAAACGAACGCTATTCCATCCGTCGTGCCGAAGCGGTCAAGCTGTGGCTTGAAAGCCGCGGCATCGCAGCCGGACGCATTACAGCCGTAGGGCGTGGCAGCGACGTGAACGAGAAGGATGCGGAGAAAGCCCGCCGTGCCGAAGTGACAGACAAGGAAAGAAAGGAGGACAGACGATGAAAAAGACAATCAGATATTTCCTGTATGTATCCCTGCTCATGCTGTTGCCGCTATGGACTTCCTGCGACAAAGATATACACGAAAATGAAAGCCACGGCCTTGCCGTCGGCATGGAATGGCTTGATGACATCGAGCCGACCGACATCACAAGTCCGGTAAACCTGTGGATATACGATGCGGAGGGGCATGAAGTGGAAGCGCACGAGTTCTCCTCTCCGCAAGAACTGGCATCCGGCCTGTTCAGCCTGCCGGAGGGCGACTATACGCTTGTAGGCGTCTGCGGCCTGACAGAGCCGTACCGGTATGATTACGAAGGCGGTATCCGGACAGCCGACATGCTGCGCGTTTCGCTTGCCGACCCGTCGGCTTCGCCCGCACACGCCGTCGGCGGTGTGGCCGGGGCGAGTGTGACCGACACCAGAATCAACCTCCGTTCTGTCATCCGTGTCGCTCCGTTGCTGGCAGAGCTTGCCGTCCGTATCGACGGCGTGCCCGAAGGGGCAGAGCTTGCCGTCACGGTACGCAATGCCGCCACCTGCCTTTATCCGGCACGGCAGGACGACGACAACAGCTATATCGTACCCTCTGCCGAAAAGAGCGAGGCGCACCTGCCTCAAGCCGTTGCCGACGGGGGGACGCTCTCTACCGATGCCCGCCTGATGCCGACGGCACAAGGTGAAGCCTGCACGATGCTCTACATGGTCATGACCTTTGCCGACGGCTCCCGTCATGAATACACGGCAGAAGCTCCCCTGATGCTTGCCGGAAAACGCTATGAGCTGGCATTGGAATACGACAGAATGCAGCCCTACATGTATATCACCGCCACCGACATTAACCCTTGGGGCGAAGGCTGGATTACGAGTGATGACATCTTTAATCCCGGAATATAATTAACAAATAAAATAGAGATAGAGTTATGATGAAGAGCATGTTATCCGTTGCTGCCGCACTCCTTGTACTGGCGGCATGCACGAACGACCATGAACCCGGCTATGCTCCGGCAAAAGAGATCCGGGTGGATGCTTCCATCGGGCAGATGACCCGTGTGACAACCGACGGCGACGAATCGGTGTTTGAGACGGGCGACCGTATCAGCGTCTATGCCTGGTTGGGTGCAGCCGACGATGCACAGCAGCTTGTGGTGGACAATTCCGTCAACACCTTAGGCGACGACGGCACATGGACGGCCAGCCCGCAAATGCTGTGGGCAAACAGCAGTTCGGCGCATTACTTTCTGGGCATTTATCCGGTGCAGGAGGTAAGCGACCTGAAAGCCATGAACTATGTACTGACCCCTGAAGACCAGGAGGCAAGCGACCTTCTTTATGCCATGAATGCCGGCACTGAGAACAAGGGCATAACGCCCACTAACACGCCCGTGGCGCTGACCTTCAGCCACCTGATGTCGAAATTAGTCATCAACCTGAATTTCCGCAGCCAGTGGTCCGGAACACCGGTCGTGGAATCGGTCAGAGCCATTGCAAAGGCGGAGGCAAGCGTCAATCTCCTCTCCGGAGAGATTACGCCACAGGGCGATAATAAGGCGATAGACATCCCGGCTTTGGAAACACCGGCAGCCAACTACGCTTGCAGCTATGCCGGTATCATGATTCCTAACAGCAATTTAATTGAAATACAGATCAAGGTAAAAGACATTGACGAGCCATACGTCTATAACGTAGGGGTTTCCATCCCGTTGGAAACAGGCAAGTACACCACCGTCAACCTGACATTGGGACGTGACGAAATCACCTTAGACAATGACATCACCATCACCGACTGGGCTCCGCTCGAAGGCGACTATGGCGGTAACATATTTTTTCCGGATGTGTAAACCGCTGTGCTGACTATATATTTATAACTGATTAAAAAAGCAAACGTATGAATATAAAGAATCTATTATTGGCAACAACCGCTATCCTGTTGGCTGCGTGCAGCACCGACAGCGATGTACTGCCACCGCAAGACCTTGGACAGATAAGGGTAACGGCATCCGTGGGAGCCATGACCCGTGTGGCCCATAGCGGCAACTCGACCACCTTCGAGACGAATGACCGCATCAGTGTCTATGCCTGGTTAGGAGCCGACAACGACATGCAGCGGCTTGTGGTGGACAACTCCATCAATACATTAGGCGGCGACGGCACATGGACCGCCGAGCCGCAGATGCTTTGGGCCGACAATACGTCCGACCACTATTTCCTCGGCATCTATCCCGAGCGCAACGGAGCTACCGATTACGATGCCGACCCCTATACGCTGGACTTCAATAACCAGACCGCGAGCGACCTGCTGGTGGCGAGGACCACGGCCAAGCCCACCGGTTCTGCCGTGAAACTGGAATTTGAGCATGTAATGGCCAAGCTCGTGGTAAACCTTTCGTTCCGCAACGAGTGGACAATCGCTCCCGAAGTGGTTTCGGTAACGGCAACCGCATGCACCGAAGCCACCGTGAATTATTTAGAGAATCCTGTCGAGGTAACCCCGGCCACCGGTCAAAACCTTGTGGTGATTCCCTTCACGGGCACATCCGCCAGCTTTGCCGGCATCATGATTCCCGGGCAGAGCGGGTTCCGCACCATCAACGTCACGCTGGAGAACGGCAAGGTATATACCTATACCCACCCTTCAGGCATAGACCTGCAACCGGGCAGATATACTACGGTGAACCTTGTGCTGGGACGCGACAACATCAAACTGGACGATGCGGGCATCAGCGTGTCCGACTGGGAAAACGGTACTGCCATTGATGGCGGTGAAGCGACCGAAGCCTACTCATACGATTCCAATACCAAAACCATCACCATTTACAGCGGTGAAGGACTGAAGGTAGCGGCAGATGTGGTGAACAGCGGTGATACCGACCTCAACATCACCCTCGACAACGATATCGACCTGACGGGCATCGAATGGACGCCGATAGGAACTGAAAGCCGACCATACACCGGCACCTTCGATGGCAACAACTATACCATCACGGCCTGCTACTGGGAAAACAATCAGGGACAAGGCATCGGCGACAATCAGGGCAGCACCACCATCGAAACCACCAAGGTGAACGGCACTGACGTTACCTGGCAGACGGCAGTTGCCGCCATGAACACCGCCTTGCAGAGAGCAGGCTCAGGTTGGCACTACGAACTCAACGGAGCGCTGCCGACATTGGAGTAATAATAAACCGCCGGAGCGGGATTCCGGTTCCATCCGAAAAAGGAATCTTTGAAAGATAAATAATTAACAACTTAACAGAAAATAGTTCAAATGAAAAAAGCAAACATTTTGGCAACAGCAGCGCTGGCCACCCTTTTGGCAGCCTGCTCCAACGACAGCGACGTATTCAATACGCCCGACTATGCCGACACGCCTATCGGACTGAATGTGAACGTAGGCCCGATGGCCACCCGTGCCGGTTATGAACAGGGAGCATTGACCGAAGGAAGTTTCGGACTTTATCTGACAACCCAAGATACAGAAGGCGACGAACGCTACAACTGCACGAACCGGGAAGTGAAATATGAAAGTGGCTGGACGATTCAGGGCGGACAACTCCTGTGGAAAAGCAATGATGCAACAGTAACCTATTACGCCTATCTGCCCTATACAGGAACAGTGAGCGATGCTGCAAACTATGCCTTTACGGTGCAGACCGACCAGAGCAATGAGAACAACGTCAAGGCTTCCGACCTGCTTTGGACCGGAGGACGACAGGACGCCACAGCCGGAAAGGCACTCGACATCAACTTCAAACATGCGCTGTCCAAGCTGAACGTGACACTGACAAAAGGCTCTGAACTTGAAGACGGAGTGACCTTCACATCGGTAAGGCTCTCCAACTGCGCCACGACCGCTACCGTGAATCTGACTGACGGAACAGCCGGTACCGCCACCAACAGCGGACAGACCATCACCCTGTATGCTACAACCGAAAACAAGCAATACGAGTGCATCCTCGTACCGCAGACCTTCGCTCAGAGCCTGAAGGTGGAAATTACCGACAACAACGGAAAGGTATATACATTCACATCCAACAAAGACCTTACGTTTGCCAGTGGTGAAGAATACACGCTGAATCTTACCGTAGGCCGCGACAAAGTGACGACGGGCACCATTTCTGCCGACCCATGGGGTAGCGAACAGCAAGGCGGCGACTTAGTAACAGAATAAAAGTAAACAACGTTCATAAACATAACAAGAATGAAAATAGCAAAATATATTCCGGCTGCCGCCCTCGCACTGGTGTTGGCAGGCTGCCAAAGTGAAGATGATTTCATCTCTTCCGACTATGCCAACGACCCGATGGCCGTACACATCCGTGCAGGTATCGAGGCTCTGCAGACCCGTGTAAACACGGCAGGAACAGGCGACGCATGGGAAACAGGCGACCTGATTTCGGTAGCCAATACCTCGACAGGTGCGGTACAGGGCAAGGACAAGGCGGTTTACAAATACAACGGCGGCACATGGGAGCCGTCAGGAGCCGACTACATGGTCTGGGCTGACGATGTAAACACCTTTGAAGCCTATTATCCCGTCGTGGAAGGGAAAACGGACTCCTACACGCAGTTTGAACTCCCGGCCGACCAGAGCAGCAGCAATCCAACTGAAACCAATTACATAGGCCGTGCGGACTATATGACGGCGGCAGCGTCACAAAGTAAGAGCGACGCGCTGAACCTGACATTCAAGCACCACCTGACCAAGGTTACCGTGAAGATAAGCGGTTACGGCAACCAGTACGCCACACAGAAACCTGTATTCCAGGCTCCTACATTCACGGTACCTACCACAGAGACTCCAGTTTCTGGAAAGACACTGACTGTTGCCAATAGTGGAACGACAGTAACCGGACTATTCAGCGAGGACACTTCGGCAGAAGCCAAACACAGCTTCACCGCCGTCCTGCTGCCGGGCAAGTATGCTACTAATGAAACGTTTGTCAAGCTGAACATTCAGGGCGGCACTCCGCTTACCGTCATGGCCAACGAGCAACTGACTACCGGTTTGGAATCGGGCAAAGCCTATACCTTCAACGTAACCGTAGGTAAGAATGGTGCCACCATCAACAGCGTTACGGTTGGCGACTGGGGTACCGACGGCTGGACGGAAAGCGGAACGGCAGACACAGCCCTTTCATTCAGCATCCAGACTTCGACGGACGAACTGATACCTGAGAGCGATGGATATATCCTTGCCGATTGACATACAATAAAATTCAGACCATAAAATAAACGGAATAACAAAATGAAGACAAGAAACAAACTATACGATAAGAGCCGGCTGCGCCTCCTTTGTCTGCTGACAGCGTTGCTCGGCTTATTCGGTGCCGGACAGACATGGGCGGGCAATCCCACCACCCTCACCGTGGGCGGCACCAATGTACTTAGCGGCGGCTACTGGACAACCAACACCGACGGCACCCTGACCGCCGACGGGGCCAGCGCAGACAACTACAATGTCCACTACGACGGCAACGGCACCCTGACCCTGAAGGACGCCACCATCAACGGCACGAATACCATCGGTCATGTCGGAGCGGGCATCTACGCAGAGGGCGACCTGACCATCGTGCTGGAGGGCAGCAGCACCGTCAAGGGCGTTCAGGATCCAAACAGCGAATCCCAGAGCATCCGTGTGTCTGAGAATCTGACCATCCAAGGCGGCGGCAGCCTGACCGCGCAGGGGGCTGAGACAAGCTCAGGCAGCAGTTATGGTATCTTTGTCATTGGATCATTCACCCAGCAAGGCGGCAGCGTCACCGCCAGCGGCGGCAATGTTAGCGGAAATTATAATTCGACAGGTCTCTATGTATACGGCAGCACGGTTACGGTGCAGGGCGGGACGCTGACCGCCACCGGCGGTGCCACCGATAGCGGCAGTTACGGCATCTCTATGTTTTCGTCTGTCACCGTGAGCGACGCCACCGTGACCGCCACCGGCGGCACAGGAAAGTACAGTTATGGCCTTTATATTGATTCCTCTTCCCCTTCCGTGACCCTATCCGACAACGGCTCCCTCACCGCCCGGAGCGAATCGGCGGACAAGGCGGGCGGCATCTACTTCCAGAACCCCTTTGGCAGCACAAGGTCTGTGACCGTCGGGAACGGCTCCACCCTGCTGACCAACAGTGTGATATTTATGGATTCGGATTTCAATGAAAATCCGCTGGCCCCCACCGGCGACGGCAGCTGGCTGATCTACGGCCAGAGCGGCCAGAACAGCGCCGTGGGCGGCAACTATACCCTGGAAGAGAATATCACCATCCCCAGCGGCGCGGTGGTCACCATCCCGGCGGGCAGCACCCTGACGATTCCGGAAGATAAGACTTTGACTGTCGATAAAGCCAACCAGTTGGTTGTAAACGGAGAACTGGTATTGGAAGGTACGTTCGATAATGCAACGGAATTGGAAGGTTCGGGAAATCTTGTTTTGGGCGAAATAACGCTGACTGACGATGAGGGTATTGGCGCGTATGCAGGTTACCACCTCAAGTTGAAAAGCAAAAAGGTTACTTATACCCGTGCCCTGCCAGTTAACTCCCAATATGGAACCATCTGTCTGCCGTTCGTTCCTACTTCTGTAGCTGACGGTCAGGTTACTTACTATCAGGTTTTGGAGTTGGAAAGCAACGAGATTACCCTCGTAGAAACCGATTTTGAAGCCGGCAAGCCGCTGTTCTATCAAACATCCGGTACAGGCGACATCACCTTCAGCGCCGAAAGTGCCGCAGGCGTGGAACTGGTAACCATCCCTGCGACAGACAGCTTCATGGTAGGTACGATGAGTGTGGATACACCCACCGCGGGCTACTTCCTGAAGAACGGCAATATCTATCCGATAGCCGATGGAGACAAAGTAAAGGTGAAGCCTTTCCGTGCGTATGTGAAGGGGCAGAATGATGCTTCGCAAGCAAGCGTCATGTCTGTCAATGTGGCAAGACCGTAACAAAGTATTAAGAACTCCCATTCCGGGCGGGAGCATTTGTGCCCGGTAACATCATACAGACACCGCAGCCCGCTACCGCAAGGTCAGTGGGCTGCATT
>OOAG01002885.1_pt1 | contig 10785 bp, 8 predicted proteins | sample 1671461 | NCBI WGS metagenome assembly OOAG01 (sample SAMN06348159, study PRJEB24527) | human gut metagenome | biome: human gut; feature: ankylosing spondylitis patient; material: feces | host: Homo sapiens | place: China | collected 2015-10 | reverse complement strand
CGGAATGAAAATAGCAAATACTCATATTGAATACATAAATATGCTTGCAAGGCATAAATATATTAAAATAGGGCCGCTCCCGCCACAACGGTGGGAGCGGCCCTATCCTGATCTCTACTTACATTTCAAGCTCAAACGAGTACACATGGTCATAATTCTCACGGTGGTAGTAGCGCACGGCGCCGCTCACTTTGTCATAGATAATGCTCCATTCCGTGGAGGCAAACGGTGAATCAAAGTTGTGTTTGCTGACGCTGTCCAGGGCGTCCCGGACCCCGTCCATATCCATGACGCCGCCGCTCCCGGCAATGCGCTCCGCCAGCATGGCGTACCGGGTCTGTGATTCCGCCGTGCCCACACCATATTTCTCGCCGGGCGTAAGATAAAAGTTGGTGACCACCGGGGTATCCGTGACCACCAGTTCATTGTCGATGTATTCCGCCACAACACTGCGGCCCTGGGCGTCCGAAATAGCAAAATGCACCACCATCCCCGCAGAGGCATGGAGATCGTACTGCTCCAGCAGGGCGACGGCCTCGTCTACCGTGGCGGCTCTATCCAACAGCAGCCGGACGGCTGTGGTGGTCGTTAAATCCGGCCGGCCCGTGTCCTGGTCAAATGCGGGGCTGTCCTCGATCATCAGTACGGCCACACACAGGCCCTGGTCATTCATCCCATCCATGGGGGCATAGGGCGCGGCGACGGACATGAGGCGCACAAGGTTATCCTCAGACAGAGTGAGGCCCAAGTTCAAAAAGTCCATGTTGACGGTGGAGATGGAGGCGTAGCCGTTTTTGGGCTCGGTCCGCACGATCAGCGCGGAGCAGTTCCCCCAGTCGAAATTCCGCCCGAACAGGGCGTTCCCATTCGGATCGGTCACGGCCAAAGTGCTGCACCCGAAAGCGCTTCCCTGGAGGTCCAGATCCACCAGGCCGTGAAAGCTCCGGTCGATGACGAAGTCCGCCACCGCCAAGTCGGAGGAGGCGCCGCCCCCCTCCAGAAACTCGTCCAAGCTGTAGTCGCTCCGGTACTCCATGGCATACAGTCCATCCTCCAGCTTTTCCACGCTGACTGCCGACCGGATGACCGGCCAGAAAAGGGCCAGGGCGGCCAGGAGCGCCGCCAGAAAGAGCGCAAGGACGATCCACACAATTACTTTCTTCTTCTGCAAGCAGGTTTCCTCCTGTGCCACAAGGTTGTTAAGCATTTAATTTCTTCAACAAATAGGCCATGTTCCGGCCCAGGTTTTCCATGTTGCCCAGTCCCTCTTGATCCTGCCTGACATCGCCGGGCATTTGCCCGTATACCATATTCCAGTAGGTCGAGCCGGCGACAAACATCTCATGGTTCAAGAAAAAGTGATTCATGGTATCCACGGCCTCCAGGGCGCCGCCTCGGCGGACCGCGGCCACAGCGGCCCCTACCTTGTTTTTCAGCAGACCGGGGCTCTGATCGGCCACAACGGCGGCACGCTCCAGAAACGCCTGCATATTGGCCGACACGTTTGCGGAGTATACGGGAGAACCCAACAAAATCCCATCCGCTTGGACCACCTTCTCAAACGTATCACAAAACGCATCTCCACGGACGGCACAGCCCTCCCCGCCGCCACATGCCCAGCACGCTCTGCACGGCTGGATGGCCGCCCCCGCAAACTGGATGAGCTCGGTTTCAATCCCGGCTTTTTTCAGTTCTTCCAATACGGCGTTCATAATGATGGCCGTATTCCCATCTTTTCTCGCGCTGCCGCTGATCCCTAAAACCTTCATTCCTAATGCCTCCCTGATGTGATAAGGGTATGGTCTCATTATATCGGCCTCATTGAAATGTATCAAATACTTATATTGAATAACCTGTTATACTTGACGGGCATAGATTAAAGCCGTATAATTGGGGTAAATTGGAGGTGTTTTCATGGAGATTCGAGTTTTGCGGTATTTTCTGGCGGTGGCCCGGGAGGAGAGCATCTCCGGCGCGGCGGATTACCTGCACCTGACTCAGCCCACGTTGTCCCGCCAACTCATGGACCTGGAGGAAGAGCTGGGCAAGAAGCTGTTTCTCCGCGGGAGCCGCAAGGTCACCCTCACCGAGGACGGCCTGCTGCTGCGCAAGCGGGCGGAGGAAATCCTGGACCTGGTGGAAAAGACGCAGTCGGAATTTCACGAGACGGATCAGGCCGGAATCTCCGGCGACATCTACATCGGCGGCGGCGAAACCCAGGCCATGCGCATGGTGGCGCAGACGGCCCGGGAACTGCAGGCGGATCACCCACAGATCCGCTACCATCTGTACAGCGGCAACGCCGAGGACGTTTCCGAGCGGCTGGACAAGGGCCTGTTGGACTTCGGCATGATGATACGGCCCTTTGACATTAAAAAGTACGATTCCGTTCAGCTCCCGGCCACCGACACCTGGGGCGTGTTGATGCGCAAGGACAGCCCCCTGGCAGAAAGGGATTGCATCCGGCCCAGGGACCTGTGGGACGTCCCGCTCCTCACCTCCCGCCAGCGCATGGCCCAGAAGGAGCTGATGGAGTGGCTGGGGAAAAAGCCGGAGGAGCTGAATCTGGTCTCCACCTACAATCTCATTTACAACGCCTCCCTCATGGTGGAGGAGGGACTGGGCTATGCCATGACTCTGGCAGGGCTCGTCAATACCGCCGGGGACAGCGTCCTGTGCTTCCGCCCCCTGGAACCCACGCTGATGGTGGGCCTGGATCTGGTGTGGAAGAAGTATCAGGTGTTCTCCAAGGCCACCGCCCTTTTTTTGGAGCGGATGCAGGCCAGGTTTCCGGAAACGGCGGGATAAGGAGGAAGCCGGTGGACAAGACTTGTCCACCGGCTTCCTTGTGTCAGCGCGGGCTTCGCTTTTCTCCGGAAAAGTTTATGTATTTGAGGCTTTCTGGATTTGCAGGGTTCCCGACAATGTTTCGATCCATTCGCTGCCCGAGGTGGCGATTCCAAGCTCATATAGGCCATCGTATGGGCCGCAGCTGCTGTAATACATCACCACATTTCCCCAGGGTGAGAAGTAAGCAAGCGTACCGGCGGGCCCCTCCGCGGGGATCGCGTCTGCGGTGTCCAGCGTCTCTGGCGGATAAAAGATTTTCTCGTTGGTGCTGTAATCCTGCACCTCGATAGATAGGGGAAGTTGATTGTAAAGGGACTGGGCGGCGGGGCTGTCGTTCAATTCAAAAACAATCGTATGACCGTTCCCCTGCACCTGGATCTGCAAAGCGGTACTTTGGCCCTCGTCCCCTGGCGCTGAAGGTCCCGGCCCTGAAGGATTCTCTGGCGGGGTTTCGGGCTCAGTTGGTGCGGCAGGCGCAGACGGATTGGGCGATGGGACGGGCCGACTGGGTGTAGGAGACGGCTTTGCCTCATCCGGCCCACTTGACTGCGGCGTCGGGGTGGGTGCATTGGGTACAGGAGCGGACGGCGCTTTGTCTGATGGGGTTCCAGAAGGAGTGGATGTAGATTCATTGGGTGTAGGAGATGGTTCCAAAGTATCCTGCTCACCTGACGGCGGAGTTGGAGTTGCCAGTGGCCCTTCGGTCTCCTGGTTCTCTACCATATCGGAACTATCCGATGTGTTTGAGGCAGGCGGCGGCAAAGATGTTTCACCATTTCCGCCGCAGGCAGCCAACAAAATCAGCAGAAGCAGCGTAAAGAAAATTGCACTGAATCGTTTCACTTCTCTAACCTCCTTTTCAGGCTTCAGAAATTAGTTTTTTTAGAATCATCGCCCCGTTTTTCCATTGGATGAACTCCCAACCATCGCCACCCAGCTGATTGAGCTCACATTCAATCTCGTGTGCCCAACAATCAAGTCCTTTTGCTCCCGCAACCACAACAGCAGACGGCTTTGCGATCACTTTGTAAGTGTATTTCTTCAAACAATTTACTCCCATCCCAATTAAAATGAGCCGATATTGACCAATGTGTAGGTTCGGCTGCCCAGACCGATGGCCTCAGCGTTTTCCAGCGTATGGATGCCGTTGCGGGACTCGATGCGGTTTTGCAGCGAGTCACTGTCCCGGGCGGCGTAGATCAGGTCGATGCAGGCCTGATCCAACGCCACCGGGTCAGTGGAGGCCAGAATACCGATGTCGTGCATATCCGGCTCGGCGGGGTTGCCGTCACAGTCACAGTCCACGCTCAGACGGTTCATCACGTTGACATAGGCGATGCGTCCATTCAGCGCGTCCACCACAGATTTACCCGCGTCCCCCATGGCCTCCAGAAATGCGTCCTGCTCGCCGCCCCAAATACTGCCGCCCGTGCCGCCGCTGTGGATATGGCCTTTGCCCTCGCTGGAGCCCAAGCCAATGGAGATATTTTTGATCGCCCCGCCGAAGCCCGCCATAGAGTGTCCCTTAAAGTGGGAGAGCACCAAGTAGGAGTCGTAATCGTTAAAAGCCGCGCCCACATAGTTTTCGGTGAGCACCGTGCCGCCGTTGACGGGAAGGGTCATGGAGCCGTTTTCATCCAGAATCTGCACCGGGGCGATGGCGGTGAAGCCGTGATCCTCCGCCACCTGGTAGTGCATGACCGTGTTGGCCCGGGAACCGCCGTAGGCGGTATTGCACTCCACGATGGTGCCGCCCACGGACTGCACCAGGTCTTTTATGAGGTCGGGCGAGAGGTAGTTGGAGGCGGGGGGTTCACCGGTGGAGAGCTTGACGGCCACCTTACCGGAAGGAGTCCAGCCCATGGCCTCATAGACCTCCGTCAACGCCTCGGGGGTGATGTCGGAGATATAGTACACCGTGGGGACGCCGGCAGAATCGACCCGATGGGTCAGCTCTGACAGCGGAATTTCCTCTCCGCCGTTGGTGGTGAGCGTGGTTTCCGCCGCCGGAGTATTACCGGCTCCGCTGTTCAGATAGCGGTAAAGGATGGCCGCCACTTGGGCTCTGGAGGCGCTGCCGTCCGGGTCAAAGAGATTGCCATCTCTGCCGTTGATGATCCCCTCACTCTGCGCCCAGGCCGCGGCGCTTACCGCATAGGGCGGGATGGAGCCCTGGTCGGCAAAGGCGGCCGGACTGGAAACCACCGGGTGGCCGTCCGCCCTCCAGAGGATCGTGGCAAGCTGGGCGCGGGTAACGGGGTCGTCCGGAGCGAAGCGTCCGTCGCTGTATCCGGTGACGATGCCCTGCGCATTGGCCCATGCCGCCGCGGTCGCGTAGTAGGCGCCAGCGGGTACGTCGGGGAAGGGGGCGCCCGCCGCCGCCGGACTTCCCGCCTGCCGCCAGAGAATGGCGGTGAGCTGGGAGCGGGAGATGGTCATCTCCGGAGAAAACGTGGTCTCCGAGGTGCCGTTCATCAGACCCTGCTCCCGGCAGAAATAGACCGCGTCGGCGTACCACGCTCCGTCGGGTACATCGGTGTAGTGGCTCTGCCCGGCGGGGGAACCGGACGTTTCCCCGCCTACCCGCACCAGCTCGATCCCCTCGCTGCCGCCCAGGTTGCGGCTGTACTGCTTGTCGGTTGGGTTGTTCCAGTGCTCATGGACACCCAGGTTGGCGACACGCCGTCCATTCCCGTTGTAGTAAGCCGTGCCGGAGGGGGCGTCCGCCACCAGACCCGCCTCATGCAGATAGTTTTCCACATTGGGATTCTCTCGCAGGGCGCTGTTGCGGCTGGTGACGGTGGGTTCGTTCATGAGAAAGTCCGCCCCCACCGAGTCGATGGCCACGCCGTCCTGGGAGAGAAACAGGCTGGAGGTATAGTCCCCGTTGAAGGGGGACTGCTGCCACCTGGAGTTTTCCCCGGTGATGGAGACGCTCTCGCCGGGTGCGCAGATGATTGCGTCCAGCAGATAGAGCATGGTCTTTTCGCCCAGCTGGTAGTTGACCATCAAATCCACCAACACCGTGTAGGCGTCCATCCGATTTTGAGTCAGGTAGCGGTGAACGCCGGCCGCCTCGGGGGCCCGCATTCGGTTGGAGTTCATGATGGAGCCAAAATGATTCTTGGCGGTAAGAGTGAGGCCATACACATGGCCCTTCAAATTGGCAAAGTTGATGAGGTAGTCCGCCTCGGTGACACAGGTGGGCAGATAGTTGGTATCACCGCTGACCTCTTCCGACCAGACGACAGGCACGTCCCGGTCGGGCTGGGCGTCGTTGGGTCCCGCGATGTCCCGGTAGCGGAACCGCACGCCCTCCAGAGGGGTCTGGCCACACAACTCCCGCAGGTAGTCCGGGATGACCCGCCCAGCGTCATAGACCGTGATGTCGCCGGGGGCCACACCCGCCTCGGCCACCAGGGAGACCAGCAGGGCGCGCAGCAGCACCGGGTTAGTATAGCTCTCCCGGGTGTTGCCGCCGGTATCGTCGTCATAGGCCCCGGAGCCGTTCATGTTGACCTTGATGGCGATTCTCTGCCCGCTCCGATAGCCGCCCTGTCCGCCGTGGGATGCGTTGTGGGCGCGGAAAAGGGCGTCCCAGCCGGAAGCGGCGTCCTCCGCTCCGGCCAGAGAGGCGATGCCGTCGTCAACCATGCGCTGCATGACCGCCCCGTCAAAGTGTTCCGGTTCCCACCAGTAGCCCTCGCCGTTCCAGTCCACGCTGTCCGGGTCGTGGGCCCAGACCACCCGGCCCGGCTGCGCCCCCACGCCTGCCCCGTAGGGGGCGTGCCGCGGAAATACCGCCGTGCCGGTTTCAGGCGTACCTGCGGCCAAACTCTGCGCCCGTACTGGCGCGGTGGGGCGTGCGCCTGTGCTCTGCCCGCAGGCCGCCAGGGCGGCCAGAAGGGCGGCCGCCGTAAGAAGTGACAAAAGACGTTTCATCGTATCCCTCCGCAAAATAGATTGACGGCCAGGCCCAGCAGCGCGGCCAGAAGAATGGAAAACACAACGTAGTAAAAAAAGTTCCGCCCGCCCAGCACGATTTTCACAGCGCCCAGATTGGTCAGCTTGGTGGCGGGGCCCGCCACCATGAAGGCGATGGCGCTGCCCCAGCTCATGCCCTCGCCCAACCAGGCGGAGAGCAGCGGGATCGTCCCGCCACCGCAGGTGTAGAGCGGCACTCCCAGCGCCGCCGCCATCAGCGTTCCCAGTCCCTGATTGGCTCCGAACAGCCCCGTCACCCAATTCGCCGGGACATACCGCTGATACAGGGCCGTGAGGCCCACACCCAGCAGGAAAAAGGGCGCGGTAATTTTAACATTCCGCCAGAGATTTTTCAGCACGCGGCGCAAGAGATTCGGGTCAGTATCATGGCTCTCTGGCAAATTAAAGGCGGTAAAGGTGTAAAAGGGCCTGTCCCGAAAGCAGAGCCGTACCAGCGCACCCGCAGCGCACCCGCCCAGAAAACAGAGCATCAGGCGGAGCAGGGCCAGCTCCGTACCCAAGGCGAAGGAGTAAAAAAACAGCTGGGGGTTGAGCAGGATGGAACTCATCATAAAGGCGGCGATCCAATCCTCCCGCATCCCCGCCCGGGCGAAGGAGGCCACGATGGGTACCGTGCCGTACATACACAGCGGCGAGAGAATGCCCAGGGCTGAGGCGGGAAGTATGCCCCACGCTCCCCACTGTTTCCTTTGGAGGGTTCCCATCAGCCGGTGGATGTGCCCTTTGAGGAAGACCGACACCAGCGATCCCACTATCATGCCGAAGAGCCAGTAGGGGGCGATCTGGTGAAATTGAACGCTGAAATAGTACCAGAGGTAGATGGCCTCACGCCGGATGATTTCCGCCATCACACCGCCCCCTTTCCCCTTTTTTAATCATTATAAAATGCACATATGGAAATATCAAATACCTATTTTACATATAGAATTATACTAAAAAAGCATGGGATGAATCGGCGTGATTTGAGCAGTCGCCCGCAGACATCAGTCTGCGGGCGACTGCTCTGGTCAAGCGTTCTCGACTTTTCCGCTCCCGTCCGGCATGATCCAGAATTTCATGGTGGGGTAACAGATGACGACCTGAACGAGTATGTTGACAATATTGGCCAGGGTGGGAGCCAGTCCCTGGGGTACGCCGAGGCCAATTAGTAGTGTCTGGCTGTAGGCGGGCAGGGCTGCGGAGATGACGACCAGTGCCACGGCCAATAGGATGTACTTGGGTACAGCCTGAGCAAACTGCGCATTGGACTTGAATACCAGACTCTTTTGCACAAAGAAATTGACAGTTTGCGCCACAGCAGTAGCGACTAAAAAGCTGAGGAAGCCGCAGAGCATCAAGCTTTCCGGTGTGTCGTAGCGGAAGAGGAAAAACTGGAAGGGCTGATTCTGAAACGCGGAGAATACAAACCCGGTACACAACCACATGACCGCGAAGTTGGTCACGGTGGCACAGTTGGACAGCAGGTTAAATAGGAGGAACTCCCAGAGGTCGGGGTGCTTCTCTATCCACTTTTTTATGTGCCCCACCGTCTACCCTTCCCTTCCCGCGCCGGTCAGCTTCCGGCAAAACTCTTTTTCCACTCTGCTTTTGCGCCGCCAGGCGCCGAGGAGTCGGCCCAGGCCGCGCCAAAAATGGCCGTTGACAAGATACAAAACGGCGTCCACCATCTCCAGATTCACCGCGGCTCCCATGAGCTTGGCGATGCCCCGGAAGGGCATGTTGTAGATGGAGTTGATGTTGAGATCGGGCCTGCCCTCTGCGTCGCTCTTCCGCTTCCGGGCCTCGATCCGTTCAAAGGCGAACCGGGCGAGCCTACTTCTTGCGTAGCGGAGCTGCGGGACGGCGTCGTTGCGTTCCAGCGGCATGGCCCTGTCCCACCTGGCTACGGGAGTGGGCCGGCCCAGCAGGGCCTCAAATTCAGCGTCGGGCACATGGCCCACCCGGCCGGCGGCGTAGCTGGGCAGGTTCGCCCCCTCGTAGGGATCCGGGGCACCGGTGCCGGGCACCTCTACCGTGGCGGTCATCCTCACGTCTGCGGAGCTGGCGGCCACGTAGATCTCATAGCAGCCGCCCTCAATCTCCCACCGGCCCGTTTTCACGTTGAAGTAGCGAAACGCTAGGTCGTCCAAAGCCACAGTGACGGTTCTGCCCTCACCAGGCTTGAGAAACAGCTTACAAAAGCCCTTTAGCTCTTTGGCGGGCCGGAAGACCTTCGCGTCCTCTTTGCCCACGTAAATTTGGGCGATCTCCGCCCCGGCCATGGGGCCGGTATTGGTGAGCGTGAATGTAACAGATCTGGGGGTGGCGCTGATACCGGAGTAGGCAAAGGTGGTGTAGCTCAGGCCGTGGCCGAAGGGGAAACGGACGCTTACACCCGCTGTGTCATAGTAGCGGTAGCCGATGTAGGGGCCCTCCCGGTACTCGGCGGTCCGCTCCGTGCCGGGGAAAAAGTGACAGGCGGGCGTATCGGAGTAGGTCAGCGGCCAACTCTCGGCCAGCTTTCCGGAGGGGTTCACGCTTCCGGTGAGCACATCTGCCATGGCGCCCGCCCCCGCTTGTCCGCCCAAGTAGCCGGTTACGATGGCCCTGCAGCGGTCGGCGAAGGGCAGCTCTACGGCGGAGCCGCCGGACAGGATCACCGCCACATTGGAGTTGGCGTCGGCGACCCGCTCGAAGAGCTCCAACTGGTTCTCTGGAAGGGCCATGCGGGGGCGGTCCATGCCCTCGGCCTCCGCCGCCTCGGGCAGGCCGAGGAAGAGCAGGACGGCCTCCGCCCGCCCGGCCAGCTCCACGGCATCAGCGGCCATCTCCTCCGACGTCCCGCCGCCGCGGAGGAATCCTGGCTGGAACCCGACGACTTCCAGCTCCGGGCAGGCCCTCAGACAGTCAAGTGCGTTGTCCAGCGCCGTGGGGTTCACCATACTGGAGCCAGCGCCTTGGTACCGGGGGCTTGGGGCAAAGTCGCCAATGACTGCCACCTTGGCGGCGGGCGGAAGCGGCAGAAAATGGCCCTCGTTTTTCAGCAGGACAATGGATTCGCTGGCCGCACGGCGGGCAAAGGCGTGGTGGGCCCCGTGGTCAAACTGGGTGGGGGCGTCCGGCGGGATCGCGGTAGTCAGCGCCACGTCCAGGTATTCATCCACCCGCTCGTCCAGCACGGCCTCGTCCAGAGCTCCATTTTTCACCGCGTCCACCAGCAGCAAATCGCCCCATGGTCCAGGAGCGGGCATCTCCAGATGGCTACCCGCACGCACGCCCTCCACGTGGTCGTTGCTGCCGCCCCAGTCGGACACCACAATGCCATTAAAGCCCCATTCATCTCGGAGGATGTCCCGGAGCAGCCGCCTGTCCTCGTTGGCGTAGACCCCGTTGATTTTGTTATAGGCGGACATGATGGCCCTGGGGCGGCCCTTTTTGACCGCAATCTCAAAGCCGGTAAGGTAAATTTCCCGCAGTGTGCGCTCGTCCACGACGCTGTCGCTGGTCATGCGCAATGTTTCCTGGCTGTTGCAGGCAAAATGCTTGGGGCAAGCGGAGACCCCCTTGGACTGGATGCCCCGGATGTAGGCGGCGGCCATCTCACCAGCCAGCACCGGGTCCTCTGAAAAATACTCAAATGCCCGGCCGCACAGCGGGGAGCGCTTCATGTTGAGGCCGGGACCCAGGAGCATATTGACACGTTGGGCCACGCACTCGGTCCCCAGATGCTCGCCAAGCGCTTCCCCCAATTCCACATCCCAGGAGTTCGCCATGGCGGCGGCCGTGGGGTAGCAGGTGGCGGGCAGGCTCGCGTTGAGCCCTAGGTGGTCGGCTACGCCGGCCTGCTTGCGCAGACCGTGGGGGCCATCCGAGAGGAACAAGATCGGAAGAGCACACGTCTGAACTCCAGTCACGATCAGATATCGTATGCCGTCTTCTGCTTGAAAAAAA
>OOAG01002864.1_pt1 | contig 10842 bp, 10 predicted proteins | sample 1671461 | NCBI WGS metagenome assembly OOAG01 (sample SAMN06348159, study PRJEB24527) | human gut metagenome | biome: human gut; feature: ankylosing spondylitis patient; material: feces | host: Homo sapiens | place: China | collected 2015-10 | reverse complement strand
ATGCTTTCTACCAATAAATCCGATGATGAGGTCAGGATTTCAGACAAACGTTTCAACATAGGGAAAAACTTAGGTTCCTGAGGTGTGAATCGACTAAAAAAAGAATTTTTCATAAATGTAATTTGAATAAATTGTTTTTGATATGTTTGATTTTAGTAATTGCGAGTTTTCCACTTATTCCTGCCTACTTCTATGACGGCAGGCAATATAGAAACGACAATAATAGCCACAATCAGCAATTTCAGATTCTTCTGTACAAATGGAAGATCGCCGAAAAAATAACCGGCATAACAGAAAATACCGACCCACAAAGTTCCCCCTATCAGATTATACACCATAAAATAATAATAATGCATTTTACCCATACCCGCAACAACCAAGCTATATTGGATTTTTAGTTTCATAGGCATGATACTGTTGTTTCCCTATGGTGGAACTCTCGTTTCCTTATAATGGCACTGCCGTTTCCCTATAATGAAACGATCGTGGCATACCGGGAAAATGTTTCCATATTGCCTACCGGATTTTCCGTCTGTTCAATTCCGCCCGGTAGCGGTTAGCATTACGATTATGCTCGGCAAGAGTGACCGCAAAATTATGCCGTCCGGAAAAATCTTCCTTCGCACACATATATAGATAGTTATGCTTCATGTGGTTCAACACGGCATCCAATCCCCTAATAGTCGGGATACGGAGTGGTCCGGGAGGAAGTCCGGCATGTTTGTAGGTATTGTAGGGAGAATTGATCTCCAGATGTTCGAACAGGATGCGCTGGAGGGAGAAATCGCCTACGGCAAACTTCACGGTCGGATCCGCCTGAAGGGGAATGCCCCGCTGCAAGCGATTAATATATAGACCTGCTACAATAGGATATTCGTCTACGGCAGCCGTCTCTTCTTCCACAATAGAGGCAAGAATGGCAACTTCGACCGGTGTCATCCCAATTTCTTTCGCTTTTGCCAAGCGAGCGTCATTCCAGAAAATCTTATATTCACGCTGCATACGCTGCATCAACTTCTCAGCGGAAATATTCCAGTATACCTCATAAGTATTTGGAATAAACAGAGCAAGGATCGTCTCAGTCGTAAAACCTAATGATGCACAGTAGACGGAATCAACAAGCAAAGGTAGCAGGTCATCCTCCTCGATCATTAACTGCCCGGCAAGTCTTTCGGCCAGATCCAGTTTGAAGCGTATATTATTAAAGGTGATTCGAGTAGCTTCCTGATGCCCCCGACGCAGGTTGTTAAGCAATGCCAGGTTATTCATACCCGGCTCCACAGCATAACGTCCGGTACGCATATTGGTGGGATATTTCAGCATTCCGGCAAGCTGCTTGAAACTCCCGATACGCTGGCAACCGGCAGAGTCAACCAACTGACGACAGAGATCGTCAAAATCTTTCTTCTCGTCAATATAAACATATACGGTCTTGCGCGGCTCGAAATCAGGTGCAAGTATCAAACAGTATGCCCAGAATCCCACACCTGCCAAGAGGAGGATGATAAATGAGAGGATTCCAATTATGAGAGTACGCTTTCGCATCTTTTCTTTCTCCATATTATATATAGTCTGCTGTATCTCAGAACCGGCCACAAAAATATCACTTTTGTATTACAAGAATGATGCGGTTCCGCATCATAGTCTCCGATTTAGTCCTTAAATAAAAAAAGGCTACTGATTATCAGTAGCCCCTGCGGAAGCGGGGGGATTCGAACCCCCGGTACGGTAACCCGTACGTCAGTTTAGCAAACTGGTGGTTTCAGCCACTCACCCACACTTCCATGAGTTTCACGCCTCATTTCCTTTAATTGCGTTGCAAAGATACGCTTAAGTTTTTAAATATACAAAGTATTTGGCGTATTATTTTTAAGAAAAAAAGGCTTCTTCTTGCATACAGTTGGCAATCAGAAGATTTTAACTCTACAACAACGATAAAAATATTATCTGTAATAAAGATGGATTCCGGTAGTATTTTTTATTATCAAACAAAGCGATAGCCATCTCTCAGAGAATAAGAAACAAAAAAGGCCGCCTTTACAGACAGCCTTATGGGTGAAAAATGGGACTCGCACCCACGACCCACGGCACCACAAACCGATGCTCTAACCAACCTCGCTATTCTCACAATATGTATCTTATCAAGTGTTTATCTCTTTAAGACGGTGCAAAGATAGAGGTTTTATTTTAAACTGCAAATAATTCGGGCATTTTTTTATTCAAAAATATACTCTTCGACCTCCTTATTGTTACTTTTTAAAAACAAACGCGTATTATTTACATACTTAATTAATGCTGAATCGACTGAAAAAGAGGAATTTTGATTCTTTCCCGACCAAGAGGCCGCCGGAACCACCCGAATATCTTCTTTTCCTTGTTCATTCTTATAACGGGAAGAATAAATCAACGAATATTGTGCGGAAACAATATATCGGCGCAAACCCTTCCGGTCTAAAACGACTTTCACCATGCCTCCCCCATCGGTATGTTCCCGGCCCATGTTCGATATAAAATTACCCAATGAATAAACAACCAAACGGTCGGGAACTCCCTCCTTTCCCCTGCGAAGCTCCATTGGCTGAACAACATGAGGGTGACTGCCTATGACCAGATCGACACCCTGCCGCATCAGCCAATCGGCCAATTCACGTTGTTCACGGGAAGGTATCCGTTCGTATTCCAATCCCCAATGCATATTAGCTATAATAAAATCCGGATTAAAGAGCTTGGCTTCGGCAATATCACCCTTCATTATCTCCTTATCGATATAATTGACGATTCGGGGTATATCGACTTTCAAACCGTTGGTACCATAGGTATAGTTGAGCATGATGATACGAAAATCCTTCTTACGGAGCAACATCGGATATGTGCGGTGACGGTGATCACAGTCAAGAAAGGTTCCGGTATGACGGATTCCGAGAGAATCCAGTGCTTGGATGGTACGGACAAGTCCGCGAGTCCGCCTATCTAAACAATGATTATTGGCTAACAAGAAAAAGTCGAAGCCTGCTTTTTGCAAAGCCAAAGCGAAGTTTTCCGGAGCGCTGAAAGCCGGATAACCACTATATGGCTCCCCTCCTAACGGGACTTCGAAGTTCACAACTGCAATATCGACAGCTTTCACCTCTCTCTCGATATTGGCAAAATAGCTATCCAAATCAAAAAAATCTCCCCTCTGAGTATTGTCAAGTTGTTTCTGGTGCATCATGGCATCACCGGCAAACAAAATTGTCAGCGAGTCCTGAGCAGATAAAGACAGAAAGCTCAAAAGACAAAACCCGGAGAGGAGGATTTTCATTTATAAATCTCTTTCTTTCCGGCTAAAAGCGTATTGCGCATCAAAGAAATAATCGTCATCGGACCTACACCACCCGGAACCGGCGTGATATAAGAACACTTAGGAGCGACCTCGTCAAACTTAACATCGCCAGTCAACTTAAAGCCGCTTTTGCGAGTTGCATCCGGCACACGTGTCGTTCCCACATCCACGATTACAGCCCCTTCTTTTACCATATCGCCTTTCAGGAATTCGGGGACACCCAATGCCACAATAATAATGTCGGCACTCAAGCACATTTCCTTCAGGTTCTCGGAACGACTGTGGCAAACAGTAACCGTACAATCGCCCGGATAGGCTTTCTGCATCATCAAAGTAGCCATCGGTTTGCCCACGATATTACTACGACCCAGCACCACGCAATGTTTACCGCGAGTAGGAATCTCGTAACGCCTCAACAGCTCCAAGATGCCAGCCGGAGTTGCCGACACGAAACAAGGGAGACCGATAGACATACGACCCACATTGATCGGATGGAAACCATCTACATCCTTACGATAGTCGATCGCTTCGATAATCTTCTGTTCTGAGATATGTTTCGGAAGCGGGAGCTGTACGATGAAACCATCCACGTCCGGATCGTTGTTCAGTTCGTCCACTTTATGAAGAAGCTCTTCTTCAGTAACATCAGCTTCATAACGGATCAGAGATGATTTGAAACCGATCTCATTACATGTCTTGACCTTACTTGCGACATATGTTTCACTTCCTCCATCATGACCGACCAATATAGCAGCCAAATGAGGGATTTTACCACCGGTAGCCTTGATACGGGCCACTTCTTCCGCCATCTCCTGCTTTATCTGAGCCGAAACGGCTTTTCCGTCCAATAGCTTGTACTGCTGTTCTTCCATACTCTATTATCTTTTCGGGTTTATCTTCTGAATGAAGGGAATTTCTTACTTCCCGGCTTGGCAGCCGTCAACATACGCATCATCTTACGAGTTTCGTCGAATTGCTTGATCAGCTTATTCACTTCCTGGATCGTCGTACCGCTACCTTTGGCGATGCGCTGGCGACGCGAACCATTTAAAATTGCCGGATTCGTACGTTCTTCGGGCGTCATGGAGTAGATGATTGCTTCGATGCTCTTGAAAGCATTGTCGTCGATATCCACATCTTTCAATGCCTTACCTACGCCCGGAATCATGGAGGCCAGTTCTTTCAGATTACCCATCTTCTTAATCTGCTGAATCTGAGAGATGAAGTCGTTGAAGTCGAACTGGTTCTTGGCTATCTTCTTCTGCAAGCGTTTGGCTTCTTCTTCGTCATACTGTTCTTGCGCACGTTCCACCAAAGAAACGATATCACCCATACCGAGGATACGGTCTGCCATACGTTCAGGATGGAAGATATCCAAAGCATCCATCTTTTCGCCCGTTCCGACGAACTTGATCGGTTTGTCGACCACCGTTCGGATAGAAAGAGCGGCACCACCGCGAGTATCACCATCCAACTTAGTCAATACCACACCGTCAAAATCGAGGCGTTCGTTGAATTCTTTCGCCGTATTGACTGCATCCTGTCCGGTCATGGAATCAACCACAAACAAGGTTTCATCCGGTTGGATAGCACTCTTGATCGCAGCGATCTCTTTCATCATCTGCTCATCGATAGCCAAACGGCCGGCAGTATCGACAATCACAACATCATTACCTTTCGCACGTGCTTCGCGGATCGCATTCATCGCGATCTCCACCGGATTCTTGTTTTCCAGTTCCATATAGACAGGCACTCCGACCTGTTCACCGACTACGCGCAACTGCTCGATAGCTGCCGGACGATACACGTCACAAGCTGCCAACAGCGGCTTTTTATTTTTCTTAGTCTTCAGCAAATTTGCCAACTTACCTGAAAAAGTCGTTTTACCGGAACCTTGCAAACCGGACATCAGGATGATTGCCGGACTACCCTTCAAATCCAGATCGGTTGCCGTCCCTCCCATCAGGTCTACCAACTCATCATGTACAATCTTGACCATTAACTGACTGGGCTTAACGGATGTAAGCACATTCTGTCCTAATGCTTTCGCCTTTACCGTATCGGTAAAACCTTTGGCTACTTTATAGTTTACGTCGGCGTCAAGTAATGCTTTACGCACATCTTTCAATGTTTCAGCCACATTGATTTCCGTGATCTTACCTTCACCTTTCAACAGTTTAAACGATCTGTCTAACCTTTCGCTTAAGTTCTCAAACATAATTCGTATGTATATTTATTTTATTCTATTTTCTATTCTTCGAATGAGAGGCAAAGGTAAGAAAAACTGACGAATAAAGAAAAGATCACAAATTCCGAGTCAGATTTTCTTATTTTGCCAAGACGCCTTCTTCAAATAAATAACACTTGCGACCAATAAACCAGTATAATACACCACCTCGGTCATGAAACAGATAGCAACCGGCAAATGTAAGCGCATTCCGGCCACATATATAAATAATGTATAGAAAACCAGGGTAGCCAGCTCCATCACAAAAGCAGAACGAGTATTTCCTGTACCCGTCACTCCATTGAACACGATATTGGCAACCGCTCCGATCAACAAAGCACCTGAAATCACATAAAGGGAAGGGATAGAAGCTTGTATCAAAGTCACATCATTGGTATAAACCGACAATATTGTAGAAGGAATCAGACAAGTGACAGACACAAAAACAGCCATGATTCCTAACGATATCCAGGTTATATGACGAATGATCGGGATAACCTGGTCCTTATGCCCCGCCCCGATGCTGTTACTCACAAACGTATTCGTTGCCGTCGATAAAGAATTGACAGGGATCAATAAAACGATGTAAACACTCCGGACAATATTCGCAACCGCCAGTTCCCGCTGCCCTAAATGTTCCACAGCCACAAACAACATGAAATAAGTACTGAGCGAAATAAAATATTGCAACATCGTAAATATAGAGATGTCCAACACACGCCTCAGCAATTTAACATCGAACGATCGGAACTGGCTCAGTGCATACTTCTTGATATCTACCGTCATCCGAGTATAAACCATATAAAACACGATAGACACCGCCTCCGCCATCACCGAAGCGATAGCTGCCCCTTTCACTCCCAATTCCGGGAAACCGCAGTTACCGAATATCAGCAGGTAGTCCAGCAGCACATTCGTCAACGCCATCACAACAGCATTCAGTGTCAGCACCTTCGTCCGGGTAATACCGATAAACAAAGCACGGAACATCACATTCACAAAAGAGAAAAAGAACCCGAACACACGCCAGTCCAGGAACTCTTCCGTTGCGTTCAGAATCGTATCGGAAGATATCAGTATCCGCATAATATCTCCAGCAAACAGGCGTGATAAAGTGAACATGACGGCAGCCAGCATAAACAGGAAAAAGACACCCTGTATCATCACCGGTCCGACTTCCTTATAATTTCGCTCCCCGTTACGGCGGGCCATGATGATCTGCGATCCGGTGCTAAAACCAAAAGCGATCGTAAAGGCACATATATAATACAAGCCGCCCATTGCCGAAGCTCCCAACTCAACTTCACCGACCCGGCCCAAAAACGCAGTGTCCGTCACATTAATGACATTCTGTGCCAGAAGACTCAAAAAGATTGGATAACTAACATTCCAAATTTGCTTGTTTGTGTACATATACTATCTATTTACGAAGGAAATTCATACTCATAAAAAAAGCCCGCCACATCAGGCGAGCTTCTTCTTTATATGCTATTGCATTTACTTTTCAGCTACCGATGCTTCATATCAGTTTATTGGTTGCCGTATCAGGGAACACAACCGACGGCTTAAATGTTTTCGCCTCCTCAAAATCCATCAAGGCATACGACATAATAATGATGATATCGCCAGGCTGTGCCTTACGGGCAGCAGCTCCGTTCAGACAAACGACTCCCGAACCTCGTTCACCTTTAATGATATACGTTTCAAAACGTTCACCGTTATTATTATTCACAATAGCGACCTTTTCGTTGGCAATCAGGTTAGCTGCATCCAACAAATCCTCGTCGACAGTGATACTCCCGATGTAATTCAGATTGGCTTCCGTTACCGTCACCCGGTGAATCTTTGATTTAACTACTTCTATAAACATACGATCTGATTTATGATTGATGATTTATGAATTATTGAGTTCTACTTGTTTCTCCAACTTGAAACTTTGGTTTCATAGGCATGGAACTTTGGTTTCACTTACGGGAAACAAATCATAATTCATAAATCACAAATCCATATTTAGTACTTAATATTATCTATCAGACGAACCTCTCCGCAATAGACCGTAATACATCCTACCGGATAAGTCGTATCGGACCAGTTCTTGATGGACTCCATCGTATTGCCATCTACAATCTCATAGTATTCCACACGCATAACAGGGTCGGCATTTATCGTGTTGATTACATAGTCGATCACCTCCTGCACGCTCTTTTCGGGTGCAAAGTTAGCACTTTCTTTTAACGTACGAGCTATTAATGGAGCTTTTTGACGTTGTTCAGGTGTCAAGCGCACATTACGGCTACTCAAAGCCAAACCGTCTGCCTCGCGCAAAATCGGACAGTCGTTGATTTTCACCGGTATATCCAATTGCTTCACCATAGCACGGATCACAGCGATCTGCTGGAAATCTTTTTCACCAAAATAGGCATTATCCGGTTCGACTACATAAAAAAGTTTGCTCACGATCTGAGCAACCCCATTGAAATGTCCGGGACGGCGCGCCCCTTCCATTACGGCCGAAACAGTGCCGAAATCGAATGTGCGGGTATCAGGCTCCGGATACATTTCTTCTGCCGACGGAGCGAATACATAGTCACAACCGGCCGGTTCCAACAGAGTACAGTCTTTATCCAACGTACGAGGATACGTTTCAAGGTCGTGCTTGTCGTTAAACTGGGTTGGATTGACAAAAACACTGACTACACACACGTCATTTTCTTTCACACAACGTTCAACCAGGCTCAAGTGTCCGTCATGCAATGCTCCCATAGTGGGAACAAAGCCAATTTGTTTGTTATTACGCTTTTCTTCAGCGAGATAACTCTTCAATTCTTTAATGCTGTTTACTATTTTCATCCTTTAGATGCTTATTGACGGTGCAAAGCAAATAAATAATTGCGGTAAATGAAAGAAATTTTGTATCTTTGTAGCGTCTTTATAAAACTAGTTTACAGAATGGATGCAAAAAAAATCTTGTTTATAGCTCAAGAAATAACACCCTACCTTCCCGAATCAGAGATTGCAACGATATGCAGAAACCTGCCACAAGGCATACAGGAGCGTGGTCGCGAAATTAGGACTTTCATGCCCAAGTTCGGTAGCATTAACGAACGCCGCAACCAGTTGCACGAAGTAATCCGGCTTTCGGGTATGAATCTCATCATTGATGATACCGATCACCCGCTGATCATAAAGGTAGCATCCATTCAGGCAGCCCGCATGCAAGTATACTTCATTGATAATGAAGATTTCTTCCAAAGAAAGCATACTATCAACGATGATGATGGAAACGAATACGAGGATAACGATGACCGTTCGATCTTCTACGTTCGTGGTGTATTGGAAACAGTGAAAAAGCTCCGTTGGATACCAGACGTCATTCACTGTCATGGTTGGATGTCAGCGCTAACAGCACTGTACATCAAACGTATGTATGCCGACGATCCTTGCCTCAAAGATGCAAAGATCGTATACTCTATTTATAACGATGACTTCAAAACACCGTTCAGAAAAGAATTTGCAAGCAAGTTAAAAATGGATGGAGCCAAGGACAGCGACCTGAAAGGCATCAAAGCCGATACAAGCTTCACCGGGCTGACCAAGCTCGCCATCGATTTCGCAGATGGTGTGATACAGGGTAGTGAAACGATCAATCAAGATGTGTTGGATTATATTGCCACTAAAAAGCACACTCCATTCCTGCCTTATCAGTCGCCGGACGTTTATATGGATAAATTCAACGAATTCTACGATGTCATATTAGGCACAAAATAAATTTAGAGAAATGAAAATCAAGCTTTTTATACTTGGCCTGAGTCTCGGGATCTCAATTCTGAGCGGGTGTAATGATGATTTGACGCAGGTAGGAACAGGTATTCAACCGGAGAATGACAGACCACTGGTATATGCGGACACATTTTACATGAAAGCAAAAACATTACAGACTGATTCTGTCTATGCCCGGACAATTTACGGTTCATTAGGGGAAATATACGATCCTTTGTACGGAAACCTGAAGTCTGATTTTATGTGCCAGTTCTACTGTCCGGAAAATTTCCGGTTCAGGTATACACCCTACAACGGCATAATAGATTCGGTCGAATTTAAAATATATTATAGCCGAAGCTGGACAGGTGATTCTCTAACTCCGATGCGTGCACAACTATACGAAGTAACAACTCCGCTAACGAGAGATTTTTATACGAATATCGATCCGGAACAATACTGCAATATGCAGAAATCATTAGGTATGCAGACATATACGGCACGTGATCTAAGTGTTTCGGACTCTCTTTGGAATGATAAAAATTCAAACAACGTACTGACTTATCAACCGAGAATAACCATCCGCATGCCCCAGGAAGTAGGTCAACGTTTCTATGACGCGACAATCAAAACTCCGGAAGTTTTTAATGACCAGAATACGTTCAATCAGTTCTTTCCCGGTATTTATGTCACAAATACATACGGTACAGGAAACATCCTGAACATTGAAAGTACCCAGATGAACATTTACTATAAGCACACGGTAAAAGGCTCTGCCGACCAGGATTCAATCGTACAGGCTTGGGAGACTTTCAGTGCGACATCTGAAGTTATCCAGTTGAACAGATTCAAGAATACAGACATCAGCCATCTGCTGGAACCCAATGATAGCATCGCTTATCTGAAAAGTCCGGCAGGCGTATATACCCAGTTGACAATCCCGGCACAAGATATTGCTCCTATTATCCAAGGACGTATTGTCAGCAATGTGGACCTTTCTTTAAAAGCCCTTCCGCAAGAAGACTGGAAATTTGCATTTGAAGCTCCCGCTAACGTGCTGATACTCCCAAAGGATTCTATGGATACATTCTTTAGAAACAATAATGTAGAAAATAACATCACTTCCTTCCGGGGATCTTATGTGGCTTCGACCCGAACCTACTCATTTGGAAACATAGCCAAGCTGCTTAAAACCCACATAGAGAACTCTCCGGATGAAGATCTGGTTATCAACGTTATCCCCGTACAGCGCAGAGTAGGAACGACAACCAACTACTACGGGCAGACAAGCGAATACACTGTCGCCATCGAGAACTATTTGAAACCTTCCGGTGTAAAACTACGTATCGACAAAGACGCAATGGAAATGCGTATCGTAACAATTGAATATAGATAAGCAAGACTGACTATTTATTATCTATCAGATATAAAAAAACCGGGGTTCCTTTTAGGGAATCCCGGTTTTCATTTATTACTTTACCTTTATTCAGCAGCCGTTTTTTTCGCTGCTTTTTTCTTATACTTATCAAGCTCT
>OOAG01002861.1_pt1 | contig 10854 bp, 10 predicted proteins | sample 1671461 | NCBI WGS metagenome assembly OOAG01 (sample SAMN06348159, study PRJEB24527) | human gut metagenome | biome: human gut; feature: ankylosing spondylitis patient; material: feces | host: Homo sapiens | place: China | collected 2015-10 | reverse complement strand
TTTTTTTCAAGCAGAAGACGGCATACGAGATCTGATCGTGACTGGAGTTCAGACGTGTGCTCTTCCGATCTGAAGAATTTGATGGAAGCACAGGATTTTGCCTGTGTTGAGATAAAAAAGGACCTGGCAGGATTAGACCGGCTGGTCTTTGGATTTGCAAGAGAAGGAGAATAAGATGTTTGATAAGTTAGAAGGTTTAGTAGATCGTCTGGACACTGTACTGCAGGAATTGAATGATCCAGATGTAGCAGGTAACCAGAATCGTTTCCGTGATCTGATGAAAGAACAAAATGAGCTGACACCGATCGTGGAAAAATACAAAGAATACAAAGCAGAGAAACAGAATATCGAAGATAGTTTGATGTTTTTAGAAGAAGAGTCTGACGAAGAGATGAAAGAACTTGCCAAGGAAGAACTGAATGAATCTAAGGCAAATGTGGAAAGATTAGAAGAAGAGTTAAAGATTCTCTTAATTCCAAAGGATCCAATGGATGATAAGAACATCATCGTTGAGATGCGTGCCGGTGCTGGTGGAGATGAAGCTGGATTATTCGTAGCTGACGTTGCCCGTATGTACAGAAGTTATGCAGAAAGCAAACGTTGGAAAGTAAATACATTAAGTTTTAACGAAAGTGGGATCGGTGGATTCAAGGAGCTTGTATTCATGGTATCCGGACAGGGTGCATACTCAAGATTCAAGTACGAGAGCGGTGTACACCGTGTACAGAGAATCCCGGCAACAGAGTCCGGTGGAAGAATCCATACATCTACAATTACAGTAGCGATCATGCCAGAAGTTGAAGATGTGGAAGTTGAGATCGATATGAATGATTGTAAATTTGATGTATTCCGTGCATCAGGAAATGGTGGACAGTGTGTCAATACAACAGACTCTGCGGTACGTTTAACACATATCCCAACAGGAATCGTTGTATCCTGTCAGGATGAGAAATCCCAGTTAAAGAATAAGGACAAAGCGTTAAAGGTATTACGTTCCCGTCTGTATGAATTAGAACAGCAGAAAGCACATGATGAAGAAGCAGCAAAGAGAAAGAGCCAGATCGGTACAGGAGACCGTTCTGAAAAGATCAGAACATACAATTATCCACAGGGTCGTGTTACAGATCACAGAATCAAGCTGACACTTCACAAATTAGATTCTATCATGAACGGTGATTTAGATGAATTGATCGACAGCTTAACAGCAGCAGATCAGGCAGCAAAATTAAGTAACATGGAAGAAGAATAATACAAAGAGATTTATAAGGGGTCAGGTGATCAAACCTGGCCCCTGCATATATTTAATTGAGGTATACAAAATGAAAGATGGATTTATCAAAGTTGCAGCCGCAACACCAAAGATCAAAGTGGCAGATCCTGCATACAATACAGAAGAAATTTTAAAGATCATCGATGAGACAGAAAAAAATGGAGCAAGTATTCTGGTATTTTCTGAATTAACGATCAGTGGATATACATGTGGTGATCTATTCTTGCAGCAGCCACTTTTAACAGAATGTAAAAATCAGCTTTTAAGAATTGTGAAAGCAACTGAAAATAAGAGTATGTTAGTTGTTGTAGGATGTCCGATCGTTATAAAACAAAAATTATATAACTGTGCGGTTGTGATCAGTGATGGCAGTATTTTAGGAATCGTGCCAAAAACACATTTACCAAACTATTCAGAATTTTATGAATTACGTCATTTTACATCTGGAGAAGGATTAGAAGAAGATCTTTGGTTTGGAGAAGAATTTGGTTATGTAAATGTAGCCGTGAATCAGTTATTCAAATGCAAAGAGATTCCAGAACTTGTGGTAGCATGTGAAATCTGTGAAGATCTCTGGGTACCACTTCCACCAAGCACATATCACGCAATGGCAGGAGCAACGGTGATCTGTAATCCATCTGCAAGTGTAGAGACAACAACAAAAGAATCTTATCGAAGAAGCCTTGTATCAAATCAGTCAGCAAGATTGTTAGCGGCTTATATCTATGCTGATGCAGGAGAAGGAGAATCCACACAGGATGTTGTATACAGTGGACACCATCTCATCTGTGAAAATGGTTCAGTTTTAGCAGAAGCAAAACGATTTACAAATGAGATTATCTATGCAGATATCGATGTGCAGAAATTGGCAGCAGAACGAAGAAAGATGACTTCTTTCCCAGGAGGCCAAACAGAGGATTATTTTGAACAGGAATTTTCACTAGAAGTCAAAGAAAACAAGATCACAAGAACATTCCCGAAAGCACCATTTGTACCAGATAATCAAGATGAAAGAGATAAACGATGCGATGAAATCTTATCTTTACAGTCTATGGGACTTAAGAAACGTCTGGAACACACAAACTGCAAACATGCAGTCGTAGGAATTTCAGGTGGATTAGATTCCACATTAGCAGTCTTAGTTACAGCAAGAGCCTTTGATCTGTTAGACATTCCAAGAGAAAACCTGATCTGTGTGACAATGCCATGTTTTGGAACAACAGACAGAACTTACCAGAATGCCGTATCCCTGATCAAAGAATTAGGAGCGACACTCAAAGAAGTAAGAATCGAAAAAGCAGTCCGCCAGCATTTTGCAGATATCGGGCATGATGAAAATAACCACGATGTAACTTATGAAAACTCTCAGGCAAGAGAAAGAACACAGATTCTGATGGATATGGCAAACCAGTACAATGGTATGGTCATCGGAACTGGAGACATGTCAGAATTAGCGCTTGGCTGGGCAACATATAATGGCGATCATATGTCCATGTATGCAGTGAACTGTTCTGTACCAAAGACATTAGTACGCTATCTTGTACTCTATTATGCTGAAACAACAGATAATAAGAAATTATCTGAAGTACTGATGGATGTCCTAGACACACCAGTAAGTCCAGAATTACTTCCACCAGTTGACGGAGTCATTTCACAGAAGACAGAAGACTTAGTCGGACCATATGAACTGCACGATTTCTTCTTATATTATATGTTAAGATTCGGATTCCCAAAATCCAAATTATACCGCATGGCAAAATTAACATTTGATGGTGTATATGATGATGAAACGATCAAGAAATGGCTGGATAAATTCTATTGGAGATTCTTCAGCCAGCAGTTTAAACGTTCTTGCCTGCCAGATGGACCTAAGGTTGGTAGTGTAGCAGTATCACCTCGAGGAGATTTAAGAATGCCAAGTGACGCAAGTCCAACGGCATGGATCTAAAATAAATAAAAGTCAGTTGCAAACGCGCTTTCGCTCGATTCGCACGTAGCGGACACTAAATTCGACAGCGACGAATACTCGTCACTGCTCATTAAGTGCCGACGAGCTCCTATGTTTTTCAACTGGCTTTTATTTATTTTAGTGAAAGTTTGTTGGTAAAAATAAAGAACATAACTTGTTTTAGGATATGTGAAAATTTGTTGGAATTATAAATAAATTTCGTTATAATGATTATATATTACGGAAAGAAAATGCGAAAAAGAAAAAAAAAAAAAAAACTATGAAACAACAATCAAACAGAAATGTGAGCAATAAAATCATAGGCTAATCAGGAAACATGGTTTTTGTTAGTATTACAGCCATCTATGTCAGTGCATGTTCAAATTATCTGAAAGGAAATAGAACAAGAAGAAAATTATTCGGGGCGACTTATATGACGATGAATAATGAATTCTATAAAGTGGTCAATAACCAGATTCGCATGCAGGTTGAGAAGAATGGAGATGAGATGATCACATTGGATCCGGCACTTGATCAGAAGAAGCAGAATGAGCAGATCAAACAGCTGGTTAAACGAAAGGTAGATGCAATCTTTTTAAATTCAGTCGACTGGAAAGAAGTAGAGTCTGGATTGAAGGCAGCGAAGAAAGCGAAGATTCCAGTGATCGTTATCGACTCACAGGTTTATAGAAATGATCTTGTCACAATGACGATCGTGTCAGATAACTACAAAGCAGGTGTTTTATGTGCAAAGGAAATGATGAAGCAAAAAGATCATGCGAATATTGTATTGTTAACACATAATGCAGCAAGATCTGCGGTAGATCGTATCAATGGATTTACAGATACGATCAAGAAAAATAAAAACTATAAGATCCTTGCATCTGCAGATACTCAGGGACAGATCGAACGTGCACTTCCTAAGGTAGATAAGATCATCGAAAAATACAAGAATATTGATGTCGTCATGGGATTAAATGACCCAGCAGCGATGGGAGCTTTAGCAGCTCTTGACAGTAAGGGGGCTAGAGAAGGTGTTCTCGTATACGGAATTGATGGATCTCCAGAAGGAAAGAAACTGATCAAAGAAGGTATGATGACAGGAACAGCAGCACAATCTCCCAAACAGATGGCAGACACAGCGATCAATGCAGCATACAAGATTTTGCAAGGGAAAAAAGTAAAGAAGAAAAAGGTAATCTCTGTTCAAATGATAACAAAAAAGAATGTAGAGCAGACTGATATTAGCCGTTGGCAGTAAAGAGGGACTGATATGGATCGAAAAAATCAAAATTTATATTATATCAAGATTCTGATGGGAGTCATAAACTTCATCATTTTATCCTTCCTTTCTGCAGTTTTTATTTTAACATTAAATAAGATCAATCGTGATTTTGGAGCAAGGAATTTCTTAGAGAATATCACGTATCTCCCAAACGAACCAGTGACATCAACAGTGTTGATATTTATTGCTTTTTTCTTATTGTTAGGCATTATAGAAATTCGAAGAAAACAAAGAAAAAGGCAACAGGTATCCGTGATCTTATATGCAGCAGAGATTTTGTTATGTCTGATCATTATTAAATTTGTTTATGTAAATTATAATGGAATCATTCTTCTTGTCATTGCAGATATTGTAACGGATATCAAAGATAAACACACTAGGGGAATTTTCTTTGTCATCATGGGAATGATATATTTATTCTCAGACTACGATATCATATCAATGTTTATAGATATGATATCGTTCCAACAATTTTTGAGTGTATACCCGGCGAAAGTCAGTATGATGATCCAAGGAACAAGAAATATACTAGTTGCATTGAATGCGATCGCATTTATTGCATACATGATCATTTTGATGAGAAATCAGATGAAAGAGAATGCAAGGATTGGATTGTTAAACCTTCAGCTTCAGACAGCCAATATACGTTTAAAAGAAATGAATGAACAGCTGAAGGACTATTCAGAGATGACAGAGAAAATGGCGGAGACAAGGGAACGAAATCGAATTGCCAGAGAGATTCATGACACACTGGGGCATACGATGACTGGACTGTCTGCAGGAATTGACGCATGTATCGCGATGATCGATTTTTCTGTAGATGCAACGAAAGAACAGTTAAATAAAATATCACAGGTTGCAAGGCAAGGAATTAAAGATATTCGAAGATCGGTCAATAAATTAAGACCAGATGCCTTAGAGCATAGTGGATTGCAAGAAGCTTTAGAAAAGATGATCAATGAGACGATGCAGGTATCAGATGTTAAGATTAATTATGATTGTCAGGTAGAGGTCTTGAAATTCAATCAAGATGAAGAAGATATGATCTATCGTGTAGTACAGGAAAGTATTACAAATGCGATCCGGCATGGAAAAGCGAAGCAGATTGATGTAAACTTATGGAAGGAAGATAAGTGGCTCAATCTAGAGATCAAAGACAATGGAATCGGATGTGAAGAGATTCATACAGGATTTGGATTGATCCATATCGAAGAGAGGATCAAGATGTTAAAAGGAACTGTAGAATATGATGGAAGTAATGGATTTAAAGTCACAGCAAGAATACCGATCAGATGGGGTGAAAAACTATGATTAAAGTAATGATAGCAGATGATCAGGAACTGATCAGACAAAGTTTACAGATCGTACTTGAGATGAAAGAAGGAATCGAAGTTACTGCAACTGCCAAGGACGGAAGAGAAGTCATTCAGGAAGTCAGGAAAGACAAGCCAGATGTTATTTTAATGGATGTGCGTATGCCAGAAATGGATGGAGTGCAATGTACACAGATCATCAAAGAACAATATCCAGATGTCAAGATCATTATTTTGACAACGTTCGATGATGATGAGTATGTATACAATGCATTAAAACATGGAGCAAGCGGTTATCTGTTAAAAGGAATCTCTATGGACGAATTAGAAAAAGCAATCAAGACAGTTCATAGTGGCGGAGCCATGATCAATCCAGAGGTAGCGACAAAAGTGGTTGATTTCTTTTCTGAAATGGCACAAAGCAATTATGATACATCGATTCATGCACAGAATGTAGAAGAAATCACAGAAGCAGAATGGGAGATCATTAAATTAGTCGGAAGAGGCATGTCAAATAAAGAAATCTCGACGGAACTAAGCCTTTCCGAAGGAACTGTACGAAATTATCTCAGCACGATCTTAAGTAAACTAGACCTAAGAGACAGAACCCAGCTTGCAATCTGGGAAGTACAGTCAGGTTCAGCCAAATACGGGAGAAGATAGATGAGACAGAAACTAGAAAAATGGTGGAAACGAATCATTGCTGTTGGATTGGTCATAAGTTTATTATCTGTTGGTTTTGTGATCTATCCCAAACAACAAAAAATTGTTTTAACCTTTGGAATGTTTGCAGGAAACAAGTGGGATGTTCCAGATGATAATTGCTATCAGATGATCGATCAAGTAATCAAAGAATTTGAAAAAGAATATCCGAATGTCACGATCAAATACGAAAGTGGTGTGATGAAAGATGATTATTCAGAATGGCTGTCACAAAAGGCACTAAAAGGAGATCTGCCAGATGTTTTTATGGTCTTGCCAGAAGATTTTAGCATATTTTCATCCGTAGGAATGTTAAAGAACTTAGACTCCTATACAAAGATTGATAAAGCGTTCAAAAAAAGCAACTATTATGAAGGAAGTTATGATGCTGGAACCTATAAGGGAACGCAATATGCTCTTCCATACGAAAGTGTACCAACTTTGATGCTAGTCAATAAGACACTACTAAAAAAAGAGCATATCAAAATGCCAGGGAATCACTGGACTTGGGATGATTTTTATAAGATCTGTCAAAAAGTAACCAAAGATACCGATGGAGATGGCCGTTTAGACCAATTTGGTGTATATAATTATAAATGGAATGATGCAACTCTGAGCAATGGCGGAACATTGTTTAATCAAAGTGGAACAAAATGCAACTTGTCATCCGAACCAATTGAAAATGCAATCCTCTTTACAAAGAAGATTGAAAAAATATCATCTTTTCGAAATCTGACATCTGATGATTTTGATTCTGGAAATATTGCATTTCGTCCTATGACATTTTCAGAATTTAGAACGTATAAACCATATCCATGGAAGATCAATAAATACTTTGATTTCAAATGGGATTGTATCAGACTCCCTTCCGGACCAGATGGAGAGAATAAGACACAGGTAGATAATCTGCTGATGGGAATCAGCAATCAGACCAAGCAAGGAGATATGGCATGGCAGTTTTTAAAGAAATTATGTTATGAAACAAAGACACAGCAAAAGATCTTTCAGTATCGTCAGGGAATCTCACCATTAAAAGCTGTGACGAATTCAAAACAAGCACAGCAGGTATTAGAAAAAAGCATGGGTGAGAATATGACAGATAAAATGAAATTGTTAGATGAACTCATGAACAATGCCTTGCAGATTCCAAAATTCCGAAGATACAATGAAGCCTACCAAAAGATTGACAGTGAGATGACAAGAATTCTTACAGATGAAGAAGAATTTGATTCCAATATCTTGAAACTAAAACAAGAGATTGATAAGTTTTTAAATCAGTAACAATAAGAAAATCAAAACAAATAAAACACGAATATGACATTTGTCACATAAAAAAGGACATTTGTAAATTGAAAGTCATGACAATTTACAGATGTCCTTTTTTTACATGCTTGGTAGAATAAGTTTGTAAATAAGAGATAGGAATAAGAAAGGAGAAGAGGATGAAATACGTAGTATTAGTCAGCCACGGAACATTTGCACCAGGACTTCACAGTGTACTTAAGATGTTAGCTGGTGGAGAAAGAGAAGACGTGATCAGCGTCGGATTAGAGGACGGAATGAGTGCTGATGAATTCGCAGAGAAATTCAGCAATGCGATCAGCAAGATCACAGAAGACGATGAGATCATTCTTCTTGGTGACATTGTGGGTGGATCACCTCTTACAAATGCAATTGAACAGGTATCAAATAAAGGACTGATCGGTCAGACAGTGATCTTTGGTGGAATGAACCTGGCAATGGCATTGACAGCAACATTAATGAAAGACGGCGTAGACACAGACATGCTAAAAGACAGCTTGATCAATGAGGCAAAAGATGCAGTTAAAGAATTTGTTATGACATCAGCAAACGATGATGAAGAAGACGATATTTAAATTTTAAGGAGGAAAAAAATATGTCAGTTTCATTTTTAAGAATTGATGACCGTATGATCCATGGTCAGACAGTAACACGTTGGTCACTAGAGTATCCATGCGATGGGCTGATCGCAGTGAACGACAAAGCAGCAACAACAGATGCACTTAAGATGGCATACAAGAGTGCCAGCACAAAGAAAACATTTGTTTGGACATATGAAGCATGGAAAAAGAAAAACCAGAAAGTATTAGACAGCAAAGACAATTACTTCCTGATCACAAAAGATCCAATCCAGATGAAGAAGATCTTAGTGGATGATGGATTTGTTCCAAGTGATGTAAAGAAAGTAATCGTAGGACCATGTAATGACAGACCGGAAGCTGTCAAACTTGGTAATAACCAATCTATTACACAGGAAGAAGCAGAAGCTTTAGAAGCGATCAGCAAAGCTGGTTATGAAATCGAATTCGCACTGATCAAAGAAGCGTCCATCGGAACATGGGACAAATTCAGAGGTCAGTTTGGATTTAACTAAAAAACCAATAGAGAGGAGAAACTATTATGACAATTAGTTGGTTACAAGCAATCATTTTAGGTATTTTTGCCTGCTTATCCAGTATGCCTGGTATGGGAGGTACAACCATTGGTAACTACACATTAGGAAGACCATTAGTTGCAGGTCTTGTCTGTGGTATCGTACTTGGAGATATTCAGGCAGGTGTTTTAGTCGGTGCGGCAATGCAGGTTGTATATATCGCATTGGTTACACCAGGAGGAACTGTATCAGCAGACGTTCGTGCCGTATCTTATATCGGTATTCCACTGGCAATGTTAGCATTAAATTCATACGGATTAGATCCTGCATCAGCAAAAGGTATCTCCATGGCAACATCATTTGGAGCAATGGTAGGAACAATCGGTACAGTATTATTCTATGGAACAGCAACGATCAACCTTGTATGGCAGCACATTGGATGGCAGGCCGTTGAAAAAGGTGAATTCAAGAGATTATACGTTGTAGATATGGTTCTTCCATGGATTTCTCATATCATCTGCAGTTTCTTACCAGCAGTTGTAATGTGTAAATTAGGAGTTCCAGTTGTAGAAGCGATCAAAACAACATTACCAATGGATGGAATTGCAATGAAAACACTGTTTACAGTAGGTAGCTTGCTTCCTTGCGTAGGTATTGCGATCTTATTAAAACAGGTAGTAACAAAAGCAGTTGACTTTATACCATTCTTCTTCGGATTTACATTAGCAGCAAGTATGGGATTAAACCTTGTATCAGTAACAGTTGTAGCAGCAATGTTCGCAATTATTTACTACAACATTAAAATGGTAGGAATCAGAGCAAAAGAAGCAGCCTTAGCTTCTGGCGGTTCCTTTGACGATGATGACGAGGAGGATATTTAATATGGCAGAGAAAAAACTATCTAAAAAAGCGTTAAATAAATCATTCCGTAACTGGGCTTATGGAAACTTAACATGTTTCTCTCAGGAACATATGCAGACATTTGGTTATCTGTGTGCAATGCTTCCATTGGTAGAAGAGTTATATGATACAAAAGAAGAACAGAAAGAAGCAATGAATACATACACAGCTTTCTTTAATACAGAACCACAGGTTGGATCTATCATCGTAGGTATCACAGCTGGTCTTGAGGAAGCAAAAGCAAATGGAAATGAAGATATCGATGCAGAAGCGATCAATGGTATCCGTGCCGGTCTTATGGGACCTTTAGCAGGTATTGGTGATTCCTTAGTTGTAGGTACATTAATTCCTATCTTACTTGGTATCGCACTGGGATTATCAACAGGTGGATCTGTCGTAGGACCGATCTTCTATATCGTAGCATGGAACTTGATCATGGCATTTGGAATGAAGTTCTTATACTTCAAAGGATATGAACTGGGTGGAAAAGCCGTAGATATCCTGGTTGGTGAGCAAGCAACCGCGATCCGTGAAGCAATCGTTATGTTAGGAACAATGGTTGTTGGATCTGTAGCAGCAACATGGGTATCAGTAAAAACATCATTCCATCTTGTAAACAGTGCAGGAAAAGAATTCTTAAATCTTCAGAAACAGTTAGACGGAGTATATCCAGGATTCTTAACAGCAGCTTTTGTAATCTTCTGTTGGTGGTTAATGTCAAAGAAAAAAGTATCTCCAGTTGTTACAATGTTGATCTTAGTAGTTGTAGCATTTATCGGAGTTATGATCGGATTCTTTAACCCAGGATTAAAATACTAAGAAAGGAAGTATATTATGACAACACAAACAAGAGCACAGCAGTTAAAAGAAATTGAATTTCAGACACAAATGCTTAATAACCTCAAAAAATGGATTCGCAATCTCATTATTCTATCTTCTATCGGAATCATACTTGCGTATTGGGGAGATCGGAAGAGCACACGTCGAACTCCAGTCACGATCAGATCTCGTATGCCGTCTTCTGCTTGAAAAAAAAAAAAA
>OOAG01002860.1_pt1 | contig 10854 bp, 7 predicted proteins | sample 1671461 | NCBI WGS metagenome assembly OOAG01 (sample SAMN06348159, study PRJEB24527) | human gut metagenome | biome: human gut; feature: ankylosing spondylitis patient; material: feces | host: Homo sapiens | place: China | collected 2015-10 | reverse complement strand
TTATTACCATCGGTTGTTTTCAGAAGCATGAACATTGCTGCTGAAGCAACAGTAATAATGCCCATTGTGATAAACGTATAGTGGAATTGTTCGACAGTCGTTGTACCTTCCATCCCTTCATAAACGCGAAGAACGGCCGCACTTACAGCAACGCCTAAACTGATAGACAGTTGCTGCGTGACCGCCAGAACACTGTTACCGCTGCTGGCGTTGTCATCGGTCAGATCGGCAAGTGTGATGGTATTCATCGCGGTAAATTGCGTCGACATAGCCATCCCTAATATAAACAACGGCAAGATCAGCATCCATATCGCCATTGCTGGTGATTGCAAAGAGAACTGAGCGATCATTAGCCCAATAATCACCGTGATCCCCACTAACGTATGGCGATAGCCCAGACGACGTAAGACTTGGGTAACCATCGATTTTGCAATAATGGAACCTAACGCTGTCGGTGCCATCATACAGCCAGCAATAAACGCCTGATACCCAAATCCTACCTGTAACATCAATGGCATAAGGAACGGTACACAGCCGGTCCCCAGACGGGTTGCAATATTGCCTACGATACCGATCGAGAAAGTGCGGGTTTTAAATAAATCTAATGAAATTAATGGGTTTGGCGTGCGTCGTGCATGGAGAATATAGAGAAGCAGTAACCCGATGCTGGTGACAATTACCGTCAAGGCAATCCAACTGGCGACAATCTTTTCCCCGAATAGCTCTATTCCGCTTGAGAAGAGAACAAGGCTAAGGCCAAACAGCAAAAAGCCAGTGATATCGAATCTGCGTCGTGCGGTGGTGAAATTGGGCATATGTTTGCGCGCGTAAAGAAGGCCCGCAATACCTATGGGGATATTGATTAAAAATATCCAGTGCCAGGTTGCCCAGGTGACCAGCACGCCGCCAAGAACGGGGCCTAAAATTGGCCCCACCAGACCCGGCATGGCGACAAAATTCAATACAGGAAGAAGCTCATTACGAGGATAAGCGCGCAGTAAGGCCAGCCGAGCAACAGGCATCATCATTGCGCCGCCTATCCCCTGAATAACCCGGAAGACAACCAGCTGTGGTAGCGAGTTAGAAAGTGCGCAGGCCAGAGAACCCAACGTGAACAGACTCACGGCAAGGGTAAATATGCGACGCGTACCGAAGCGATCGGCTAGCCATCCGCTTACCGGAATAAGCATCGCCACCGTCAGCGTATAACTGATGATGGCTGATTGCATCGCGAGAGGAGAACGATTAAGGCTATGAGCGATTGCGGGTAAGGCGGTATTCAGAATAGTGGCATCAAGTGCCTGCATGAAGAAGGCCATCGCCGCGATCCACGGCAAACCCGCCATACTGCGCTTCTTTTTATCGCTCATTCAATGTCCTGTTATCGGGTTATCACTTATCTGGTGAGCGTAGCAGCGCCTGACAAGCTTTAAATGCCGCGTCGCCATCGCTTTGGATAATCGCATCGACAATCGCTTGGTGCAGATCCAGCTTTATCACTGTGTCGCTGGTAATTGACGTGAAGTAAGTGTGATAAACCGAATGGAATAGCGAGGCGAATGAGGTCAAAAACGGATTGGCGCTCATTTCATAGATATGCTCATGCCAAGCCATATCGACCTCAATCCAGCGTTCACGGCGAAAGTTCTCTTTTAATGCCACCATTTCGGCCATTAACGTATTGAGATGCGCCTTCTGTTCCGCGGTGCCAACCGTTGCAGCCAGTAGGCAAGCTTGCGGCTCCAGACAGATACGCATAACCAGAAAGTGATCGATGACCTGATGAAAGTTCTCTTCTGTCATCCACCAGGTAAGCAATTCCTGATCAAGAAAATTCCAGTTTGATTGTGGCATGACCCGGGTACCAATTCGCGGTCGCGGTAAAACCATCCCTTTTGCCGTTAACGTTTTGACCGCTTCGCGTACCGCTGTACGACTCACTCCAAATTGCTCGCCCAGCTCAATCTCACCAGGCAAAATGGTGCCGGGTTCATATTCACCTTTTAAGATGCGTTGCGCCAGCTTCTCAGCCAGAACATACGAAAGGTTTTTCTGTGCAGCTAACTGTTGTGCGCTTAAAGGCATTACTAATCTTCCTTTTTCTTTTTATTCCTCCTTAGTATGCCACCAGGAAGTGTGATTACGGTTGCAAAAACGGCAAATTGCTTGTTTTATGGCACATTAACGGGGCTTTTGCTGAAAAAATGCGCGGTCAGAAAATTATTTTAAATTTCCTCTTGTCAGGCCGGAATAACTCCCTATAATGCGCCACCACTGACACGGAACAACGGCAAACACGCCGCCGGGTCAGCGGGGTTCTCCTGAGAATCTCAACAGGGAAAAGCAAAAAAATGCTTGACTCTGTAGCGGGAAAGCGTATTATGCACACCCCGCGCCGCTGAGAAAAAGCGAAGCGGCACTGCTCTTTAACAATTTATCAGACAATCTGTGTGGGCACTCGAAGATACGGATTCTTAACGTCGCAAGACGAAAAATGAATACCAAGTCTCAAGAGTGAACACGTAATTCATTACGAAGTTTAATTCTTTGAGCATCAAACTTTTAAATTGAAGAGTTTGATCATGGCTCAGATTGAACGCTGGCGGCAGGCCTAACACATGCAAGTCGAACGGTAACAGGAAGCAGCTTGCTGCTTTGCTGACGAGTGGCGGACGGGTGAGTAATGTCTGGGAAACTGCCTGATGGAGGGGGATAACTACTGGAAACGGTAGCTAATACCGCATAACGTCGCAAGACCAAAGAGGGGGACCTTCGGGCCTCTTGCCATCGGATGTGCCCAGATGGGATTAGCTAGTAGGTGGGGTAACGGCTCACCTAGGCGACGATCCCTAGCTGGTCTGAGAGGATGACCAGCCACACTGGAACTGAGACACGGTCCAGACTCCTACGGGAGGCAGCAGTGGGGAATATTGCACAATGGGCGCAAGCCTGATGCAGCCATGCCGCGTGTATGAAGAAGGCCTTCGGGTTGTAAAGTACTTTCAGCGGGGAGGAAGGGAGTAAAGTTAATACCTTTGCTCATTGACGTTACCCGCAGAAGAAGCACCGGCTAACTCCGTGCCAGCAGCCGCGGTAATACGGAGGGTGCAAGCGTTAATCGGAATTACTGGGCGTAAAGCGCACGCAGGCGGTTTGTTAAGTCAGATGTGAAATCCCCGGGCTCAACCTGGGAACTGCATCTGATACTGGCAAGCTTGAGTCTCGTAGAGGGGGGTAGAATTCCAGGTGTAGCGGTGAAATGCGTAGAGATCTGGAGGAATACCGGTGGCGAAGGCGGCCCCCTGGACGAAGACTGACGCTCAGGTGCGAAAGCGTGGGGAGCAAACAGGATTAGATACCCTGGTAGTCCACGCCGTAAACGATGTCGACTTGGAGGTTGTGCCCTTGAGGCGTGGCTTCCGGAGCTAACGCGTTAAGTCGACCGCCTGGGGAGTACGGCCGCAAGGTTAAAACTCAAATGAATTGACGGGGGCCCGCACAAGCGGTGGAGCATGTGGTTTAATTCGATGCAACGCGAAGAACCTTACCTGGTCTTGACATCCACGGAAGTTTTCAGAGATGAGAATGTGCCTTCGGGAACCGTGAGACAGGTGCTGCATGGCTGTCGTCAGCTCGTGTTGTGAAATGTTGGGTTAAGTCCCGCAACGAGCGCAACCCTTATCCTTTGTTGCCAGCGGTCCGGCCGGGAACTCAAAGGAGACTGCCAGTGATAAACTGGAGGAAGGTGGGGATGACGTCAAGTCATCATGGCCCTTACGACCAGGGCTACACACGTGCTACAATGGCGCATACAAAGAGAAGCGACCTCGCGAGAGCAAGCGGACCTCATAAAGTGCGTCGTAGTCCGGATTGGAGTCTGCAACTCGACTCCATGAAGTCGGAATCGCTAGTAATCGTGGATCAGAATGCCACGGTGAATACGTTCCCGGGCCTTGTACACACCGCCCGTCACACCATGGGAGTGGGTTGCAAAAGAAGTAGGTAGCTTAACCTTCGGGAGGGCGCTTACCACTTTGTGATTCATGACTGGGGTGAAGTCGTAACAAGGTAACCGTAGGGGAACCTGCGGTTGGATCACCTCCTTACCTTAAAGAAGCGTACTTTGAAGTGCTCACACAGATTGTCTGATAGAAAGTGAAAAGCAAGGCGTCTTGCGAAGCAGACTGATACGTCCCCTTCGTCTAGAGGCCCAGGACACCGCCCTTTCACGGCGGTAACAGGGGTTCGAATCCCCTAGGGGACGCCACTTGCTGGTTTGTGAGTGAAAGTCACCTGCCTTAATATCTCAAAACTCATCTTCGGGTGATGTTTGAGATATTTGCTCTTTAAAAATCTGGATCAAGCTGAAAATTGAAACACTGAACAACGAAAGTTGTTCGTGAGTCTCTCAAATTTTCGCAACACGATGATGAATCGAAAGAAACATCTTCGGGTTGTGAGGTTAAGCGACTAAGCGTACACGGTGGATGCCCTGGCAGTCAGAGGCGATGAAGGACGTGCTAATCTGCGATAAGCGTCGGTAAGGTGATATGAACCGTTATAACCGGCGATTTCCGAATGGGGAAACCCAGTGTGATTCGTCACACTATCATTAACTGAATCCATAGGTTAATGAGGCGAACCGGGGGAACTGAAACATCTAAGTACCCCGAGGAAAAGAAATCAACCGAGATTCCCCCAGTAGCGGCGAGCGAACGGGGAGCAGCCCAGAGCCTGAATCAGTGTGTGTGTTAGTGGAAGCGTCTGGAAAGGCGCGCGATACAGGGTGACAGCCCCGTACACAAAAATGCACATGCTGTGAGCTCGATGAGTAGGGCGGGACACGTGGTATCCTGTCTGAATATGGGGGGACCATCCTCCAAGGCTAAATACTCCTGACTGACCGATAGTGAACCAGTACCGTGAGGGAAAGGCGAAAAGAACCCCGGCGAGGGGAGTGAAAAAGAACCTGAAACCGTGTACGTACAAGCAGTGGGAGCCTCTTTATGGGGTGACTGCGTACCTTTTGTATAATGGGTCAGCGACTTATATTCTGTAGCAAGGTTAACCGAATAGGGGAGCCGAAGGGAAACCGAGTCTTAACTGGGCGTTAAGTTGCAGGGTATAGACCCGAAACCCGGTGATCTAGCCATGGGCAGGTTGAAGGTTGGGTAACACTAACTGGAGGACCGAACCGACTAATGTTGAAAAATTAGCGGATGACTTGTGGCTGGGGGTGAAAGGCCAATCAAACCGGGAGATAGCTGGTTCTCCCCGAAAGCTATTTAGGTAGCGCCTCGTGAATTCATCTCCGGGGGTAGAGCACTGTTTCGGCAAGGGGGTCATCCCGACTTACCAACCCGATGCAAACTGCGAATACCGGAGAATGTTATCACGGGAGACACACGGCGGGTGCTAACGTCCGTCGTGAAGAGGGAAACAACCCAGACCGCCAGCTAAGGTCCCAAAGTCATGGTTAAGTGGGAAACGATGTGGGAAGGCCCAGACAGCCAGGATGTTGGCTTAGAAGCAGCCATCATTTAAAGAAAGCGTAATAGCTCACTGGTCGAGTCGGCCTGCGCGGAAGATGTAACGGGGCTAAACCATGCACCGAAGCTGCGGCAGCGACGCTTATGCGTTGTTGGGTAGGGGAGCGTTCTGTAAGCCTGCGAAGGTGTGCTGTGAGGCATGCTGGAGGTATCAGAAGTGCGAATGCTGACATAAGTAACGATAAAGCGGGTGAAAAGCCCGCTCGCCGGAAGACCAAGGGTTCCTGTCCAACGTTAATCGGGGCAGGGTGAGTCGACCCCTAAGGCGAGGCCGAAAGGCGTAGTCGATGGGAAACAGGTTAATATTCCTGTACTTGGTGTTACTGCGAAGGGGGGACGGAGAAGGCTATGTTGGCCGGGCGACGGTTGTCCCGGTTTAAGCGTGTAGGCTGGTTTTCCAGGCAAATCCGGAAAATCAAGGCTGAGGCGTGATGACGAGGCACTACGGTGCTGAAGCAACAAATGCCCTGCTTCCAGGAAAAGCCTCTAAGCATCAGGTAACATCAAATCGTACCCCAAACCGACACAGGTGGTCAGGTAGAGAATACCAAGGCGCTTGAGAGAACTCGGGTGAAGGAACTAGGCAAAATGGTGCCGTAACTTCGGGAGAAGGCACGCTGATATGTAGGTGAAGCGACTTGCTCGTGGAGCTGAAATCAGTCGAAGATACCAGCTGGCTGCAACTGTTTATTAAAAACACAGCACTGTGCAAACACGAAAGTGGACGTATACGGTGTGACGCCTGCCCGGTGCCGGAAGGTTAATTGATGGGGTTAGCGGTAACGCGAAGCTCTTGATCGAAGCCCCGGTAAACGGCGGCCGTAACTATAACGGTCCTAAGGTAGCGAAATTCCTTGTCGGGTAAGTTCCGACCTGCACGAATGGCGTAATGATGGCCAGGCTGTCTCCACCCGAGACTCAGTGAAATTGAACTCGCTGTGAAGATGCAGTGTACCCGCGGCAAGACGGAAAGACCCCGTGAACCTTTACTATAGCTTGACACTGAACATTGAGCCTTGATGTGTAGGATAGGTGGGAGGCTTTGAAGTGTGGACGCCAGTCTGCATGGAGCCGACCTTGAAATACCACCCTTTAATGTTTGATGTTCTAACGTTGGCCCCTAATCGGGGTTGCGGACAGTGTCTGGTGGGTAGTTTGACTGGGGCGGTCTCCTCCTAAAGAGTAACGGAGGAGCACGAAGGTTGGCTAATCCTGGTCGGACATCAGGAGGTTAGTGCAATGGCATAAGCCAGCTTGACTGCGAGCGTGACGGCGCGAGCAGGTGCGAAAGCAGGTCATAGTGATCCGGTGGTTCTGAATGGAAGGGCCATCGCTCAACGGATAAAAGGTACTCCGGGGATAACAGGCTGATACCGCCCAAGAGTTCATATCGACGGCGGTGTTTGGCACCTCGATGTCGGCTCATCACATCCTGGGGCTGAAGTAGGTCCCAAGGGTATGGCTGTTCGCCATTTAAAGTGGTACGCGAGCTGGGTTTAGAACGTCGTGAGACAGTTCGGTCCCTATCTGCCGTGGGCGCTGGAGAACTGAGGGGGGCTGCTCCTAGTACGAGAGGACCGGAGTGGACGCATCACTGGTGTTCGGGTTGTCATGCCAATGGCACTGCCCGGTAGCTAAATGCGGAAGAGATAAGTGCTGAAAGCATCTAAGCACGAAACTTGCCCCGAGATGAGTTCTCCCTGACTCCCTGAGAGTCCTGAAGGAACGTTGAAGACGACGACGTTGATAGGCCGGGTGTGTAAGCGCAGCGATGCGTTGAGCTAACCGGTACTAATGAACCGTGAGGCTTAACCTTACAACGCCGAAGATGTTTTGGCGGATGAGAGAAGATTTTCAGCCTGATACAGATTAAATTAACCGGCGACAAGCGGGTTAATAAAACAGAATTTGCCTGGCGGCCGTAGCGCGGTGGTCCCACCTGACCCCATGCCGAACTCAGAAGTGAAACGCCGTAGCGCCGATGGTAGTGTGGGGTCTCCCCATGCGAGAGTAGGGAACTGCCAGGCATCAAATTAAGCAGAAGGCCATCCGTCAGGATGGCCTTTTTGCGCTGGAGCAGAAGAAGGCCGGATGCGACGCTGGCTGCGTCTGATCCAGCCTACTCTTGCTTATCCGTCCTGATTTTGCATCCACTCCACCACAAAATCAGCCAGCCCCCCAACATCATTAATATCCAGTAACGCGACATCAAGATTAAGTGACACATCACTGGCTACAGCAATAACATGTCTGTCTATCACTAATTCTTCCGGTCGATGTCCGGCTCCATCGCGAAAAAGCACAATCTTTGCGATCTCTTCATGCTTAAACCCTTCGACCAGAATCAAATCCAGCTTTGAGGTATCCATTCGACTTGCGAGAAAATGTAGATCCAGCTCTTCTTCGTCTGGTGTTTCCGTCATCAAGGCCCATCGCTGCTGGCTGGCAACGATGGTTTGTGCCGCGCCAGCCTTGCGCAGCTCATAGCTATCTTTGCCCGGTTTATCAACATCCATATCATGGTGCGTATGCTTAATCAGCCCTGGACGGATCCCTCTGGCGCATAATGCCGGGATCAGTTTTTTCAGCAGCGTAGTTTTTCCAGTGCCGCTCCACGCGGCAAAGGCGAGTAACGGTATCATCGTTTTTCCTGCCATCGGGCAAGCTCCTCTGGCGTATTCACGTTTATAAATGCCTCTTTACGATCGCTGAAATCAACCGCATGACCGCCAGCCAGACGCATAAATGCCATTACCCGGCGTTCTCCTGCTTGCAGATATTCCAGTAATAAAGGCTCAATTGCGCGGTTTACCAGAGCAATAGTCGGGTGATCGCGTTCACCGTCGTGGACCCACACGACAGGTGCCTCTTTGCGCTGATGATTAAGCCGGGCTGCTAAATCAGGGGGAATGTAAGGCGTATCGCACGGACAAAACAAAAACCACTCCCCCGTTTCCTGCTGCATTACTGAAAGCATTCCTGCCAGAGGGCCTGGGTAATCCGCAAGTGAATCTTCAATCACTTTCAGACCGCTTGCCTGATAGATTTCCTGATGACGATTGGCATTAACCACGACGTGCGAGAGCTGCGTCATAAGCGCGTCAGCGACATGTTGCCACAGCGGTTTGCCGTTTAATTCAAGCAATCCTTTATCTACGCCGCCCATTCGTCTGGCTTTACCGCCCGCCAGCACAACGCCTGTTATCGTCGTCATCAGATTCACCGATATCGCCTCTTTTATTGTGGGATTGACCCTGCTAACGTGTCTGTCTCAAGAGTAAGGAGCATTACTATGAAATGTAAACGTCTGAATGAAGTTATTGAACTCCTCCAGCCAGCCTGGCAAAAAGAGCCAGACCTTAACCTGCTGCAATTTTTGCAGAAACTGGCGAAAGAGTCAGGTTTTGACGGCGAACTGGCGGATTTGACGGATGACATTCTGATCTATCATCTGAAAATGCGTGATTCCGCGAAAGATGCGGTGATCCCGGGTTTGCAGAAAGATTATGAAGAAGATTTCAAAACGGCGCTGTTACGCGCTCGCGGCGTAATTAAAGAGTAAAAGCTTGTAAGCGGCGCCACCAAAATCATCGTGAAATGATATCCTTCATCATTCGTAATGTTTTCCGGATGATGGGATGAACAACAGCGCTTTTACTTTCCAGACACTACACCCGGATACCATCATGGATGCTCTATTTGAGCAAGGGATCCGGGTGGATTCCGGTCTTACCCCGCTTAACAGCTATGAAAACCGTGTCTATCAATTTCAGGACGAAGATCGTCGACGTTTTGTCGTCAAATTTTATCGCCCTGAACGTTGGACAGCCGATCAAATCCTCGAAGAACATCAATTTGCGTTGCAGCTGGTTAACGATGAAGTTCCGGTCGCAGCGCCTGTGGCCTTTAACGGTCAGACTTTATTGAATCATCAGGGATTTTATTTCGCTGTTTTTCCAAGCGTCGGTGGTCGCCAGTTCGAAGCTGATAATATCGATCAGATGGAAGCGGTTGGGCGTTATTTAGGGCGTATGCATCAGACGGGGCGCAAACAGCTTTTTATCCATCGCCCGACCATCGGTCTGAATGAATATCTCATTGAGCCACGCAAGCTGTTTGAGGACGCTACACTGATACCTTCCGGGTTGAAAGCGGCATTCCTGAAAGCGACAGATGAGCTGATTGCCGCCGTTACAGCACACTGGCGGGAAGATTTCACCGTTCTGCGGCTACATGGAGACTGCCACGCCGGTAATATCCTCTGGCGCGATGGTCCAATGTTTGTTGATCTGGATGATGCACGTAATGGTCCAGCCGTTCAGGATTTGTGGATGTTGCTCAATGGCGATAAAGCCGAGCAGCGGATGCAACTGGAAACTATTATTGAAGCTTATGAAGAATTTAGCGAGTTCGACACCGCTGAAATCGGACTGATTGAACCTTTACGCGCCATGCGTTTGGTCTATTATCTTGCCTGGCTAATGCGGCGTTGGGCTGATCCCGCGTGCCCGAAAAATTTCCCGTGGTTAACCGGGGAAGATTACTGGCTACGACAGACGGCGACTTTTATAGAACAGGCAAAAGTTCTACAAGAACCCCCTTTGCAATTAACACCTATGTATTAATCGGAGAGAGTAGATCATGAAAAAGATTTGGCTGGCGCTGGCTGGTTTAGTTTTAGCGTTTAGCGCATCGGCGGCGCAGTATGAAGATGGTAAACAGTACACTACCCTGGAAAAACCAGTTGCTGGCGCGCCGCAAGTGCTGGAGTTGTCCTCTCTCTCATGCCCGCAGTGCTAGCCGTTTGAATCAGTTATGCATATTTCTGATAACGTGAAGAAAAAACTGCCGGAAGGCGTGAAGATGACTAAATACCACGTCAACTTCATGGGGGGTGACCTGGGCAAAGAGCTGACTCAGGCATGGGCTGTGGCGATGGCGCTGGGCGTGGAAGACAAAGTCACAGTTCCGCTGTTTGAAGGCGTACAAAAAACCCAGACCATTCGTTCAGCATCTGATATCCGCGATGTATTTATCAACGCAGGTATTAAAGGTGAAGAGTACGACGCGGCGTGGAACAGCTTCGTGGTGAAATCCCTGGTCGCTCAGCAGGAAAAAGCTGCAGCTGACGTGCAATTGCGTGGCGTTCCGGCGATGTTTGTTAACGGTAAATATCAGCTGAATCCGCAGGGTATGGATACCAGCAATATGGATGTTTTTGTTCAGCAGTATGCTGATACTGTGAAATATCTGTCCGAGAAAAAATAATTCAATGTAAATTACATAAAGCCCGTGAATATTCACG
>OOAG01002852.1_pt1 | contig 10885 bp, 10 predicted proteins | sample 1671461 | NCBI WGS metagenome assembly OOAG01 (sample SAMN06348159, study PRJEB24527) | human gut metagenome | biome: human gut; feature: ankylosing spondylitis patient; material: feces | host: Homo sapiens | place: China | collected 2015-10 | reverse complement strand
TTTTTTTCAAGCAGAAGACGGCATACGAGATCTGATCGTGACTGGAGTTCAGACGTGTGCTCTTCCGATCTTTAAACGGTGCAGATGCTTCCAACTATGAAGCAATGAACGCAGTTGCTACAGAAGCAGGTGTTGTTCTCGGTGTATCCGGTAAAGACTTAAATGAATTATATGATACAACAGCAGCTCTTGAAAAACTTGGAAACAAGAACCTTGTTCTTGATACAACAGGCGCTGACATCAAAGAAACCTTTGCAAACACTGTACAGGTTCGTCGTGCAGCTCTGAAAGATCAGGACAGAACATTTGGTTATCCATCTATCGTAAACCTTGTTAAGATCGCAAAAGGTGACCTTCACTTACAGGCAGCTTTAGCATCTATGTTTACAATGAAATATGGTTCCATCATCGTTATGGAGCAGATGACATATGCAGAAGCTCTTCCATTATATGGTCTGCGTCAGAACGTTTATACTGACCCGCAGAAACCAATGAAAGTTGAGCCAGGCATCTATCCATTAAATGGTGCTGATGAGAATGCGGTAGTAGTTACTACTGTAGACTTCGCTCTTACATATTTCGTAGTATCCGGCGAGCTGGAGCGTTCCGGTGTTCCGCTTAACCTGGTAATCAATGATGCAGGCGGACTTTCCGTACTGACATCCTGGGCAGCTGGTAAATTCTCCGGCAACAGCATTTCCGCTTACATCAAAGAAAATGTTGAGCCTAAGGTGAAATCCAGAAAGCTTATTATCCCAGGTAAGGTAGCAGTTCTTAAGGGTGACCTTGAAGCAAAACTTCCTGGATGGGAAATCATCGTTGGACCAAGAGAAGCTGTACAGCTTGTTAAATTCTTAAAGGATATGCAGGCAGACGGTCAGATCTGATGGGATTAACATGCCGGGCCGGGCATCTGTCCGGTCTGGCGTTTAATGAGAAGCATACAGGTTTTATCCTGTGTAAATAAATAAAAAGGAGAACACGGTTATGGCAAAATTTGTAACAATCGGAGAAAGACTTTCCACTACTGCACCTGCAGTAAACAAAGCATTTACAGAAAGAGATCCAGAGCCGATCATCAAAAGAGCAAAACAGCAGCTTGATGCTGGCGCAACTTACCTTGATGTAAATATCGGACCTGCTGAGAACGACGGAGAAGACCTGATGAAATGGGCTGTACAGCTCCTTCAGTCAGAATTCGACAATGTTCCGCTTGCACTGGATACAACAAATAAGAAAGCTATTGAAGCTGGTATTTCTGTATACAACAGAGCAAAAGGAAAACCGATCGTTAACTCCGCTGATGCTGGTGACAGAATCACAAACATTGACCTTGCAGCAGCAAACGATGCCATCTGTATCGCACTTTGCTCTTCCGGTATGGTAGCAGCAGACAATGATGAACGTATGATGCACTGCCAGAACATGCTTGAAAGAGGTATGTCTCTTGGTATGGAAGCTGAAGATCTGTGGTTTGACCCGTTATTCCTGGTTGTAAAAGGAATGCAGGACAAACAGATGGAAGTTCTTGAAGCAATCAAAATGTTCTCTGATATGGGACTGAACTCTACAGGTGGTCTTTCCAATAACAGTAACGGTATGCCGAAACATATCCGTCCGATCATGGACTCTGCTCTTGTAGCAATGGCTATGATGAATGGTCTTACATCTGCGATCGTTAACCCTAACGACCTTCGTCTGATGGAAACTATTAAATCCTGTGATGTATTCAAAGGCAATACACTGTATGCAGATTCCTATCTGGAAATCTAATCAGTATTTCTGATAAAGCGTATTTGAATAAATTGAATACATAATTATGGGGGCTGAAGGCTTCGGTCTTCAGCCCTCGTTTTATTACAGGCTATTAACGACTATGAGAAAGGTGGTTGCCGAATGTTTAAGGTAACATTTTCATTCGAAGATGGCAGTGTGGTAGAAGCTTATGCCAATGCGGGGGATAATTTACTCGAGGTTGCACGTGGAGCCAATGTGGCGATCGATGCACCATGTTCCGGAAACGGAGCCTGCGGAAAATGCCGTGTCCAGTTAAAAAGCGGAGAACTGGAGAGCAAAAAGACATTACACATTTCTGATGAGGAATATCAGGAAGGATGGCGCCTTGCATGCTGCAGCAAGATCAGTGCAGATGTAAATGTGCTGGTACCTGATATTGCATCTGCCTATAAGAGCAGAATGAAAGTAGCTGATTTAAGTTCTAAAGAGGAAATAGCCATTTTTGAAAATGCCAAACGAGATGTGGAACTTGCTGGCATAGAACTGAAAAACAGTCTTGAGGTAGTGGATGTTGTCATGACTCCGCCATCTTTAGACGATACAATGCCGGATAATGAGAGACTGACACGTGCCCTGCGCAAATATTTAAATATCAGCAGAGTCCGGATTCCTTATGCAGTTTTAAAGAAACTTCCGGATGTACTGCGAGAGAATAATTTTGCAGTGAAGTGTGTGATTCGTGCTACATCTGATGATATGTTTGTATATGATATTTTCGGTAAAGATGAAGATGTAGTGATCGGTGGTCTTGCAGTAGATATCGGTACAACAACCGTTTCAGCTGTACTGATTAATATGGAGAATGGTGATATTCTTGCAAAGAGTTCTGCCGGAAACGGACAGATTCGTTTCGGTGCGGATGTAATTAACCGAATCGTGGAATCACAGAAGCCTGGCGGACAGAAGAAACTGCAGGATGCTGTCATCAAGGAAACAATCAATCCTATGATCCATGAGATGTGCAGAAGTGCAAATTTCCCGGCAAACCGTATATACAGGATGTGTGTAGCATCCAACACAACTATGAATCATCTGTTTGCAGGAATCAATTCTGATCCATTACGTACAGAACCGTATATCCCTGCATTCTTTAAGACCAATTCCCTTTTTGCTTCCGATGTGGGAATTGAGATTAATAAAGATGCCCATATTATTATGGCACCAAATATCGGAAGCTATGTAGGCGGTGATATCACAGCCGGTACAATGGTCAGCCAGATCTGGAACAGACCAGAGTTCTCACTTTTTATCGACCTTGGTACAAACGGAGAGCTTGTATTTGGTAACTCAGACTTTATGATGAGCTGTGCATGTTCTGCAGGCCCTGCCTTTGAGGGTGGTGACATCAGCTGTGGTATGCGTGCAACAGATGGTGCAATCGAAGCATGTACCATTGATAAAGAGACGATGGAACCGACTTACAAGATCGTAGGTGATCCGGGAACCAAACCTGTAGGTTTGTGTGGTTCCGGCATCATCGACGTAATCAGTGAACTTTATATCTGCGGAATCATCAACCCGAAAGGTAAATTTATCCGCGAAGGTAAGAGAATCAAACATGATAAATATGGAATGGGAAGCTATATCCTTGCTTTTGAAGAAGAGGCAGGATCAGTAAAAGATGTCGAGATCACAGAAGTTGATATTGATAACTTTATCCGTGCAAAAGGCGCGATCTTCTCAGCTATCCGTACCATGCTGACTTCTTTGGACTTTGATGTGAGCATGATTGATGATGTCTATGTTGCAGGTGGTATCGGAAGTGGTATTAACATGCAGAATGCAGTCAACATCGGTATGTTCCCGGATATTCCAATCGAGAAATTCCATTATATCGGTAACTCTTCCCTGACAGGTGCATATCTTATGCTTCTGTCAACACCGGCAGAGAAGAAGACATACGAACTGGCTTCTAACATGACATATATGGAACTTTCCACAGTTCCGATCTATATGGATGAATTTGTAGGAGCATGTTTCATTCCTCATACAGATACCAGTATGTTCCCGACAGTAATGGAAGAGGTTCAGAACCGCTGATATTTATACGGCATACGGCAGGTTACCGGGAGTGAACCGTAACGATTGCCGCGCCTGAATGAATAAAAAGTAACAGGGCAGGCAAGTATATTTTGTCTGTCCTGTCTGTGGAGACTTAGAATGGCTTTTAGCTTAAATGATTTAAATTATGAAAAAGACAGCAAGGAAAGAATGCCATGGGAGCATTATACACAGGAGTTTGCAGCGGCAGATCCCAAAGAAATAGCTTCAAGGCTGTCCATTCCTTACGATGAAGAAACAAAAACACTGACATTAACTTTTCTTGGAACACAGTATCAGATTACATGGCCGGATTTTACAGTAACACATACGCCGGATAATAGAGGCTTTTATCCGCTGGAAGATATGATTTATGCCAGAATCCTGACCATTCGTTTTCTCTTAAATGGAGTGAAATCTGAAAGTTCCGGAAAATTTAAAACATATCGTGAGATGCCATGGGGCGAGGTATATTTAAGGCAGTTTGACGGCAGATGCATCAAACGTCTGGCATTTTCCTATGGAAATCGTCTGGGAGATTTCAAAGCAATTATGGAGCATATCAAGGCAGTTGCTGTAAAGCATGGTGATATTGCTTATGAAGTGGAGATTTTCCCGGAATACAAAGTGCAGATGATCCTCTGGGAAGGCGATGATGAATTTCCACCGTCTTCACAGATTCTCTTTTCTGACAACTTCCCTGTTTCTTTTCAGGCAGAGGATATGGCTGTTATGGGAGATGTGATCATCGGTTCACTGAAAGCATACCTGAAATGCGTTCAGAAATGACAAATGATATCAGGATTATAGAGGTTGCAGGATAATCCGCAGATATCAGAGTCAAATAAGTAAATATAAACAGAAAGAAAGAGGGAGAAAAAATGGGATTTTCAACAAGTACATGTACAGAATTCGTTGAAGTTCTGGCATCCAAGGCTCCTGTTCCGGGCGGCGGCGGTGCGTCTGCATTAGTTGGTGCAGTAGGAACTGCTCTTGGAAATATGGTAGGAAGCCTTACTGTAGGAAAAAAGAAATATGCGGATGTTGAAGACGAAATGTACGAATTAAAAGCAAAATGCGATCAGTTACAGAAGGATTTCCTTCGTCTGATTGAGCGTGATGCAGAAGTATTCGAGCCATTATCAAAGGCATATGGAATGCCAAAGGAAACAGAAGAAGAGAAAGCTGAGAAAGCCAGAGTTATGGAGATCGTATTAAAAGATGCCTGCTCTGTACCAATGGAGATCATGGAGAAATGCTGTGAAGCAATTGAACTGATCGTAGAATTCGGTGCAAAAGGCTCTAAGCTTGCCATCAGTGATGCAGGCGTTGGTGCAGCTTTCTGTAAAGCAGCATTACAGGGTGCCAGCCTGAACGTATACATTAACACAAAATCCATGGCTGACAGAGAGTATGCAGAAGAATTAAACAGAAAAGCAGATGCGATGCTTGAGAAATATACAAAGATCGCAGATGACACATTCAACAGCGTACTTGGCAGACTGAAATAATAGTAAATAAAATAGAAATTTCTGTATTGTTTTCCGTCTCTTTTAACAAAGTGTAAAGTTATTTATTAGATGTAATTTTTACAGAGTGCATATGATTTATGAGGCGATTATGCTGAAATCATTCAGATACAGTATAGAATAATAACGTATAATTTCGGAGGGAACGACAAATGGCTAAGCAGTTATTAGGTAAAGAAGTAACAGCAGCATTAAACGAGAAAATCAAAGCAAACGTAGCAGAGCTTCAGGGAAAAGGAGTAAATCCTACCCTCTGCATTATTCGTGTTGGTGAAAACCCAAGCGATATATCCTATGAAAGAGGAGCAACAAAACGTTGCGAAACTTTAGGTGTTGCATGTGAAAAGATTTTACTTCCGGAGGACGTTGCTCAGGAAGAGCTTCTTGCAACTATCGATAAAGTAAACAAAGATGACAGTATTCACGGCGTATTATTATTCCGTCCGCTTCCAAAACATCTGGATCAGGCAGTGATCGAAAACGCACTTGCTCCTGAAAAAGACGTTGACTGTATGACAGACCTTTCCATGTCCGGTGTATTCACAGGCAAGAAGATTGGTTTCCCGCCATGTACACCACAGGCTTGTATGGAAATCCTTGATCATTATGGAATCGACTGCACAGGCAAAAAGGCAGTAGTGATCGGAAGAAGCCTTGTTGTTGGTAAACCTGCAGCAATGATGCTGGTTAAAAAGAACGCAACTGTTACAATCTGCCACACAAGAACTGTAGATATGCCGTCTGTAGCACGTGAAGCAGATATCATTATTGTAGCAGCAGGCCGCGCCGGTGTTGTTGGTGCCGAATATGTAAAAGAAGGTCAGACAATCATCGATGTAGGTATCAACGTAAATGCAGAAGGTAAACTCTGCGGTGATGTTGATTACGCAGCGGTAGAGCCTATCGTAGATGCTATTACACCTGTACCTGGCGGTGTTGGAAGTGTAACAACTTCTGTACTGGTTGGTCATGTGGTAGAAGCTGCAATGAGAAAGGTAAACGCATAAGATGAAAAAAGTGCTGGGAAAAAATTTCTGGCTGCTTATGACAATGACAGGTGCCCTGATGTTCGGGGCACCTGCTTTAGTAAGTGCCGGTGAAGGGACAGCGTCCACTGATACAGAAAACAGCGCGGCAGACGATGCTGCAAATGCCCCAGATGACGATACAATAGATAAAACAACTAATAGTACAGAAAAAAACAGTCAGGAAACTGACCATTCAGGAGAGGGACAGATCTCCAAACCCAAATATCTCGAAAATGCAGAAAATAGCGGAGAAGAAATTATCTCCGATGAAGACCCGACAGATAATACCTATGGATACTACACGATTATGGGTGGAACAACTGTTTCCGTCGATGAAATGTGTTCATTATACAACAGTCAGGGATGCACTTACCCATCTGAAGAACTCAGTGGCGGCGGAGCATCTGATATAGATACCTTTTGCAATATTATTGTAGAGGAGGCAAATGCCGAGAATGTACGTGGTGAAGTAGTTTTTGCGCAGGCAATGCTGGAAACCGGATGGCTGAGTTTCGGTGGTGATGCGGGAATCGACCAGTTCAATTTCGCAGGTCTTGGAACAACCGGAGGTGGAGTCAAAGGAATCGCATTTCCAGATGTAAGAACAGGAATACGTGCTCAGGTTCAGCATCTCAAAGCCTACGCCTCCACAGATTCCCTGAATCAGGAATGTGTAGATGAACGCTTCGATTACGTGACAAGAGAGACTGCACCTTACGTGGAATGGCTGGGAATCCAGGAAAATCCTTATGGCGGCGGCTGGGCTGCAGGAAAGGATTATGGAAGTAAATTAAGAAAAATACTGACAGATTTGAAATCCGGGACATAAAAACGGAACTTGGCGTCTTATTTACATTGTTTTTCTGAATTGCTGTAAATGATTTTTAAATTCTTAAATAAAGAAAGGATGTTAAGTAAAATGAAAAGAAAATTGATGATCTGTGCAATGGCTTTGTGTATATGTGCAGGATTGGCCGGTAACACTGGAGAGGTCAGCGTATGGGCATCCGAAGGATCATCTTCGGATGCTGTCCGGATAGGCGCCCTGAAAGGTCCGACAGCAATGGGAATGGCGCAGCTTCTTGATGAAGACGGATACGATTTTACGATTGCTGCATCTCCGGATGAGATTGTTCCGATGGTAGTACAGGACAAGCTTGATATTGCAGCTGTTCCGGCAAATCTGGCAGCAACGTTGTATCAGAAGACAGATAAGGATGTCAGTGTCCTGGCGGTCAATACGTTGGGTGTTCTCTATCTTGTAGAGAATGGAGACAGTGTAAAATCTGTGGAGGATCTTAAGGGAAAGACCATTTATGCCAGTGGAAAGGGTGCAACTCCGGAATATGCTCTGAACTCTGTTCTTAAAGCGAATGGAAGCGACCCTGAAAAAGATGTGACTGTTGAATTTAAATCTGAGCACGCAGAGGTAGTCTCCGCACTTGTGCAGGATCAGACAGCAGTCGGACTTCTTCCGCAGCCTTTTGTAACTACGGCTCTGATGAAAAACGATAAGCTGAAGGTTGCCCTGGATCTGAATAAACTGTGGGAAGATTCCATGGATGACGGAAGTAAACTTGTGACAGGAGTTGTGATCGCAAACAATGAGTTTGTTCAGGATCATGCAGATAAAGTAAATGATTTTATGGATGCTTATAAAGAATCTGTAGATTTTGTCAACAGTGACACAGAAGCTGCGGCCCAGATCATAGGAGATCATGATATTATTGCAAAAGAAGTTGCACAGAAAGCAATCCCTGACTGCAGTATTGTGTTTATTGAAGGTGATGAGATGAAAACCATGCTTTCAGGATATCTGGCAACTCTGGATGATCAGAATCCTGAGATTATAGGAGGACAGTTGCCGGATGATGCATTCTATTACAAACGATAGAGCAAAAACTGACAATGGAACGAAATATACAGGAATTCGTATATTAGCAGTGCTTTTCTGGATTGCAATCTGGCAGTTTGCGAGTATGTATCTGAAACAGGAGATCCTTCTGGCGTCTCCTGTTTCTGTTGTCCAAAAGCTTTTTGAACTGATTTTCAGCAGAAATTTCTGGTATTCTGTTGGATTTAGTTTTGTACGCATTGTGACAGGATTTCTTCTGGCTGTGTTTCTGGGAATCTTTCTGGCAATATTGGCATATTGGTCAAAAACAGTGGAAATCCTGATAGCACCTGTGATCGCAGTGGTCAAATCTACACCTGTGGCATCCTTTATTATTTTGTGCCTGATATGGATTCCTTCGAGAAATCTGTCAGTTTTTATTTCCTTTCTTATGGTTCTGCCGGTGATATATACAAATATCCTTGAAGGAATACGACAGACGGACAGGAAGATACTGGAAATGGCAAAAGTATTTCGTGTGAATCTCAGAAGACAGATCAGGTATATTTATGTATCGCAGGTACTGCCTTATTTTCTCTCTGCATGCAGACTTTCACTTGGGATGTGCTGGAAAGCAGGAGTGGCAGCAGAGGTTATCGGAGTACCCTCAGGTTCTATTGGAGAGAAGCTGTATAATGCAAAAATATACCTGAATACTCCTGATCTTTTTGCGTGGACGATTGTGATTATTGTGATAAGTTTTGTATTTGAAAAGTGTTTTCTTGGAATTGTAAGCAGAGTAGTTTATATGATAGAACATAAATAACGGAGATTTTGATTTATGGTAATTTTCTTAAATGCGTTATTTGTGAGGTTTGTTACAGGTGGAGAAAAGATATGGATATAAAGGTAGATCATGTCAGTAAAGCATACGGAGAGCAGCAGGTACTGCGAGACTTGTCCTGTGTTTTTCCGGAAGGGAAAACCACTTGTATCAGAGGAAGATCCGGCTCTGGAAAAACAACACTGATCCAGCTTCTTCTGAGACTGGATGTTCCTGATAAGGGGAAAATAGAAGGGATAAGTGACAGGAAGCTCAGTGCAGTATTTCAGGAAGATCGTCTGTGTGAAAATCTGAGCGCTGCTTCCAATATAAGACTGGTATGCACAAAAACAATATCAGACAGAGAACTGGAGGAGGCATATAAAGCAGTTGCGCTTACTGAGGTATGGCAGAAACCGGTTCGCGAACTGAGTGGGGGAATGCGCAGGAGAGTATCTATCCTGAGGGCATTGCTGGCAGAATCAGATTGTGTGATCATGGATGAACCTCTCAGAGGTCTTGATGAAAAAACCAGAGCAAAAACAATTGATTATATTTTGAAAAAGACTGAGAGAAAGACATTGATCTTTGTTACCCATGAAGAAAAAGAAGCAGTTTGGTTAAAGGCTGACAGAACAGTAGGTATATAATTATAATGCATTTACAGAGGATTGATATCTTAAATTGCAGATGTACCCTGTTATATTTGAATAATTGTGCGTTCATTATTTTATGGAACTGCTATAAATGAAAAACTAAATTTCGGTTATAGATTAGAGCGTGCTTGAAAAATCATTTCCACAATCTTCAAACACGCTCTAACTCCAAAAGAGGAAAAACTTATGATTACATTAAATGATTACCTGTATTCAGGAGATACAGTTTTAAAAATTTTACAGAAATATACCCGGGATCTGAGAAAAGAAGCGAAACTCACTCATAATGAGATTGATCTGATGCATGTGAATTTCCTGATCCAGATCACAGAGCTTTTAGAGCACAATGATTTCCTTACGGCCCAGTCCCAGAAGATCCGGGAATTTTATAAATATATGGCTCATGAATATCCGTTTCTTGCGTTTACATTTAAAGGAAGGATCAAATCGCTGATCCGGGCAGAAGAGAAATTTAACGGCTATATTGTGGAATATATTTATAATTATTATACAAAACATGGAACCTACCCTCCTGTGTCGGAACTGAAAAATAAACTCAGCTGTTTTCGGGATTTTATTGCATACAGAATTGTGTTGTGTATGCCCAAATGTCATCTGAAACCAGGAGAAGATCAGGAAACGGCGTCGATACGCTATCTTTATGAGATCGCCAATGTTCTTCCAGGGTTCCTGGAAGAGCGAGGGTTTACGGTAGAGTCTGCCTATGGAGTGAAGAAAAGTACGTCGCCGCTTCTTAATGAAGATGTGAAGATGTATTACCGGGATTATATCTGTGGAACCAGCGGGGAAGGGTATCAGTCATTACATATCACAGTTTATGATAACAGTTCCCGTTCTTTCATGGAAGTGCAGCTGCGTACCCAGAAAATGGATGACATTGCGGAAATTGGTCCGGCAAATCACCTGGGATATGAGAAGAAACAGCAGGATGAGCGAGCAAGACGCGATGCTATTCCAGAAGGTGAGTGTGTTTATTTTGATGAAGCCTACGAACGGGGCATACGTCTTTTGCAGCTGGAACTGGCAGATCTGGATGTAAATATGTTTTCCGCAGTCGATAACAGTCTGATCAATGATGGGTGCGGAGATCGGAAGAGCGTCGTGTAGGGAAAGAGTGTAGATCTCGGTGGTCGCCGTATCATTAAAAAAAAAAAAAA
>OOAG01002846.1_pt1 | contig 10914 bp, 9 predicted proteins | sample 1671461 | NCBI WGS metagenome assembly OOAG01 (sample SAMN06348159, study PRJEB24527) | human gut metagenome | biome: human gut; feature: ankylosing spondylitis patient; material: feces | host: Homo sapiens | place: China | collected 2015-10 | reverse complement strand
GCATCTGTAACTCGAGATTTTGTTTGATTTCTTTTTATTCGAATTCCGCTTGTTTCAGCCCATCCACCAGGTGATTGTAATTTTTTCGTTATTGCGGCCTTCCAGTATTCCGGGGAAACAACATCACTTACCAAATTAAACTGCTGGACATTCTCGGCTTTAGAATCAATATTAGCTTGAAGTTTAGCGATTTGCGTCTTCAGCTCTTCCAGTCGTTTTTCGAGCTCAACTTGTTCCCCCAAGAGGACAATTGTCCCCAAGCCGCTTTCCTGTACTTTAATATTGCGGGAAATATACTTCTCATCAAAAACAAAGATTTTTTCTGATTTCATGCCCGAGGACATTTTAATAATCGACGCTCCTGCTGTAGGGTTCAATTCCACTGTCTTTGGCACTACAGATTCTGCGTATTCCCTAAATCCTTGAGCTATTGTGCTTTTACCACTTCCATTTGATCCATATATAAGTGCCACCCGATTTTTCTGCGGTGCATTCGGATTTTTCAACACATTTGGATGGACAGGAAACAACTCAAGTGATACAGCAGTAACAAAAAACGGAGATTTTATTTCTACTCCTGTCATGCTATCAATTGTTGTTGGCATAATATCGTCCTCCCATCTATCTGCCACCAATCATATATAGACCACTTATTTTATAAGTGTGCCGCCTAAATCAACCATAATGTATCAAGTTTTATCGTTATCCTTGGCTTTAGCGAATCAGTCAGGCTGATGAATTTACCTCGTTCGAGACTCCGCTAAACCTTGGTTTCTGTTCTATGAACAACCAGTTTATTTTTCCATCCATTTTGCAATAAATTCTTTCAACATTCTCCTGCAAATTCGATATGGAACTGCAACCCAACCCGATATTCGCTCATCGCAATTTTGTTTTATCCAGCGACAACCTTAGTAATTGCATCTTGAATTCCGGGGCAATCCACGAGGCAAACTCGCAAGCGATCATCGGATGGGCAAACGTTCCTCCGTTTTTTCCCTGCTTGGAAACGATGCCGATTGCCTTTGTCTGGTCAATCCATAACTTTGGTGTCAACGTAAATGAGGCATTCTTCTTTCTCTTCGAAAGTTCTGCATAACCGACCTCACTATAATTCGGATTGTTCTCCTGTTCCCAGAGATTTAAGAATGCTAAAGTATTTCCATTTCTCAGCCAACTCTGTATCACATATCCTGGAGCATCCTCGCTGTGAGCTCGGGCAATCTCGGTCAGAGAGATATAGCTCTCATCTTGCTTTTTGCCCTGTAATTCCGAGCTTTTCCTCCGCTCTGCCCGTTTCAACACCTCTTGCTTACTTCTTCCATAACCGGCAAGATTCGAAAGCATATATTCGGCAATATCGTTTTCCCGCGCAATTCGCAATATGACTCGATCCCGTTCCTCGCAGGTAAGGTTGTCTTCAGCTACAAGGTATTCCAGCATAACTCCAATTCCGTACATATCTACCAGATTCAGTTTCTTTGCCACACAATCACCTCGCAAGGTCATTGTAGCATAACTTTCAGAGTTGTAAAAGACAAATTAAATCTGAACCACAGCAGGAGACACATAACGCGTATCTTTCCTCGGTGCCCCATCCTTGTCGTAGTCAATATTACAGCGAGCAGCCTTCTCAAATTGCACATCCAAGAATTTCTCCAACCCGACAACAGCCACATATTTGCCATTAGAAAGAAGGTGATCTACCGTAGCGCGGGTCCATTTCAACTTTCCGGTTGGAGAAGATATCTGTTTTGAATGAAGCATATCCACCACTTTTCCCAAGCTTGCTCCTGCCATATAGAAATCAAAAATCATTGATACGATATTTGCTTCATCCTTGTTGACTTCAAGTGTCCCGTCGCTGATCAACTCAAAACCATATGGTATTCTCATGCTTTATTCCTCCTAAAAGCAAAAATTCCCATGTGTTACCCCATTCAAGAGATAAAACATAGGAATATAGATTATTTCATTTTCTCCCGTGCCGTTATTTTGCACAGTTTGCAGGCTAAATTTGTGTGTTTGCCCTGTCAAAAGAGCAAAAGCTGTGTATAACATAAGTTATACACAGCTTTTGTCTAATTTGTCGGGTGTTGACAGAAAAGATGCAGGAGCAAAGTCTTGTGTCGCAAGGGTTTGCGGGCTTTTGAGGCTCGATTTTCCGTTTTGCAATTCGAACCCCCAGCATCTTGTGACGACGGATGAATGATCTGTAAATGTGCGCGTGAATCTGTAAATTAAGTATACGTGAAAATACATAAAACGTCAATTCCAATAGACCAATTTTACGAGCCTTTCATTTGAAGATCCTTTGCGCTATCAATCGTCATGTTTGTTTCCTCCTGTTTTTTGTCTTGGGCGTAGCCTGCGTCAACACAATGGCATAACGTAGTCGGGAAAGCTATTCGTGAACCCGGACAAAGATTTATGCCTGAGCTTGTGAAAAACTTACTTAAATAGAAAGTGGAGACACATTAGCCAATCGCCAGTGCGCCTCCACTCATCATTTCAGTCGGATAATCTGATTATAGAGCATTACGAACTCTTTCTCTACCACCATGTTTTCGTGGTAGTGTCCGAAAAACCAGTATTGGAATCGGCATCGCTCTCGAACCTCATCGAGAAAGTCTGTCAGCGCATCTCGCTGGTACAATCCTCTACTGAAGGTGTCCTGGACACTGCTGGGGCAGCAATGGGTAATGAACACCCTGCCTGATTCAGCGTTTTCCTTGCAGTTTCGTATTCATCCACGCTGGGCAGTTCCTCTTTCCACCATGACCTGTGGTTGACGCGGAACAGCGCGCCTGCGGCGTTGAGCTGCCGCAGCTTTCGCTCATAGTCCGGATCATCCGGTTCCAGAATGTCGTCTCGGATATCGTGGCTGCTGGCGCCGCCCATGGTGAAGACGCGCTTTCCGCAGATCTCATAGAGTTGCCCCCGCATCAGATGCAGGACACCGGGACGGATCGTCTGCACCTGTCCGCCGTGCCATTCGCACATTGGGTAGCCTCGCAGCAGGTCATAGTTTTCGTGATTACCATCCACAAACAGGGTGGTAAAGGGCCTGTCCGCCAGCCAGTCCAGCCATTGTTGTTCAGTGTCGCTGCCATCCCAGATACCGCCAAAGTCCCCGCAGATGATCACATAATCCTCTTTGGCCAAGCGTTCCTGTTCCCAGAAGACCTCCGGGCGGAAGCGGCTGAAGTCGCCGTGCGTATCGCCTGTTAGAAAAATTGCCATTGGTTTCATCCCCATTTCTTTTTATAATTCCTGTTCCAGCACTTCGTCCGAGTCTCTGAAGTGGATGCGGATGGTTTCCGCATCCTCCACCGTGATTTTTTGGATGACCTGCCGGACGAGCTCATTGTCAAATTCCGTGTAGCCCGCGGCGCATTCCATGATACTGTCCCACATCTGCCGGCGTCTGGCAGCCTGTTCCTCCAGATCGACCTCTGCCTGCTGCGCGTCTGCGATCTGCGCCTTAAGGGATTCCTTCTCATCCGTCAGAGCTTTCATTCTGGCATTCAGCTCGGTATCGGCCATGTTGACGAGCAGCCGATCCAGCACATCGCTTTGCTCCCGGCTCACCGCATCCATACGCTTCTTCAGCTGCAGCAGCCGTGCACCGGCCTGAGATAACGCCTGCCTGGCTTCCTCCGCCATGGCCAGCACATCGGGGCAGACCTCCTGCCGGATGGCGGCGTACTCGTTCATGGCCGCGAGGATGGCGCTGTGCAGCTTGCCTTCATCCAGTGTCGGAGAGTGCTGGCAGTATTTTGTACCGAACTCCAGCCGGGAGACGCAGCGCCACACGATGCGCTTTTTCCCGTTTCTGGCCCACGTTACCCGCTTGTAGGGGGAGCCGCACTCGCCGCACACCAACAGTTCTGTCAGCGCGTATTTACCGGAGTATTTTCCAAGTTCCGTTTTTCCGCTCTTTTGCAGCACCTTCCGCTTGCTGGACCGGCGCGTCATCTCCTGCTGCACCTGATTGAACAGGTCCCTTGAGACAATGGCCGGATGGCTGTTCTCCACATAGTACATCGTGCGTTCACCACGGTTCTTTTTGACCTTTTTGTTGATGCAGTCCGTCACATAGGTTTTCTGCAGCAGGGCGTCTCCAATGTACTTTTCATTGGTCAGGATATTGTGGATGATGGAGGGAGACCAGCGCTCTACACCCTGTGCGGTGGGAACACCGTCCTCGTCCAGCTCCCGCTTGATCTGTCCCAGGGTGCAGCCGTCCAGATACCTATGGTAAATGCGGCGGATGATCTCCGCTTCCTCCGGTACGATCTCCGGCTGTCCGTCCGCCCCCTTCCGGTATCCCAGCATCTTTTTGTACTGGAAGGTGACCTTTCCCGCCTCCGCGCTCTTCTGCTTTCCCCATGCGACATTCTTGCTGAGAGACTCGGATTCCGCCTGGGCGAAGCCGCTGAACAGGGTGATGAGAAATTCGCTGGATTCCGTGAGGGTGTTGATGTTTTCCTTCTCGAAGTACACCCCAATGCCGTTTGCTTTCAGGAGCCGCACCGTATCCAGACAATCCACCGTGTTTCTGGCAAAGCGGGAGAGGGACTTGGTGATGATGAGGTCGATGTGTCCCCGCTTGCAGGCGGTGATCATCTTGTTGAACTGCGTCCGTTTTTTCAGGCTGGTGCCGGAGATGCCCTCATCGGCATAGATCCCTGCCATCTCCCAGTCCGGGCTGTCCTGAATCTTCTGGTTGTAGTAGGTCTTTTGCGCCTCATAGCTGTTGAGCTGCTCTTCGCTGTCCGTCGAGACGCGGCAGTAGGCCGCTACGCGCATTTTTCCGTCATGGTCTCTGTGCAGTTCTTCCGGTTTTCTGGTTGCGGGGATCACCCGCACCCGCCGCTCTAAGGTGGCTGCTGTCGCTTCCATGGATCATTCGTCCTTTCCTGTCGCTTTTTTATCCGTAAATATAAGAGTTACTTCGGTATCCTGTGAGATGGTGATATGGGAAACCGCTCGTTGGAAGCGTCTCCAATCCGCCTCTGTCAGACCATCTGACGGCTCAGATTCGGCAGACGGCTCTGGACAGCAGGCATACCGTGCTGCCGCACCCTGCAGGATCAGCGCCATCACCGCTTCCGGCGAGTCTGGCTGCTCCAGCCCCCGGTTGATGGCATTGTCCAGCCGCATGACCTCCGCAGAGGGCGTGTAGGCGGTGCAGCTGGGCTGTTCATGGTTCCGGAACTGACGGACGATCCCGTTTACCGTCGCATCCATGTCCATGACCGCGGTATTCCCGCAGCCTTCGCATCTCAGATACAGCTTGCCGCTGTTCTGCCAGCCGCCGCCCAGCCGGGTCATCTTCCCGCCGCAGGTGCAGCGGAAGTATGGAGTCAACCGCGCAATGGCAGGCTTCTCTCCGTGGGACTGCTTCCTGGCATTCTTTTCCGCCGTCTTTTCCTGCGCCGCTTGGAAAATATCCGCTTCCACCAGTATGGGGTATCCCTCCTTACCTGTGTAACGGGGATTTTCCAAAAGGCGCTTTACCTTATGCTTGTTCCAGAGCGGCACTTCCCGGCAATACGGAATACTCTGCCGGTTCAAGGCGTCCGAGATGGCCTGATAGGAAGCCCCGGCGTTATAGAGCGTAAAAACCATACTGACGGTCCGCTGCTCCTCCGGCACGATCTCCAACGCGCCGTTTTGGATCTGATACCCGTATAACACCTTGCGGTTGATCATCTTGCCGCCACCTCCCATTGTTCTGTCAGCTCCAAGCCTCCGTAAAGCCGGAAGCGGATACGGTTTTGAGACTCTGCAATGATCTTCTCCACCAGACGTTCGAACAGCTCTTCATCGAAGCCGTCCAGCCGTTCCGGTCCGTTGAGAAGCGTCTGCTCCACCTTGCGGAGCGCGTCCATCGTTTCGTCTATCGCTTCGTTCTCTGTCAGCCTGCGCCGTTCTCCGCGAAGCTGCGCCAGTCTGGCGCTGATGGCATTCATGCGGGCGGCGCAGATATCCGCGTCCAGCAGGCCATTGGCCCGCAGAGTGCTGATCTTATGGCTTTCTTCTGTTGCTTCCGCGATGGCCCGGTTGATGGCCAGCACCTGCGGATGATTCTGCCGCAGGATCGTGTCCAGCGTGTTCAGCTGCCGGAGGGCCGGGGCCAGAATGATGTCCGCGTTGCTTTTGAGCCTGTGGTACATCCGCAGGAAGGCGGCATGGATCTCCGCTTCCGGGATGCGTCCTACAGGGCAGTCCGCGGCGTGGCGGTCGTGGGTTCGGCAGACCCAGGTCACATATCCGCTCTGGCTGCTTCGGCGCTGAAACACCGTCCCGCAGTTCCCGCAAACGATTTTTAAGGCAAGGGGGCTTTTTTCTCTGCGCTTTTTCTCTTTCTGCGCTTTCTTTTGCAGCAGTACCTGCACCCGCTCAAAGGTGTCTCGGTCGATGATAGCTGGATGGGAGTTCTCCGTGTAGTATTGCAGGCGTTCCCCGTGATTTCGTTTCTGCACGAAGGGGAAGCCGCAGCTGTAGGATTTCTGGCTCAGAGCGTCTCCAATGTACTTTTCATTGGTCAGCAGGTATCGAATCCCCGTTTCTCTCCAGCATTCCGCGCCGGACTGGGAGGGGATGCCTTTCGCCGTCAGCTGCTCCGCGATCCATCCGGAGCTGCGTCCCTTGAGGTATGCGTCGAAGATCCAGCGCACCGTGGCGACTTCCTCCGGGACGATCTCAAGGTCTTTCTTATTTACGATTCGGTATCCGTAAGGGGCGGTGCAGGTGATAAATTCCCCACGCTCCATCCGCCGCTGATAGCTCATCTTCTGATTGGCGGAGATGGAGATGGATTCTTGCTGGGCAAGAGAACCGGAAACGCTCACCATCAGTTCGGTGGTGAGCGTTTTCGTGTCGATATTTTCTTTTTCAAACCGGACGCTGACGCCCATGGCGGATAACTCCCGCAGGGCGGACAGGCAGTCTCTGGTATTCCGGGCGAAGCGGGATACGGACTTCACCAGAATTCGATTGATCTTACCCTTCCGGCAGTCCCGCATCATGCGGTTGAAGTCATCCCGCTGATCCATCCGGGTGCCGGTCAGCCCTTCGTCGGCATACACATCCACCAGCTCCCAGCCGTCATGCTGGGCGATCTCTTCCGTATAATTGCGGATCTGGGCGGCGTAGGAATGCAGCTGATCCTTGGAGTCCGAACTGACCCGGCAGTAGGCTGCCACCCGCAGATGTTCCGCTTCCCGCGTCTGCGGCGCGATGATTTTTACCTGTGCCATGTTTTTCACTTCCCTGTATCTTTTTTGTCAACACACAAGCTACCACACGATCCGCAGAATATCCAGCACTATTCCCAAACAGTCTGCGGGGAATATTTCTCTCTGGCCAGTCTCTTGGCGTAAGACAGTTCTTCCGCGCTCAGCAGGCCGATTTCCGCCAGATGCTCCAGCATCCTGACTGCCAGCCGATACTGCAATTCTTTCTTTGCGTCGATCATCTTCCCACCTCAAAATAGCTCTCCGGCTTTTTCTCCCGCAAGAATCTGTTCACTTCCCGCAGGCTGCCGGTTCTCCGCATTTCCGGCAATGCCTCACTCACAGCCTGGGCGTATCTGCGCCCACGGCAGGCCCGTTCATCCAGAATGGCGATGACGCAGGTATCGCTCTCCGTGCGGATGGCCCGTCCAAAGCCCTGACGCAGCTTGATCTGCATCTCCGGTACAGCTACCTCACGGATGAATGCGTGAAGGGAAGAATACTTCTCCAATTCCCGTTCCTTTCGTGCGTCTGGGTAGGCGAAAGGCAGGCGTGGGATGATCAGCAGAGATACACAGTCGCCGGGGAAATCAAAGCCCTCCCATGCCGCGCCGGTGGCCAGCAGCACCGCTCCCGGCGTGTGCCGGAACTGTTCGATGATGTGGGGTGCGTTACGGCCCAGCGTCAGCAGTGGGAATGGAAGGGATGCCTCCCGCAGCCGCTCCTTCACAGCCGACATGGCTGCGTAGGAGGTAAAGAGCACCAGCGCGTGACCGGAAGCTGCTTTGATGAGTCCGACGAGCTCGACAGTCAGCTCATTAAAGTACACATCCGTATCCTCCACTCTCTGGCGGGGCGGGATTTGCGGAAGGTAGAGCAGGCAGTTGTTCCGGTAGTCAAAGGGGGATGGAGAAACGGATTCCATAACGCGGTGTCCCTTCTCTAATCCTGCCTGCGTTTTGAAACGGCGGAAATCGCTGCCCACCGCCATGGTGCCGGAGGTCAGAACAAACGCCTGATCCGGCTGCCACAGGATCTTTTTTATTCGCTGCGTGATATCGCCGGCTGCGGCGCACAGCATGGCGCCGCCTGTGCTGACATCTTCGGCAGTGTAAAAAATCATATCTGTCTGGGAACTGGTGAACAGCTTGACCGCGTCCAGCACCGTATTCAGCTGGCGGCTTCCCAGCGGGGAGAGCAGGCTGCCGATCTGCCGCTGGATGATGGGCAGTGTGCGGGATGGCGCGGTCAGCAATCGCAAACAGGCTTCCACCGGCTCCGCTTCCTCTCTGGGCTGTGCCAGCTTGCGCAGCAAAGGACCTGTGCTGTCCTCCAGCATTTCTGCCGCCAGTAAGTACCGTTCCTCTTTTAGCTGAAGGATAAGGTTTCGTATCTCTTCGGCCGCCAACGTCACACCCAGCATCTGCTGTGCGGTTTCCGGGAGCTTATGGGCTTCATCCACGATGATGATGCTGTGCTCCGGGAAGATGGGGCGTTTTCCCTCGCTGCGGTGGATGGCGTCTGCCACCAGCAAATTATGATTGCAGATTTGAAACAAAAATTGATCTTTGTCGCAGGTCTTGAGGAACCGCTGATAGCGGCAGTCCCTCTGTTTGCAGTCGCAGACCTGCGGTACGCAGACACGCTCCCGGTCATAGCCGCTGAGATGAGAAACTCTGTCCATGTCCAGCGTTTCCCTAAGAGTCCGGAGCGCCGTCAGCGCTTCCGGATTTTTCTTTGCAGGATATACCTGACGCAGCCGCCTGTCCAGCCGCTCGTCGCAGACATAATGGCTTTTGCCTTTGCGGATGACCGCTTTCAGTGGCTTGGTAAGAATCCCGTCCGCCATTAGGACGCAGGACAGCAGCGGCAGATACTCCGTCAGCACCGCGTTTTGCAGCGCGATACTGGAAGTGGAAATGATGATGGGGCGGGCGATCTGCCCTGTCGGGAAAGCAGACGCTGCCGTGGCAGCCGCCAGATAAGCGTAGGTCTTGCCGATGCCCGTCCCGGCATCGCACAGGGCGATCCTCCCGTCCTGCATGGCTTCCAGCATCCGGTGACTCAATTGGATCTGCTCCGGACGCTGCGCCATACCGTGGGCGGGAAGAAGGTCCTGAAAAATATGGTCGATCAGTTTATGGGCTTTCAGCCTGTTATCGTTGGTATTCATCCGATAATTACCTCTTTTCCTGTCATGCTTTGTTTTCGTTTCCACCGTATTTGCAGCGCGCGCCCCGGTGGGAAAAGGGAACAATACGGACAAGGTCCGGCAAGACCTTCACGGGCGTATTTCCGGGATCTCTACTGCTTTCAATCCCGGAGCAGCCCAGCCTCTTCATGCTGGCCAGTGCATTGTGTCTCATTATCTGCCCGGACAGCGTCTCTGCGGGCGGCGCTGCCAACGCCGCCCCTGCGCAGGTAAAATCGCTCGCCGCGGGAAGCTGCAAGGCTTCCCACGGGTCGTGGCGCACACTGCGCGGATCGCTCTTCTGTCCGGGTGGTTATCCGTATTGCTGGTATGCAATTTTCAAGGAACAGCGAGGGGCGATTCGGAGCCCCTCACTGTCCTCCCGAAAATTGCGTTCGGTGAATACCCTTATTTCGAGGAATTTTCAAAAAACTTTTTGAGATCCCGCAGGATGCGGTCTCTCCGCTTGATGACCGCCCGCTGGCTGACGCCCATTCTTTGGGCGTATTCCCGTGTAGACGCGCCGTCGAAGAACAGGGCGTTGATGAGTTCCCGGTCGGTATCCTTTAGTGACAGCAGCGCCAGCAAAAGGATCTGCTTCTGTTCTGCCAGATTCCGAAGATCCTCACGCTCCAGTGCCTCCGTTTCGGCGCTGGGGGCCGTTTCTGCTCCGACATAGTCCGGCAAAAGCGCATCTTCCTCCATCTGCTCCAGAGAGAGCAGTTTTCCGGAGGACTGTTCCTCCGTGATATAGCGCTCCCTGCGGTCTGCCTGCGCATAGGCGAGGTAGACATCCTCCGGCACCTCTACGTCCATACCGTCTACAGTGATGATATTGGCGATGACTTCGCCACCTTCGCTTCGAACGCGCCGATAGTTGCGTTCTTCCTGCCATTTTTTCATGATTCATGACTCCAATCTCAGATTTTTTTGAAATGTCTGAGATGGGGTCACGGATATTTAGCGATATAGGGCTGCCAGCGTCTGCGCATTGTGTGCCTTTCCGCTTTTCAGCCGAAGAAAGGCGCAAAAAAAGAGCCTTACACATAGCTGAAAAGCTACTTGTAAGGCTCCTAACTCAATGTTCCCATATTCGATGATGGGTGGCTGGTGCGCTTGACGAAGTCATATCAATTGGATTTTTAATTTATGCCTGAACATATCCCATAAAGGGGATGGGCGTGTGGATCAGGGGGTGAGCATCCGGTGTCAGCACCGTGATGCCGATCTGTTCGCCGCACTTGGGGCATTTGGCGATCAGGTCAGGGTGTTCCGCTCTGTGCAGCGCAAACAGCCTGTACTGAGACTGCTCCGCACCGCTGGGGATATCCGCGATACGGCCCTTGCCGCACAGCGGACAGCGCAGGGAATTGGTTTTTGACATAGCGCCTCGCTTTCTCTGTTCTCTTTTTTGAGAACAGCACAGATCGGAAGAGCACACGTCTGAACTCCAGTCACGATCAGATCTCGTATGCCGTC
>OOAG01002844.1_pt1 | contig 10916 bp, 10 predicted proteins | sample 1671461 | NCBI WGS metagenome assembly OOAG01 (sample SAMN06348159, study PRJEB24527) | human gut metagenome | biome: human gut; feature: ankylosing spondylitis patient; material: feces | host: Homo sapiens | place: China | collected 2015-10 | reverse complement strand
ATCTACACTCTTTCCCTACACGACGCTCTTCCGATCTACCTGCTCCACCGCGGCCCGGATCGCCGCCGGGCCGCGGCGCTCCAAGCGCAGCCCCGCCCCCAGCTCCGCAGCCCGCCGGGCCACCGCCCCCTCCTCCGACTGCTGGGGGGCCAGCACCATGGGCACGCCGCACCAGATGCTCTCGCTGACGCTGTTCATCCCGCAGTGGGTGAGAAACACCGACGCCTCCCCCAGCACCCGGAGCTACTCCACCCTGGCCTCTGCCCGGACATTGGGGGGCAGAGCGCCCAGCGCTGCCGCCCCCTCCGGGCTGCCCACCGACAGCAGCACATCCCACGGCCCGTCCCCCAGGCCCTCCGCGCATGCCCGGTAAAAGCCGGTGTTCCCGTGCATAACCGTGCCCAGGGAGACGTACACCAGCGGCCGCTCCCGCCGCTGCGTCCGGGGCGGTAGCTCCGGCAGGGACGGCCCCACAAAGGCCACCCGCTCCCCGAAGTGCTCGCCGCCGGGCTGGAAGGCCCGGGAGGTATAGACAATGGTATCGGTCTCGCTGTCATTCTGAATCAGCTCGGTGAGCTTTTCCACCTCGTACCCGTGCTCCCGCAGCAGGGCCAGCCTCTTCCCGATTTGGGGCAGGCCCGTCAGGGTGTAGAATACCTCCAGCGGGCCGGGGCGCATCGCCCTGGCGGTCTCCTGGTCAAAGGCGAAGGTGGTGGTGGAGCACACCAGCGGCAGCCCCAGCCGCCGGGCGTACAGCTTGCCCCAGACGCAGATGGAATCGGCCACCACGCAGTCCGGCCGGAATTCGCCCAGCTCCCGGAGCGTCTTCTCCTCCATGGCCACCGTCACATCGATCACCATCGCCATAAGGCTGGAGAAGTCGTGCCCCATCCGCCGCCCCAGATCCCTGGGGGCGGGGGGCAGGAAGGCGTCGCAGGGGACGAACTCGGCTCCCGCGCCCTCCAGCTTCGCCCGGAATTCCTCAAAGGAGTAGTAGCGCACCCGGTGCCCCCGGCGCACCAACTGCCGCACCACCTCCACCGTGGGATTGGTGTGTCCGTAGGCGGGAATGGAGAAAAAGACGATCCGGCTCATATTACGCACCCTTTTTCTTATTAGTAATACTTTTCTTACTTATAGCACCGCAAAGGCAGAATGTCAAGATGAAATAAAAGTGCCGCGCCTGAAGGCGCGGCACTTTTATTGCTCCCGGTCCGAAAAGACATCACGGAAGACCGGATCCGCCTTTTCAAAGGTCTGGAGTGCAATCCCCCGGTTCACGTCCGCCAGCAGCAGCAGCGTGTCCCCGGGCCGGACGCCGAACATCTCCCGCACCTCCTTAGGCACCACGATCTGCCCCTTCGGCCCCAGCTTCACCGAGGCCAGATACTTTCCCTCCGGCATAGCCGCCTTGTCCATCGTTCTTCCCTCCTCCGCCTATCTGTTGGAATTGTAACCGATTTCCTACACTTCGTCAACCGGGATTGCCCCAGTTGTCAACCAGATGCTTCTCTGCTACAATACAGGCAGAACGGAAGGAGGCGGCCGCCGTGCAGCTTGATCCCATCACCCGCGCAGTCCTGGACGCCATGCAGGAGGGCGTGCTGATCATTGACGCGCAGGAGCGCATTGTCTATGGAAACCGGGCCTATGTGGCCTTTCTGGAGAAGGAGGCCGGCGGGCCCATCGGGCCGATCGAGGGATACCCCCTGCGGCTGCTGCGCCCCGGTGCCCGGCTGCCGGAGGTGCTGGCTCAGAAGCGCCCCATCCTGCACACCCCGCGCCAGGAGAGCGAGGACATCTACTTCGTCAACATGTACCCCATCTTCGACGGAGCGGAGGTGGTGGGCGGCCTGTCGGTGGTTACCTTTTGGAAGGACGCCTTCGACTTCCGGGCGGAGCTGGAGCGCTATGAAAAGCGCAGCCGTCAGGTGCTCCGCCGAGTCAACAAGGCCAACGCCGCCCACTACACCTTTGACTCCATTGTGGCGGTCTCCCCCCGGTCGGCGGCCTGCCGGGAGCTGGCCAGCCGCCTGGCCCAGACCGACGTCACCGTCCTGCTCCAGTCGGAGAGCGGCACGGGAAAGGAGCTGTACGCCCAGGCCATCCACAACGCCAGCCCCCGCTCCGCCGGGGTGTTCGTGGCCATCAACTGCGCCAACTTCAACGCCAATATGCTGGAGTCCGAGCTCTTCGGCTATACCGAGGGGGCCTTTACTGGCGCCAAGCGGGGCGGGAAGATCGGCCTCTTTGAGGCCGCCGCCGGCGGGACGCTCTTTCTGGACGAGATCTCCGAGATGGACGTCGGCCTCCAGTCCAAGCTCCTGCGCGCCCTCCAGGAACGCCGCATCCGGCCGGTGGGCGGCGTGGAGGAGGTGGAGACCGACGTGCGCATCATCGCCGCCTGCAACGCCGATCTGCCCCGCTATGTGGAGGAGGGGAAATTCCGCACCGACCTGTTCTACCGCCTCAACACCTTCCCCATCCACATCCCGCCGCTGCGGGAGCGGAGAGAGGACATCCCTCCTCTCTGCCGCAGCCTGCTGGACGAGCTGTCCCGCAAGCTCAAGCGACGCCTGGAGCTAACGCCCGAGGCCCTGGACCGCCTGCTGGCCCACAACTGGCCGGGCAATGTGCGGGAGCTGCGCAACGTGCTGGAGTTCTGCGCCTATCTGACCCCTTCCGGTCTCATTACCGAGCTGTCCCTCCCCGAAAACCTCCGGACAGCCCCCGCCGCCCAGCCTCTCACGCTGGCCCAGCGCACCCGCGCCTTTGAAAAACAGGAGATTCTCCGCCTGCTGGCGTGCAACGGCTCCCACCTGGAGGGCAAGAAAAAGACCGCTGCCCAGCTTGGCATCTCTCTGGCAAGCCTCTACAACAAGTTGAATGGGTCGTTCTAACTTTTTAGAATTTATTTCTAGTTTTTTAGAAATCAGCTGTATCAGTATGCGCGAGTAGTTACCATTTGGTTTCTATCCATTAAAATTCCAATATTTTAGAAATCATGCTTTTCTCCTCTCTTCCGGCCGTTCCCCCAAGATACTGCAAGGACTGCTTTTTTATCCCCCGTCCCCGCTCTTTCACTTTGGCATCCGGATTGCTTATTCTCTTGCTGCAAGCAGCGTGTGGAGAGGTTGCTTGAATAAAAGAGGAGGTAATGCGAATGTCACCTTTAGCGATTCTCGGATTCCTGACGGTCATTATCATGCTGGTGCTGATCATGACCAAAAAAGCATCCCCGCTGGTGGCCCTCATTGTGGTACCCGTGGTCACCGGCATCATCTCCTGTTTCTTCATCGCGGTTGTGCCGGAGGGCGCCGCGGAGGGGACGCAGGGTGTGGTCGACTTTGTCGCCAACTTCAAGTCCCTGGGCGACATGATCACCGGCTCCAAGGGCATCGGCTCTGTGGCCGCCACCGGCGTCATGTTCATTTTTTCCATTCTGTTCTTTGGTATCCTGACCGACGCCGGTACCTTCCGCCCCATCATTAAGGGGATTCTGAACCTGGTGGGAACGGATCCCGTCAAAATCGGCATCGGCACCGCCATTCTGGCCGCCGTCGTCCACCTGGACGGCTCCGGCGCCGTCACTTTCCTGATCTGCGTCCCCGCCCTACTTCCGCTGTACGACGCGTTGGGCATGCGCCGCACCACGCTGGCCACCATTGTGGCGCTCTCCGTCGGCACCATGAACATTCTGCCCTGGGGCGGCCCCACCATCCGTGCCGCCACCGCGCTGGGCATGGGCGATAACCCCGTCGCCTTCTTCCTTCCCGTCCTTCCCGCCGTGCTGGTGGGCCTGGTATGTGTGCTGGTTATCTCCGCATTCCTGGGAGCCGGCGAGAAAAAGCGCATCGGCGCCGTGGCTCTCCAGGCCGCCGGAAATACCGAGCAGGAGCTCACCGAGGAGCAGAAGGCCCTGCTGCGTCCCCACCTGTTCTGGGTGAACATCATCCTCATTGTGGCCGCTATCGTGTCCCTGCTGTTCTCCGGCTTCGCCCCCGCGGTGGTATTCATGGCCTTCTACGTGCTGGCCACCGTCATCAACTACCCCAGCGTGAAGGATTCCAAGGCCCGGGTGGACGCCCACGCCAAGGAGGCCCTCATGATGTGCTCCGTGCTCTTCGCCGCCGGCTGCTTCACCGGCATCATGCAGGGCACCGGCATGATCACCGAGATGGCCAGCACGCTAGTCTCCATCATCCCCCATACGATGGGCAAGTTCTTCCCCCTCATCATCGGCATCATCGGTATGCCCGCCTCCCTGCTCTTTGATCCCGACTCCTTCTACTACGGCGTACTCCCCGTGCTGGCTCAGACCGCCGAGGGCTTCGGCGTCGCCGGTGTAGATGTCGGCCGCGCCGCTATCCTGGGTCAGATGACCATCGGCTTCCCCGTCTCCCCTCTGACCGCCTCTACCTTCCTGCTGGTGGGCCTGTCCGGCGTGGACTTCGGCGAGCACCAGAAGAAGACCATCCCGCTGGCCTGGCTGGTGTCCCTGGTGATGGTGGTTGTCGCCATTCTCACCCGCGGCATCGCCATCTGAGCCGCTCTCTCGTCTTTGAAATGTCAATTATCAGAAAGGAAGTCATTGCATGACGAAAACCATCCGCATCGGCAGCGGGGCCGGCTATGCCGGCGACCGGCTGGAGCCCTCACTGGAGCTGATCGAAAAGGGCAACCTGGACTATATCAGCTATGAGTGCCTGGCCGAGCGCACCATCGCCATCGGGCAGCAGGCCAAGCTGAAGGACCCGTCCAAGGGATACAACGGTCTTCTGGAGCACCGCATGGAGAAGGCCCTTCCCCTGTGCTGGAAGCACAAGGTGAAGCTCATCACCAACATGGGCTCTGCCAATCCCCAGGCCGCTGCCCAGAAGTGCGTGGAGATTGCCCGCAGGCACGGCCTGACCGGCATGAAGATCGCCTGCGTCACCGGCGACGATCTGCTGCCCGTCATCAACAAGTACATGGACGCCGAGGTGTGGGAGACCCACGAGCCCCTGTCCAAGCTCCCCGGTGAGATCGTCTCCGCCAACGCCTACATGGGCGTGGAGGGTATTCTGAAAGCCCTGGAGCAGGGCGCCGACGTGGTCATCACCGGACGCGTAGCCGACCCCGCCATCTTCATGGCCCCCGCCATCCACGCCTTCGGCTGGTCGCTGGAGGACTGGGACAAGCTGGGCAAGGGCACCATGATGGGCCACCTCCTGGAGTGCGGCGGCCAGGTCACTGGCGGCTACTTCGCCGAACCCGGCAAGAAGGATGTCCCCGGCCTGGGCCACCTGGGCTTCCCCATTGTGGAGATCTCCGAGGACGGGTCCTTCTTCGTCACCAAGATTCCGGAGTCCGGCGGCATGGTCACGGTGGAGACCTGCTCCGAGCAGATCGTCTACGAGATTCACGATCCCGAGAACTACCTGACCCCCGATGTGGTGGCCGACTTCAAGCAGGTCAAGTTTACCGAGGTGGAGAAGGATAAAGTGAAGGTGGAGGGCGCCTCCGGCAAGCCCAGGACCGAGACCTTCAAGTGTTCCATCGGCTACAAGGACTGCTTCATCGGCGACGGCGAGATCAGCTACGGAGGCCCCGGCTGCGTGGCCCGCGGTAGGCTGGCCCTGGACATCATCAAGGAACGCCTGGAGCTGGTGGCCCCCGGCGTGTTTGACGAGCTGAAGTTCGACCTCATCGGCTGCAACAGCCTGTACTGGAACCCTGACTTCAAGTACAACGAAGAGCCCAGCGAGGTGCGGGTCCGCGTGTCCGGCCGGGCCAAGGCCAGGGCCGACGCCGAGCTCATCGGCAACGAGGTGGAGGCCCTCTACACCAATGGCCCAGCCGGCGGCTGCGGCGCCGTCAAGCGCACCCGCGACATTGTGTCCGTGGCCTCCATTCTGGTGAGCCGCTGCGATGTTAAGCCCGAAGTCGAGATCTTTGAAGTCTGATTTCAAGACAGAAAGGAGGCATTTTCTATGAAACTCTGGGATATCGCACACTCCCGCACCGGCGACAAGGGCAACATCTCCAACATCTCCCTCATCGCCTACGACCCCAAGGACTATGCGCTGCTCAAGGAGAGAGTCACCGCTGAGCGGGTGAAGGAGCACTTCAAGGGCATGGTCAAGGGTGAGGTGGTTCGCTATGAGCTGCCCAATATCCATGCGCTGAACTTTGTCATGTACGCCGCCCTGGGCGGCGGCGTAACCCGCTCCCTCTCCGTGGACATGCACGGCAAGGGCCTGTCCTCCTATCTGCTGGATATGGAGCTTTGAGCCTTTTCAGAAAAAGCGCCGCCCCGGAGCCTGTCGCTCCGGGGCGGCGCTTTGCCGCGTCAGTCCCGATCCATCTCATAGGTGAGCACGCCGCCGGTTCTGGCGTCGATCTTGTACTCGTACTCCATGCCGCCGGCCTTGAACTCCACCTTATAGCAGGGCGTGCGCTCGTCCAGCTCCTCCTCCACCTCCAGCTCGTAGGTGTCGGTCAGCGCCACCCCCGCGTGGGCCAACGCCGCGTCCCGGGCGGCATCCCGCCCGATGGCCTGGTCCGCGGGCAGGGCATTGGGGTGCTCCTCCCGCTTGCTCTTGAGCACGCTGCCGTCCGCGGCAGCAATCTCGTACTCGTACTCTGTAGTACCTGCCCAGAATTCCAGCTCGTAGGTCAGGCGGCCATCGTCAAAGTCCCGCTTGACCGTCAGCCCGCGCACGTCCCCTTCGGCCACGCCCGCATGGGCGAAGGCCGCGGCTTTGGCCGCCGCCTCGCCGATGTCGGTCTGAGCGGTACTTCCGCCGCTGGTCAGGCTGCCGCCCTTTTGCTCCCGCCCGTGCTTGACAATGGCGCCGGTGGCGGCATCTACATCGTACTCATACTCCGTGTTTCCGGCAAAAAACTCCACCTCGTATACCATACGGCCGTCCTCATAGTCGTAGTCAGCCTCCAGGAACACCACGTCCCCACTGGTCACACCCGCATGGGTCAGGGCGGCCTCCTTGGCGGCCTCCACACCGATATAGGCGCTCTGGCTGGCTGTACCTACCGAGTTTAGCGCCGGGTTGGAGGCGGTCGTGCTGGTCTGTCCCTCCGCGCTGTCCGGGGTCTGGACTGCGGTGGAATTGGCCAGCAGATTCAGCTCATTGATGGACAGCCCCACCAGGGACTCAAACGTGAGATGGTTGCTGCTGTCCACCAGGGACTGGATCAGCGTGGCCTTGCCCAGCGAGATGCCATACTCGTCCGCCTTTTGCTGAAGGGCGCTGTCCCCACTGAGGGTCTGGGAGAGGATCGCTCCGTTGACTTTGGCGGAGTCGAGCACCTGCCCGATTTCCGTGGTCAGCTTCTGCTCCAGGGCTGCGCCCCGGGCCGCGTCGTCGTCCTCCACCGAGATGAGGATGGAGTTGGCCAGCTCATCCACATAGCCGTGCTTGAGCAGAGAGCCCATGATGGCGTTGACCGCCACATTCAGATCGGCCCCCTTCAGGTCCATGCCGTCCAGAATTTCGTTGGCGTCCGCGTTCAGAGGAACGGCCGAGACCACCTTCTCCTGCCGGTTTACATCCAGCTCCACGCTGGGATTGACATCCAGAGAGATGACCGAAGCCACGGCGTTGGCCTGGTAGTACTGAACACCGGCGCCTCCGCCCACCACCACCAGCGCCAGGCAGGCCGCCGCAAGCCAGGCCATGGCCGCCTTTTTCCGCGGCTTCCGCGCCGGTACGGTCATGGGAATCACGTTTCCCCGCCGCGGTTCGCACCGGGAGAGGAGCGCCTCCAGATGGTCGGGCGCGGCGTGCTCCAGCGCGGTGCGCAGACGCTGTTCCAGTTCCTGATCGGTCACAGGGCATCCCCTCCTTCCAGCTTCGTCTTTAGTTTCAGGAGCGCGCGGCGGTACTTGGACAGCACCGTGGACAGGGGCAGCTCCAGCAGGCCTGCAATCTCCCTGTGCTTCCAGCCGGTCACCGCGTGGAGCAGCACAATTTGCCGTTCGTCATCCGCCAGCGCGGTGAGGGCGGCGTCCAGCACCTGCCGGTCCTCCACCGTCACCATCGGGTTCTCCGCTGCCAGCCGTTCCCAGTCCTCCAGAGCCATGTCCTGGGTCCTGCCCCGCTCCCGCAGCTTCATCAGGGCGAGGTTGCGGGCGATGGTCAGCAGCCAGGCCAGCGGTGTGCCCTGGGGACGGTACTGATGGGCGTTTTCCCAGGCCCGCACAAAAGCGTCCTGGGTCACATCCTCAGCGTCATGCTGGTTTTTCAGGTAGGATAGGGCCAGGCCGTACACCGACGTCCGCGTGCGGTGGTACAGCTCTGCCAGCGCCTCCTGATCCCCCCCGGCCAGCCGGGCCATCAGCGGCTCCAGCAGCTCCGGCGCAGTGGCGGTGCGGCGCTCCTCTGCCATTGTCTCAAGCAGGATTAACATGGTGTCGCGCTCCTGTCATCTTCTTAATGTACGGGAGCAGCGTTTTATTGCGCCGCCCCTCTCTTTTTTCCCGATTTTATTATATCCCATTCAGCCGCTAGGAGTAAAGCCCTTTTTTGCTGGGCCCAAGCCGCTTTGTACCGCGGCACAGGAGTGCTTATTCCTGAGCCCCCATGGCCGCCTCCAGCTTCTTGAGTGCTTTTTTCTCAATGCGCGATACCTCGCGCCGCGGTTATTGTAACCAGAGGTCCATTAAAAAAGCGCCTCCGGCGGGCAGAAGCGGAAGTGGATGATGAGCTCCCTCTGTTCAGTTAGCTCCACCCGCTCAATGAGGCTTACCAGAAGCTCCCGGTTGTCACCAGCCTCATCCAGAAAACGCTGAACCAGGGCCCCGGCCTTGTCCCCGGCCTCCGGGCTTTCCCGGCGTTCCAGCTCTGTCACACGCCGCTCCAGTGCGCCGCGCTCCTCGCGGGCCTGCCGGTAGAGCCGTGCAAAATCCGCCTCAGCCAGCAGGCCACTGAGCTGATCCAAATACATCCGGTCCAGGACGGTGGTCAGGCGGCCTATTTTGGCCCGCAGGGCCCGGATTTCCGCCGTGGGATTTTCCCCTCCATGAGCCTCTGCTACGGCAGACCGGGCGGCGGGCAGCAGGGCCGCAGGCTCCAGGCAGGCCCCGCAGGCCTCCCGCAGCTTGGCTACCACGGCACGAGTGACGGTCTGCTCCTGAATGCAGTGGCAGGTGCAGCCCCCTGTCTTTGTGAACCGCTGGTAGGTGCGGCAAACCAGATACCGCACATCCTCCCCCCGGCTGTTTTTCCGGTTGAGCACCGCCAGCGGGTGCCCGCACTCGTGACAGAAAAGCAGCCCTTTCAGTGGAAACTCATAGGTTCGGCTGCGGGTGTGCCGCCGGCTGGCCAACAGACGCCCCACCCGTTCAAAGGTCTCCGGCGTCACCAGCGGCTCATGGGTTCCCTCCACCACCACCCAGTCCTCCGGTAGCTGCCGAATGCACTTTTTGCTCTTGTAACTGACCTTCCGTCGGCGCCCCTGTACCATATTTCCAATATAGGTTTCGTTTTGCAGCATCTCAGAGATGCGCTCACCGCTCCACTGTCCGGTACCGGAGGGATACAGGCCCGCGTAGCATCCCGGCGATGGGATGCCCTCAGCGTTGAGCTGCGCGGCGATCTGGCGGCAGCTCAGGCCCTCCAGCGCCAGCCGGAAAATACGTCGTACCACCGGCGCGGCCCCCTCGTCCACCACAATTTTGTTCTTTTCCGCAGGGTGCATCTGATAGCCATATACCGGCTTGCCGCCGATAAACAGCCCTTTTCGCTGTTTGTCCCGCTTGACGCTGGAGATCTTTTTGGAGATGTCCTTTGCGTACATGTCGTTCATAATGGCCCGGAACGGCGTGATCTCGTTGGCGCTGGAGTCCACACCGGTGTCGATGCCGTCCAACAGGGAGATGTACCGCACACGGTGTTCCGGGAAATAGCGCTCCATATAGTGGCCGGTCATGATGTAGTCGCGCCCCAGCCGGGACAGATCCTTGGTAATCACCATGTTCACCCGTCCGGCCTCAATGTCCCGCAGCATCCGCCGGAACTCCGGGCGGTCGAAACTGGTGCCCGACCAGCCGTCGTCCACATAGAGGCCGGCCACCGGCACCCCCCGCTGGCGGGCAAAGTCCTCCAGCATGGCCCGCTGGTTGCTGACGCTCTCTGAGGGCCCGTCGGTTTCGTCCTCCCTGGACAGCCGGATATAAAGTGCGGCGCGGTACCTCTCCGCCCCTTCTATCTCCAGGTACATGAGTTACCTCCAGGGGTGTCCTTGTTAAGTTCCCGCGCCAAAAAGGCGCGGAATGAGCCTTGTACCAGTTCCTTTGCCTCCGCCCCTCCATCGGTATAGGTACACCGTACCGTCACTTCCCGCTTCCGCTGTCCCAAGCATATCCCTCCTTGCTACTGCTTGGTAAAGCTTATGCGGCAGGCGGCGTTCCTTGCCTGTCCAGTCAAGCTTAAAGAAAGGGGCGTCCCGATCGGGACGCCCCTTTCTTTAAGCTGTTACATAAAAAGTTTGCGTACGGGAATCGGATCCAGAAGCATCTTCTGCAAAGATAGTAATTTCTATGCGGTATTTTTCCCCTGAAATACCATTATAGTATATGGTATTCCCATGATAATAAGAATTGGTGGAAATCATTCCAGCATCATCTTGATTTAAAGAATTAGCAAGTGCCCAGGTCCCTCCTATTTGTTGGTATACTATAATCTTCTTAGCGCCAATGCAAGTCATTTTTCCTGTCCCGTCTACAGAAAATGAAATAGCAATTTTGCCATTCCCCGTTGCTTTTGCATTCATACTATAGCTTGTGAGTTGCTCACTAGCTCGATACTCTATATTACTATATGCCAATACTGGAACGGCTAATAGTATAGCAACTACCAGTAGAACTAAAAAATATTTTATTTTACGTTTAGTCATTTTTCCCATCCTCATAAATT
>OOAG01002841.1_pt1 | contig 10919 bp, 5 predicted proteins | sample 1671461 | NCBI WGS metagenome assembly OOAG01 (sample SAMN06348159, study PRJEB24527) | human gut metagenome | biome: human gut; feature: ankylosing spondylitis patient; material: feces | host: Homo sapiens | place: China | collected 2015-10 | reverse complement strand
CGTCTGTGTGTCCCGCCCCCGGGGGAGCGGGGGCGCGCAAGGGAAACCTTTGTGGATAGTTCAGGATGGGAAAGGCGGTGGACCTCCCACGCTGGAGCGGGCGGTCAGGGGTCCAGGACCCAGTTCTCCAGCCCATGGAACACGTTGTCCCGCACTGGGTCCAGTCCGCTCAGCCGTCCCCATTGGGTCAGCACGGAGCCGTTTTTGAAGCAGATGGGGACGATGGGGGCGTTCTGAATCAGGTGGGAGCACAGTGAGGCGGCGGCAGAGGAGCGCAGCTCCGCGCCCGCGGCCCGGAAGGCGGATAGCAGGCCGTCGGTGGACGGGTCGGACCAGCCGCCGTAATTCAGGCCGCCCCTCGTTCCCACCAGCTGAGTCAGATCGAAGTCGGCGGTGAGGCGCACCTCCGCCAGATACAGATCAAAGTCCCCCCGCTCCAGGGCGGCCAGATAGTCGGTCCAGGAAAGGCGCTCCAGAGAGATGGACACTCCGGCCCCTGAGAGCTGGTCCACGATGCGCTGGGCGGCGGCCACCTTGCTGCTGTTCTCGCTGTTCACCAGAAAGACCAGCCCGTCGCTGCCCAGCTGCTGCCCTTCCAGACCCTTCACCAGATCGTCGGGGGAGTAGTCCGCGGAGTCTGACAGCAGTTGGTGATACAGCGGGCTGTCAGGGTGGATGGGCAGCGCTGTGGGGACGGCGTGGTGGGCAAAGGAGATCTCCGCAATGGATCGCCGGTCGATGCCCCGGGACAGGGCACGCCGCAGCTGGGCGGAGCGGAAAGGTCCCCGCTGGGTGTTGAAGCCCAGATAGATCAGATTGGTGGTGCTGTAATCCCATGCCTCATAACTGCCGGAGTAGCCCAGGCTGTTGGTGCCAGTGAGGTCGGCATCCAGCAGGGTGATGTCCCCGGCGTCAAAGGAGGAGATCAGGTCGTCCGCCTGCCCCACCGAGGCTAAATGGATGGTCTGGAATGGGAGGGACCTGCCCTGCCACCAGCCGGAGCGGGCAGTGAGGACGGTCTCCCCTGTTGCCTCCTCCGTCAGCACATAGGGGCCGGTCCCCAGGGGGCGGTCCCCGTCTCCCAGGGCAATGGGGATGTCCAGCAGAACCGGCAGCGCCCCGTTTGGGGTGGAAAGAGTGACGGTCACCGTCCCCTCTCCGGCGGACACCGACCGCACGCCCCCCAGCCGCTGGGCGTAGTGGGAGTCCGGCGCCATAGCGGCCCGGAGGGCCTGGGCGGCAACCGTCCCCGTCAGGGGGGTGCCATCGGAAAAGGTGATCCCCTCCCGCAGGGTGAAGGTCCAGGTCAGCCCGTCCTCGCTGACGGTGTAACCGCTGCACAGCAGGGGCTGGGCCTGAAAAGAGGCGTCCACCGAGAAGAGCCCCTCATAGAGCAGGGAGCCCAGAGTCAGATTTGCCCGGTTGGCCGCCCGGGCGGGGTGGAGCGTGTACTCGGGGTAAAAGGCGAGGGTAAAGGGGATAGAGGCGGGGATGGCCTGCTCCTCCTTCGCCGCAGAGGAGAAGTCCGTGCCGGAGGCGGAAGGGGGCTCCGCCTGGCCGCAGCCGGCAAGGGACAGGGCCAGCGCCGCGCTGAGAAGCAGCAGGAAAATACGCCGACGACCCATGGGGAACCTCACAGTCATAAAAGTTGGATAATGGCGGCCATGCTGCCCCGCCGCTCCCCCATCACCCGATGAGACCAGAAGCGGTCGGTGCGGCAGGCGGTGCAGTCCGGGCAGAGGGCGATGTGCTCCGGTGAGAGCCCCGCACGGCGGAGCCAGAGGGCGTTGGCCCCCTTCAGGTCCACGTGCCAGCGCCCGTCCTCCGCCGGGCGTATGCAGGTCTCCGCCTGACTGCCCAGCCCATCCCGGAGGGCACCAGGCACGTCGTCGCGGGTCAAAAAGCAGCAGGGGGAGATCCCAGGCCCGATGGCGGCCCGGATATGTTCCGGGCGGCAGCCGTAGTCCTCCCGCATCCGGAGGGCGGCCCGGGCTGCGATGCCCAGGGCGGTCCCCCGCCAGCCGGCGTGGACAGCAGCAGCGCAGCGGCGCACCGGGTCCAGCAGCAGCACGGGGATGCAGTCGGCGGAAAAGATGGTCAGGCACAGGCCGGGCTCGTCCGTGATAAGGCCGTCCGCCTCATACACGCCGGGCTCAGCGGAGCTGGACATCACATCTCTCCGGGTGACGGGCCGCACCAGATCCCCGTGGACCTGATGGTTCTTCACCAGGGCGGCGGGGTCGGCCCCCGCCGCAGAGCAGAAGCGGCGGAAATTCTCCGCCACCCGTTCCGGGGCGTCCCCCCGGTTAGCACCCAGGTTCAGGCTGTCCCAGGGAGCGGGAGAGACGCCGCCCAGCCGGGTGGAGAAGCCATGGGCGCAGACGGATGGATCAAAGCCGCCACAGGCGTAAAACGGGACGCTCTGACAGGTGCGCAGGGTGACCTCCATAGGTGTGCCCCTCCTTTTCCGAGATGTAAAGACCTTAGCACTTTATTGTATCCTAAAATCCTCCGTCTGACAACCCGTTACAAGGGAGAAAAGAGGGCACGTTTTCCTGGCGGGGCGGGCGCTTTTCCCAATGGGGCGCTCCGGCGTGCTGCTGCCCGGGACCTGCCCCGCAGCCGGAAGCGGGCGCCCTGCACAGGGGCCGGAAGGAATATCACCCTGCAGGCCCCTGTGCCCCTGTGGGGCGGTCGCCTCCTATGGACCTCTGCAAAGCATCTTTCCGGCGGCCGGCCTGTGCGGCCGCTCAAAAGTACTTGAGCCCCGGCGGTGTCACCGCCGGGGCTCTCTGGCTCACAGGGCGCAGTGGAAGGTGCGCTTGATGACCTCCTCCTGCTGCTCTCGGGACAGGCGGTTGAAGTTGACCGCGTAGCCCGAGACACGGATGGTGAGACTGGGATATTTCTCCGGGTGTTCCATGGCGTCCTCCAGGGTGGCCCGGTCCATCACGTTCACGTTCAGGTGGTGGGCCCCCTGGCAGAAGTAGCCGTCCAGAATGGCCACCAGATTGGCCTCCCGCTCCCCCTGGTCCCTCCCCAGGGCGTGGGGAACGATGGAGAAGGTGTTGGAGACCCCGTCCTGGCACACGTTCCGATAGGGGATCTTGGCCACCGAGTTCAGGCTGGCCAGGGCCCCGTTCTCGTCCCGGCCGTGCATGGGGTTGGCGCCGGGGGCCAGGGGCTCTCCCAGCTTGCGCCCATCGGGGGTGGAGCCTGTCTTTTTCCCGTACATCACGTTGGAGGTGATGGTCAAGGCGGACAGGGTGTGCTTCGCTCCCCGGTAGAGGGGGTGTTTTTTCAGTTCCCGGATGAAGGTCCGCACCACGAACACCGCCTCGTCATCCGCCCGGTCGTCGTCGTTTCCGTATTTTGGGAAATCCCCCTCCGTCTCAAATTCCACCGCCACCCCGGCCTCATTCCGTACCGGCCGGACGGAGGCATAGCGGATGGCGGAAAGGGAGTCGGCGGCCACGGAGAGGCCGGCAATGCCGAAGGCGGTGAGCCGCTCCACCTGAGTGTCATGGAGGGCCATCTGGCTGGCTTCATAGGCGTATTTGTCGTGCATGTAGTGGATGATGTTCACCGTGTCCGCATACAGCTCCGCGGCATAGGAGAGCACCTGCTCATAGTTGGCCCGGACCGCTTCATAGGAGAGCACTTCGTCCAGGATGGGACGGATGCCGGGGACCACCGTCTCACCGGTGCGCTCGTCCACGCCGCCGTTGATGGCGTACAGCAGGCATTTGGCGATGTTGCACCGGGCGCCGAAGAACTGCATCTGTTTGCCCACCGCCATGGCGGACACACAGCAGGAGATGGCGTAGTCATCCCCATACACCGGGCGCATCACGTCGTCATTTTCGTATTGGATGGAGTCGGTGAGGATGGACATTTTGGCACAGAAGGCCTTGAAGGGGGCGGGGAGGTGCTCCGACCACAGCACGGTGAGGTTGGGCTCCGGGGCGCTGCCCAGGTTGCCCAGGGTGTGGAGATAGCGGAAGGAGGTTCGGGTCACCAGGGTGCGCCCGTCAATAGACATGCCGCCGATGGCCTCGGTGACCCAGGTGGGGTCCCCGCCGAAGAGCTCGTTGTACTCCGGCGTGCGCAGGTGGCGGACCAGCCGCAGCTTGATGATGAACTGGTCGATCAGCTCCTGGGCCTCCTCCTCGGTGATGACCCCTGCCTCCAGGTCCCGCTGGAGGTAGATGTCCAGGAAGGTGGAGGTGCGGCCCAGGGAGGTGGCGGCCCCGTTGTTCTCCTTGATCCCTGCCAGATAGGCCAGGTAGACCGCCTGCACCGCCTCCCGGGCAGTGGCGGAGGGGCGGGACAGGTCCACCCCATACCGGGCTGCCATCTTTTTCATCTCCTCCAGGGCCCGGATCTGCTCCGAGACCTCCTCCCGCAGGCGGATGCGCTCCTCGTCCATGGGGCCGTCCAGGGCGTCCAGGTCCCGTCTTTTTTCCTCCACCAATCGGTCGATGCCGTACAGGGCAACCCGGCGGTAGTCCCCGATGATCCTCCCCCGGCCGTAGGCGTCCGGCAGGCCGGTGAGCAGGCCGGCGTGGCGGGCCTTCCGGGTGCGCTCCGGGTAAGCGTCAAAGACCCCCTCGTTGTGGGTCTTGCGGTACTGGGAGAAGTGGTCCTCGATCTCCGGGTCCAGGCGATAGCCGTACTGCTCCAGGGCGGACCGGGCCATCCGGGTTCCGCCGTACAGGTTGACGATGCGCTTGAGGGGCGCGTCGGTCTGAAGGCCCACGATGACCTCGTTCTCCCGGTCGATATAGCCGGGGGCAAAGCTGTCGATGCCGGAGACGATGTGGGTCTCCACATCCAGCACGCCCTTCCGCAGTTCCTGGCGCAGCAGGTCCTCACACCGCTCCCACACCGCCCGGGTGCGCTGTGTGGGGCCGGTAAGAAAGCTGCCGTCCCCCTCGTAGGGGGTCCAGTTCTTCTGAATAAAGGAGCGCACATCGATGCTGCGCTGCCACTCGCCGCCATAAAAGCCCTTCCATGCCTGATTTTCCATCTTCATACCGCTCTTCCTTTCTCCGCAGTTGTGGTGTAGGGAGCAAAAAATTCCCGCTCCAGCCGCCGGCACAGATCCCGGTCCATTGGGGGTGTACCTGCCAGAGGGTCGGTCCGTTCCAGAGCCTCATACTTGTGGGCCCCCAGCTTGTGGAAGGGCAGCAGCTCTACCCGCTCTACATGGGGCAGGGTGTCCACATAGGCCCGCAGTCCCTCCAGGTGGGCCCGGCTGTCGGTGAGGCCGGGGACCACCACGTGGCGGACCCACATGGGGGTGCCCGCCCGGCGCACTGCTTCTACAAAGTCCAGGGTGGCGGCCATGTCCCCGCCGGTGACTGCCTTGTAGCCCGCCGGCTCATGGTGCTTCACATCATAGAGCACCAGGTCGGTGTGGTCCAGGATCTCCCCATAAATTCCCCTTCCGGCTCCCGAGGTGTCCAGACAGGTGTGGACACCCTCCGCCTTCAGCCGCCTGAGGCACGCCAGCAGAAAGTCCGGCTGGGCCAGAGGCTCGCCGCCGGAGAAGGTCACGCCCCCGCCGGAGCGGTCAAAGTAACTGCGGAAGCGCAGCAGCCTGCGGACCAGCGTGCCGTCCTCCACCGGCCGGCCGCCCCTGCACTGGGTGTCGGGGTTGTGACAGTAGCGGCACCGCAGGGGGCAGCCCTGGAGAAAGACCACTGCGCGCACCCCTGGACCGTCCACCAGCCCCATGCTCTCCATGGAGTGGATATATCCCGTCATCCTGTTTCCTCCTTGCTTTTCTGTGATGGCGGGACAAAAAAGGGCGCAAAAAAGCCGCCCCTCCGGGCCCCTTCAGCGCCCAGACGGTCGGCATGGTGACGATCATACTCCCTGTGGTTTCACTCCACTTCCGTCAGTCATATGATCCACATCCACAATACAGCAGAGACCCGCCTCCTGTCAAGAGGCGGGTCCCCGTTTCTACTTTTTCCACAAATCAGCTGGGCCGAGGGAAGGAGTTCCTGTATCTTGCGGCCGCCGGCTCACCGGCGCAGGGGGGTGCTGTCCGGGTCCTCCCGCCGGGCCACCCTGACTACCACGCTGGTCAGGGCAAACAGGGCGATGGCGTTGGGAATGACCATCAGGTTGTTGAACATATCGGTCAGCTCCCACACCAGGTCGTTGGACATCGTGGTGCCCAGGAAAATGAAGATGAGGGCGACCACGGTATAAATAGTGGTGCACAGCTTGGGGGACTTCTTTCCAAACAGGTAGATCACGTTGATCTTACCAAACAGGTTCCACCCCAGCACGGTGGAGAAGGCGAAGAAAAACAGGCAGATGGCCACGAACTTGGCGCCCAGCCCGGCCCCCATCACAGTGCCGAAGGCGGTCTGCGCCAGGTTGGTCTTGTCCAGAACCTCAGTCACCCCGCCCACGTAGCCGCCAGCCAGAGGGCCGTCGGCGGTGTAAAGGGTGGAGATGATGACCAGTGCGTTCAGGGTGAGGACCACGAAGGTGTCGATGAACACGCCGACCATGGCCACCACGCCCTGATCGTGGGGGTCGGTCACATTGGCCTGGGCGTGGGCATGGGGGGTGGAGCCCATGCCGGCCTCGTTGGAGAACAGGCCCCGCTTGGCGCCCTGGCTGATAGCGGTCTTCAGGGCGGCGCCGAAGCCGCCGCCGATGATGGCCTGGGGCTGGAAGGCGTACTGGAAGATCATGGCAATGGTGGCAGGGAGGTACTGGATACGGGCGATAAGCACCACCAGGCCGCCCAGCAGGAAGATGGCCGCCATGACAGGGACGATCTTCTCCGTGACAGAGGCCAGACGCTGTACGCCGCCCAGGAAGATGATGGCGCAGATGACCACCAGCACGATGCCCACCACCCAGGATGGGACGCCGAAAGCGGTCTGGAATGTGGAGCCGATGGAGTTGGACTGGACCATGCAGCCCATGAAGCCCAGGGCCAGGGTGATGGCCACGGCGAAGAAACCAGCCAGGAACTTGCCGAAAGCGCCCTGGAAGGCGGTGGTGATGTAGTACACCGGTCCACCGTGAATATTGCCCTCCTGGTCTACCCTGCGGGTCTTGATGGCCAGAGTGGCCTCAGCGTAGATGGTGGCCATGCCGAAGAAGGCGATGATCCACATCCAGAAGATGGCCCCCGGTCCGCCGGTGAGGATGGCTCCGGCGGAGCCCACGATGTTGCCGGTGCCCACCTGAGCGGCGATGGCGGTGGCCAGGGCCTGGAAGGAGCTCATGCCGCTGGCATGCTTTTTGCCCCGCAGGGTCAGGTTGCCGAATACCTTCCGCATGCCCTCGCCGAAGCAGCGCACCTGAACGAAGCGGGTCCGGATGGAGTACCACAGGCCCACCGCAATGAGTAGGAAGACCAGGATGTAGCTGGACAGGTAGTTGTTGATGTTTACAACGATGGGATAGAGCGTGGCTTCTAAGGATTCCAACATAGTGTTTTCTCTCTCCTTTGGGACAAAAAATGGACCGGGGAGCAGGCTCCGCGGTCCGTCGCATAGGGCGAGGAAAAACTCCCTCGCCGCGGTCCGTTCCTGGACTGCGGCAGGGCAGTTCATCGTCTCTGTCCTTTTGCCTGAGAGATTGGCGGAAGCGTCCCCGCTTCCGTCTTGCACCTTCGGCACCCGATCGTCGAGCTTCTCCAGAGTCACATCCACGCGCAGTCCTCGTCCCGGCAGGGACACCTGAGAGTGTTACTCCTTCGGCAAGCCATAGCTGTTTTCCTGCGCGCTTCGTCTGTCCTATTTTGTTTTCGAGCAATACCTTAACACAGCCGCGGTCAAATGTCAACCACTGGCGTACATTTATACATATCCGGCGGATTTTCCCCCGGCACTCCCCCGGATATTGGGCATTTTCGCAGACAAAGTTTACAGTTTGGCCTTTTTTCCGGGAGAAAGGTATGATATACTGAGATGCTACGATCCATCAGGACGCCCTTTTTCCACAATGATTGAGGATCAACATCAACATCCGAGGTGTTTTCCAATGAGTCTATTTACTAAAATCTTCGGGACCTCCTCCCAGCGCGAAGTCAAGGCCATCACGCCGCTGGTGGATAAGATCGAATCTCTGGAGGAGGAGTACAAGGCCCTGACAGACCAGCAGCTGCAGGCCAAGACCCCCGAATTTAAGGAGCGTCTCCAGAACGGTGAGACGTTGGACGATATCCTGCCCGAGGCCTTTGCTGCCTGCCGGGAGGCGGCCTGGCGGGTGCTGGGCATGCGCCCCTACCGGGTCCAGCTCATCGGCGGCATCATCCTTCACCAGGGCCGCATCGCTGAGATGAAGACCGGTGAAGGCAAGACCCTGGTGGCCACCCTGCCCGCTTACCTCAACGCCCTGGCCGGAAAGGGCGTCCACATCGTCACCGTCAACGACTACCTGGCAAAGCGCGACAGCGAGTGGATGGGCAAGGTGTACCGCTTCATGGGCCTGACCGTGGGCCTGGTCATCCACGGGGTCATGGGTCCGGCCAAGAAGGCCGCCTATCAGGCGGATATCACCTACGGCACCAACAACGAGTTCGGCTTCGACTACCTGCGGGACAACATGGCCATCTACTCCAGCGAGCTGGTCCAGCGCGGCCACTCCTTTGCCATCGTGGATGAGGTGGACTCCATCCTCATCGACGAGGCCCGCACCCCCCTTATCATCTCCGGCCAGGGGGAGAAGTCCACCCAGCTCTACACCATCGTGGACCAGTTCGTCTCCCGCCTGAAGTGCCAGCGCATCGCCAAGGTGGACAACAAGGAGGAAGAGGACGTCAACCTGGACGCTGACTACGTGGTGGACGAGAAGGCCCGCACCGCCACCCTTACCGCCCGGGGCATCGCCAAGGCTGAGCAGGCCTTCAACATCGAGAACCTGGCCGACCCGGAGAACACCACCCTCTCCCACCATATCAACCAGGCCATCAAGGCCCACGGCGTGATGAAGAGGGACATTGACTACGTGGTGAAGGACGGACAGGTCATCATCGTGGACGAATTCACCGGGCGCCTCATGTTCGGCCGCCGGTATAACGAGGGGCTCCACCAGGCTATCGAGGCCAAGGAGCACGTGGAGGTTGCCAACGAGTCCAAGACCCTGGCCACCATCACCTTCCAGAACTATTTCCGCCTGTATGACAAGCTCTCCGGCATGACCGGCACCGCCATGACCGAGCAGGAGGAGTTCGGTACCATCTACAATCTCGATATCGTGGAGATCCCCACCAACCGCCCCAACCAGCGCCATGACCACCACGACGTGGTCTACAAGACCGAGGCAGGCAAATACCGGGCCGTGATCCAGCAGGTCAAGGAGTGCCACGAAAAGGGTCAGCCCGTGCTGGTAGGCACCGTCTCCATTGAGAAGAACGAGCTGCTCAGCAAGCTCCTCAGTAAGGAGGGGATTCCACACAACCTCCTCAACGCCAAAAACCATGAGAAGGAAGCGGAGATCGTGGCCCAGGCGGGCAAGCTGGGCGCCGTCACCGTAGCCACCAATATGGCCGGCCGCGGAACTGATATCATGCTGGGAGGCAACGCCGAGTACCTGGCCCGGGCCGATCTGTTGAAGGCCGGTTACTCCGAGGAGGTCATTGTGGACGCCACCGGCTATGCCGAGACGGGCAACGAGGAAATTCTCTCCGCCCGGAAACTGTTTTCTGAGAAGATGGCCCAGCACAAGGCCGAAATTGCCGACGAGGCGGAGAGGGTCCGGGAGGCCGGCGGCCTCTTCATTATCGGTACGGAGCGCCATGAGTCCCGCCGAATTGACAATCAGCTGCGCGGACGTGCCGGCCGGCAGGGAGACCCGGGTGAAACCCGCTTCTATATCTCCCTGGAAGATGACCTGATGCGTCTTTTTGGCGGCGACCGCATCACCAACATGATGGAGCGGTTTGATCTGGACGAGGACACTCCCATTGAGAATAAGATGCTCTCCAAGGCCATTGAAAACGCCCAGACCACTGTGGAGTCCCGGAACTTCCAGTCCCGGAAATCCGTACTGGAATACGATGACGTCATGAACAAGCAGCGGGAGATCATCTACGCCCAGCGCCGTCAGGTGCTGGACGGCCTGGACATCAAGGCAACGGTCTTGAACATGATGCGCACCTCCATTGCAAACCACGTCTCCTTGGCCTTTGGCGGCAGCGCCCATCTGGAAGCTGCCGGCTACCGGGAGATGCTGCGGGGCCTCACGGGGACCTTCTTCGCACCCGGCGCCGTGGAGCTTTCAGAGGCAGAGATCTCCAGCAAAACCCAGGAGGAGCTAACAGACCTCTTTGCAGAGGCCGCGGAAAAGACCTATGAGGTGAAGGAGCAAGAGATCACACCGCCCATCATGCGAGAACTGGAGCGGGTCATCATGCTGCGGGTGGTGGACGAGTACTGGATGGACCACATCGACGCCATGGACGACCTCAAACAGGGCATTCGCTTACAGTCTTACGGCAACAACAACCCGGTGGACGTCTATAAGCGGGAGTCCCTGGAGATGTTCGAAGAGATGATCTCCGCCATTCAGGATGAGACCGTCCGCCGCCTCTACTCCGTCCGCTTGAAGAAGGATGAAGAGGTCAAGCGGGAGCGGGTGGCCAAGGGCATGGTGGAAAATGTGGGCGGCGACGGCACGAAGCCCAAGAAGCAGCCGGTCAAGGTCAATAAAATCGGCCGCAATGATCCCTGCCCTTGCGGAAGCGGCCTCAAATGGAAAAAGTGTACCTGTAAAGAATACCATGACCAATAAGGGTAGGGCTGCGGACCATGCGAGCAGGCCGCGTCAATGGCGCAGTTATGCGGCAGTGCATTATAACCTTGCTACCGGGGCTATGTGATCATAAAGCTCGGCATACTCCTGTCCCTGTCAAAGCAGCTTTCCAGGGAAAAATGCACCCG
>OOAG01002813.1_pt1 | contig 10994 bp, 6 predicted proteins | sample 1671461 | NCBI WGS metagenome assembly OOAG01 (sample SAMN06348159, study PRJEB24527) | human gut metagenome | biome: human gut; feature: ankylosing spondylitis patient; material: feces | host: Homo sapiens | place: China | collected 2015-10 | reverse complement strand
GCTAGAAATCATATGACGGGGCGCGGGCCGTGTTCCGCTATGCGGTTGTCAATTTGCGAAAGAAATTATGCGTCACCCACACATCATCTCTGCCTTCGCGTTCAATCCATTTGCCGGAGAGTGCGAGGGTTGCCAGGCCGTAGAATTCGAGCCGAACAAATGAAATGCGGTATCAGCGCATAGGATTAAACTGACGATTGCTTTGCACTGAGAATACGCTTGGAAAGCCGCTATGGGTGGCGGCCCGGGTTAAATAGAGAAGCCCGTCCGATCACTTTCATGTGGCGAACGGTCGGGCTTCTTATTCCACTTGCCAATGCTCGGCTCATATTGGAAGAAAGCTACGCTAATGTTTGCGTGACACTCCTATTTTCTCCGAAGAAAGAGTCGGATAATGAAGAATAGAATTAAAAAAGGTGCCAGATATAACGCAAGTATAAAGGCTAATCCAACGAGACCTTGCAATAATGGCATAACTCCTCCCAGACACGAGATTTTGGTATTTGTTCCCATCTTATTCTGAATTGGACCAAATAGTTCCTAGCCACAAAACTACTCGTCAACTGGATCGCACCAATCTGCTGGCAAAACACAGCTTGATTCTTTATCGACATAGCACCAATCCGCAACAGGGCACTCGGCGATGTCGTAAAAATTGCATATATCAACTCCAAGACAACAAGGCTCAACGGGAGGATGTTCATTTGAACCAACAGGATGGATATGCTTCATAACAGCTCCTCACCTTAATCCAATTAGAGACTACGTTTGATCAATGCCACAGTGATCTACAACGCAGATGCTGCCGCCATCCATGTCATAGTCGCAGTAATCGTATGCACCACAGCCATCTGCTTTATCATAAACAGTACAGATGTCAGTAATGCCCAAGAGGCAGTCAAAAGACATCGGCTTCACGCCTGCCTCGTCGCCACTTCCTGGATTAATCGGATGAATATGCTTCACGACTACCTCCCTTTGAGTGCAGAAAAACCTCAATATTGTGTATAACAAACCAAGATGTCTAGTTCACCATATTTCTAGAATGGTTTCGGCGAACGTAGCAATAAGCTTCGCAGACGGTAATCAGAAGAACGAACACCTCCACAATGGTGACAGCAATGCGCTGAACCGCTTATTCCGATACAGTAGCTTCTCGTTGATTTTTCTCCTGCGAAGATGAGTGGCGGGAAATAAGGTCAAAAGCCATCTCGTAGCACATTTTTCTATATTCACATGATGCAGGGTGTAGACTCTTGGGCAAGTAGCCGTGCTCGCCTGCAGCCTCCCAGCTACAGCCCCCACCACAGAAAGACCGAGCCCAACAGTCCGTACAGTCAATTCTTTTTTCGACACCCTGACTCCAGTTTTCAATATACCTAGTTTCGTCAATTCCGGTGACGATGTTGCCCATTTTGAATCGCATCATCCCGACAAACCTGTGACAGGGGTATACGTCCCCTTCGGGAGTCACGGAAATAAAACGCCTGCCAGCCCCGCATCCGACAAAGGCGATCCTGTTGCTCATAATCAAATCAACTGCAGTTTTCAATGTTCTAAACAAGGGCTTTTCCCCTTGATCAATCTGTTTGAGATATTGATCCGCCAAATCTATTAGGCCCGCCCTGATTTTGTTTAATGAGTGTTCGTCGAGTTTGATATTCTCATCGAATGAGCTCACGGGCGAGAAGTAAATCCTTCTGAAGCCCATCTCTTTAAACTGAAGATAGTCTTCAACAAGGTTACAGTTATTATTTGTTAAGGTCGCTCTTGCGCCGAAGGGGAACGACTCGGAAAAACGACGAACGTTTTTGTCGATATCGGAGAAAGAGCCGCCTCCCGTCTTGTACGGGCGCGATGCATCGTGCTTGCATCCTGTACCATCGAGACTAATCAGAACAGAAAACCCGTGCTCCTTGAAAGAATTCACAGCAGTGTCATTCAAAAGCGTTCCGTTGGTCGTAATAGAATAGGTAAAGTTTCTATTGGGGTATATTCTTTTTGAATAGTCGACCGTTTTCCATATCAGCGGCTCGTTAATCATGGGTTCCCCACCAAAAAAGACGATCGCAAGCGTTTCGTTTTCCGATGAACTTGCGACGAGGTAGTCGACCGCCTTGAAGGCTATCTCGTCTGTCATCAGCAGAGGAGACGTTCCATAATCTCCTTTACCGGCAAAACAGTAACTACAACCAAGGTTGCATGCATGTGAAACGTGGAGTTCGATGGATCTAAGTTTTCGAGGCGTGTCTTTTGTTAAGAAAGTCCGCTCAGACAATCGTTGATACTCATCAATGTCGTCTTCAAGTTCTGCTATGGTCGTTTGGTCGTAGCCTTTCGCAGCAAGTGACTTTGTTAGCAACTTCGAGTTGACCGTTCTTCCCGATGCTTCAAATATGCGAAGCGCATCTTCTGATGCTTGGTCAACCTGAAAGCAATTGCGAGTGACCTCATCGAAGCAGTAACGACGATCACTTACTGAGAAAAAATGCATACGTTCCTCAATTTCATGCTGGACTGGCACTAACCTTGTTTATTGTTGCGCAGCTATAAAAAACCACCAGCGGGGATTCGGTGTGCGGCCCAATCGGACTCCCAAAAGGTTCTATTTGAGACTGGCAAGCTTTGTGTTGTTGGCACTTCGACAGCGCTCTTTATTCCAACATGGAGCCTCGCAGTTTGAGTCGACTTGCCTCTGGAAGGTCCGATCTTAACTTGATTTAGGATGAAAACAGATTACAGGCGCGCTCCTCTAGAAAGAAAGGAAACCAATCGCCGCCTTTCACCAGGAAAGTTTTTATAGCCCACCTCGAGCAAAATGAAAGATGCGAGAGCGATTGGGGAACAACGCGAATCTCCCCTTTTGGGTGGGAGCGAGCCTTCAGCCACCGGCGAACGACTCGCCCTGGTCAGAATCTGGAAGTGGTGCCGGGCCGCTTGGGCCTCCCCGGTGACTTCGTGGGGCTTACCTGCCTGACGTCGAGGAGTACATCCGCAAGATTCGTTCCCTATGCCGTTTGCTCTCACGCCCGCCTTAGTTCCAAGTCGGGCGAGCCGCCGCGCTCATGCGACCCGTGGCGGCGACACGTCGACGCCGCGCTCGCTGAGCACATCTTCGGTCGCGGGCGAGCACGAGGTCGCGCCGGCGCATCCGCTGGGACTGCTGTGCGTGCAAAACGGCTACGTGGTGAGCGTCCCGCGCTGGATTCAGCCGAGTGAGGAAGGCGTTGAGATCGGCGCGCTGGCAACGGGGGAGGGCGGCATCACCGACGACGTCTCGGCCCGCCATGCCCATATCTGGTGCGATGCTCAAAATATCTGGCACGTCGAGGACTTGTCGTCCACCAACGGAACCATGGTGGTAAACGGCGCGACGAACGTCTGCATCCAGGTCGAGCCCGGCCGCTCCGCTCAGCTCAACCCCGGCGACGAGCTCAGACTTGGCGAATCCACCACCTACGCTATCCTCCTCGGCGTCGGCGCCCTCTAGTCGGCAGATGGGGACGTTCCTTTTATGCCGGCACTCCGGGACACTCCATGGCGCGCCAGGGCCAATCGCCCGGGGACGAAGCGTTCATTTTGGCCCTTGGCGGTCACCCGAGGTAAACCTTTACCGCCCACCTATATTTGTCGAAATTACACTTGGCGGCGGGGTACAATAAACCCGCATGCGGATTTCCGTTGCGGGTGCCTCCCATCGCCGGGGCGTGCCCGGGAGCATCCGGCATGCGGCCTTTGCGGCGCTCGGTCATGTGCAAGACGGGCAGCTGGGCCTGTGGAGTGCGTGCAGCCCTCCTCGCCTCGGCATGCCTTCTCTCCACGCCATGTACCTGCTGCTGAGCCTGCCTGCCAGATGATTGGAAGCAACAGCGAAAATCCCATCACGCCAATATCCCGGCGATCGCCGGGGCCTGTATACCTATATGAGAGGAGAGGGGTATATGGCGCGTAAGTTTAAGTCTATGGACGGCAACGAGGCGGCCGCATATGTTTCGTATGCGTACACCGAGGTAGCGGGAATCTATCCCATTACGCCGTCCAGCCCGATGGCCGACCATGTCGACCAGTGGGCGGCCCAGGGTCGCAAGAATATCTTCGGCACCCCGGTCAAGGTCGTCGAGATGGAGTCCGAGGCAGGTGCAGCCGGTACCGTTCACGGTTCGCTGGGCGCCGGTGCTCTGACCACCACCTACACGGCTTCTCAGGGTCTACTTCTGATGATCCCGAACATGTACAAGATCGCGGGCGAGCAGCTCCCGGGCGTCTTCCACGTCTCCGCGCGTTGCGTCGCTTCCCACGCCCTGAACATTTTTGGCGATCACTCCGACGTCATGGCTTGTCGTCAGACCGGCTTCGCCATGCTCGCCGAGGGCAACGTCCAGGAGGTCATGGACCTCTCGCCGGTGGCTCACCTTGCCGCCATCGAGGGTAAGACCCCGTTCCTTAACTTCTTCGACGGCTTCCGCACCAGCCACGAGATCCAGAAGGTCGCCATGTGGGACTACAAGGATCTGGCTGAGATGTGCGACATGGACGCCGTCCAGGCTTTCCGCGATCACGCGCTCAACCCTGAGCACCCGCACACCCGCGGCAGCCACGAGAACGGCGACATCTTCTTCCAGAACCGCGAGGCCTGCAACAAGGTCTACGACGAGCTCCCTGCCGTCGTCGAGGGCTACATGAAGAAGATCAACGAGAAGCTCGGCACCGATTACGGCCTGTTCAACTACTACGGCGCTCCCGACGCCGATCGTGTCGTCGTGTGCATGGGCTCCTTCTGCGACGTGCTCGAGGAAGTCATCGACTACCTCAACGCTCACGGCGAGAAGGTCGGCCTGGTCAAGGTTCGCCTGTTCCGTCCGTTCTCCATCAAGCACTTCGTCGACGTTCTCCCCGAGACCGTCCAGAAGATCGCCGTCATGGACCGCACCAAGGAGCCGGGTTCCATCGGCGAGCCGCTCTACCAGGACGTCGTCTCCGCTCTCTACGAGGCCGGCAAGACGGGCATCAAGGTCGTCGGCGGCCGTTACGGCCTGGGCAGCAAGGACACGCCTCCCGCGTCCGCGTTCGCTGTCTTCGAGGAGCTTAAGAAGGACGAGCCCAAGCGCGAGTTCACCATCGGCATTGTCGATGACGTGACCAACCTGAGCCTGCCCGAGGCCGAGGATGCGCCCAACACCGCAGCCCCCGGCACCATCGAGTGCAAGTTCTGGGGTCTGGGTGGCGACGGTACCGTCGGCGCCAACAAGAACTCGATCAAGATCATCGGCGACCACACCGACAAGTACGTCCAGGCCTACTTCCAGTACGACTCCAAGAAGACCGGCGGCGTCACCGTCTCGCACCTGCGCTTTGGTGATTCCCCGATCCGTTCGCCGTACTACGTGACCAAGGCCGACTTTGTCGCCTGCCATAACCCCAGCTACATCGTCAAGGGCTTCAAGATGGTCCGCGACGTCAAGCCGGGCGGCACCTTCCTGGTCAACTGCCAGTGGAGCGACGAGGAGTTCGCCGAGCACATGCCCGCCGTGGCCAAGCGCTACATCGCGAACAACAACGTCAACGTCTACCTGATTGACGCTATCGACCTGGCCGCCAAGGTCGGCATGGGCAAGCGCACCAACACGGTGCTCCAGTCCGCCTTCTTCGCGCTGGCCAAGGTCCTGCCCGCCGAGGACGCCCTGCAGTACATGAAGGACGCGGCCACCAAGTCCTACATGAAGAAGGGCCAGGCCATCGTCGACGCCAACCACAAGGCCATCGATGCCGGCGCTACCGCCTTCCGTAAGTTCGAGGTTCCGGCCGACTGGGCAACTGCCGAGGATGCCGCTCCCGTCGAGCTCTCCGAGGAGACCAAGTCCGCCATCGCCCAGCAGGTCAAGAACCTGCTCGAGCCCATCGATCGCATGGACGGCGACAGCCTGCCTGTTTCCGCCTTCGTCGATTGCGCCGACGGCCAGTTTGAGCTGGGTGCCTCCGCATACGAGAAGCGCGGCGTCGCCGTGGTCGTTCCCCACTGGGACGAGACCAAGTGCATCCAGTGCAACCAGTGCGCCTACGTGTGCCCGCATGCCACCATCCGTCCGTTCGCGATGACCGAGGACGAGGCTGCCGCCGCGCCCGAGGCTACCCGCACGCTCGACGCCATGGGCCCCAAGGCCAAGGGCATGAAGTTCACCATGGCCGTGTCCCCGCTCGACTGCATGGGCTGCACCAACTGCGTCAAGGTTTGCCCCAAGGGCGCCCTCGAGATGGTTCCCACCGAGCAGGAGATGGACCAGCAGCCCGTTTGGGACTACATGGTCGAGAACGTCTCCGAGAAGAAGGAGCTCATCGCGGCCAACGTCAAGGGCAGCCAGTTTAAGCAGCCCTACCTGGAGTTCTCCGGCTCCTGCGCCGGCTGCGCCGAGACCGCCTATGCACGTCTGGTGACCCAGGTTGCCGGCGACCGCATGTTCATTTCCAACGCCACCGGCTGCTCCTCCATTTGGGGCAACCCCGCTGCCACCGCTCCTTACTGCAAGGACAAGGACGGTCACGGCCCGGCGTGGAACAACTCCCTGTTCGAGGACAATGCCGAGCACGGTCTGGGCATGGCCGTTGGCTATGAGGCCGTTCAGCACAAGCTGATCGCCGCCACCCAGGAGATCATCGCCGCCGATGGTCCGTCCGACGAGCTCAAGGCTGCCGGCCAGGCTTGGATTGACTCTGTCAACGACGCCGAGGCCTCCAAGACCGCTGCCGCTGCCTACGTTGCCGAGCTCGAGAAGTGCGGCTGCGAGGCTTCCAAGGCAATCCTCGCCGACAAGGCTTACCTCACCAAGAAGTCCTTCTGGATCTTCGGCGGCGACGGTTGGGCCTACGACATCGGCTTCGGTGGCCTGGATCACGTCCTGGCTTCCGGCCACAATGTCAACGTCTTTGTCTTCGACACCGAGGTTTACTCCAACACCGGCGGTCAGGCCTCCAAGGCCTCGAACCTGGGCCAGGTTGCTCAGTTCGCCGCTGCCGGTAAGGCGACCAAGAAGAAGTCCCTGGCCGAGATTGCCATGAGCTACGGCTACGTCTACGTGGCGCAGGTCGCCATGGGCGCCAACCCGGCTCAGACCCTCAAGGCCATCCACGAGGCCGAGGCCTACGACGGCCCGTCCCTCATCATCGGCTACAGCCCCTGCGAGATGCACTCCATCAAGAAGGGCGGCATGCAGAACTGCCAGGCCGAGATGAAGAAGGCTGTCGAGTGCGGTTACTGGAACCTCTTCCGCTTCAACCCCGAGGCTGCTGCCGGCAAGAAGTTCTCGCTCGATTCCAAGGAGCCCGCGGGCGGTTATCAGGAGTTCCTGATGAACGAGGCCCGTTACGCTTCGCTGACGCGTTCCTTCCCCGAGCGCGCCGAGGAGCTCTTCAAGGAGAACGAGCAGGCCGCTATGGACCGCTATCAGCACCTGCTGAAGCTCAAGACGGTGTACAACGAGGCTTAAGTCTCCCACCGCAGGATCTGAGGGCTGACCTTCGCGGACGTCCTCGGACATGAAAGAACCCCCGCTGCGCTTCGTTCGGCGGGGGTTCTTTCGTCCTGCGGAATGTCCGCGAAGGTCAGCCCTCAGATCCTGCTACGACTACGTCCTCGGATTGTGGGGCTGCATGAGGGACCTGGTTGTGGGGGCCTTTTGTCCCCGTCGCTGTTTCGCGGCGCGGCCGCGAAACCACGCGTTACTTTGGTTATGGAGGGGGCTTGGTTGTTGGTTCAGATGATCTAGAGAGATATGGGTGCAAATGAGAAATCGTTGTTGGGGTCGTCCTTTTCCATAAACTCATCGAGACAGAATGTCATATAGATTGGAACGTAAAGGATCTTGCCCTCTTTGCAAAGGTTTTCGTGGCTCAGCACAACGGCCTCGGGGATTTTGTACTCGCTCACGCTCATCAGACGGTCGAGGGCCGCATGGGCTCGAACCTTCTTGCCCGATTTGACCTCGATTGGGACAACGTGCCCGCGAGTGCCTTCGATCACAAAGTCAACTTCGCCGACCTCGCGTGTCTGGTAGTACCATGCATCAGTTCCAAGGGCGACAAGCTCCTGCGCGACCACGTTCTCATAGAGACCGCCGAGGTTGGGGGTTTTCATATCAAGGTAGACAGCGCGTGCCGTGCTGCCGGGATATCGTGATGCGAGCATGCCTGTATCAGACTCGTATAGTTTAAAGGCGGTCGCCTTCTCTGTCCTCTTAAGAGGACTTCGGGCCTCCGTCACCTGGGCGACCATCAAACCGACGCCCGCGTTCACCAGCCATAGGAAATCCTGCTCGTATTTTTGAAGGCGAGCCCCCTCGCCCAGGGATGAAACAACAAAGCGATGGGACTCCGCCTCAAGCTGAACGGGAATTTGTTCGAAAATCGCGCGAACGTTAAACGCTCGAGTCGATGCATATTTAGAGATATCACTTTTGTACTGATCGACCAGCTGAATTTGAAGCTCACGCGTCCTCACGAGTGAATAACCCGAATCGATATAGTTCTGTACGACCTCCGGCATGCCGCCGCAAACGATATAAGCTCTAAAGTTTTTGAGCATCGCCTCATGAATATAGTTTTCGACGGGACGCCTCTCGACAAGGCAGCTGCGGATGTCTGCAAGCACATTCTCGCTGATGCTGTTTGCCCAACAAAACTCTTCAAAATCCATTGGCCGCATAACAATGTGCTCGACATACCCCACCGGGAAAGAAGAGATCCCCTTAAACTCAGTCCCAAGCATAGACCCCGAGAAGACATAGCTAAAGCGCCCGTCCTCGACCAACGCCTTCATGAGCGTGACGATCTGCGGATACTCCTGTATTTCATCGACAAAGATAAGCGTATCTCCCTCAACAATCGGTGCATCCGCAAGAAGGGCCACGCGGTTGATAAAGTCAACGGCGTTCTTAGCGCCAATGAGCACATCTCTTGCCTCGGCATCGAGCAGCAAATTGGCCTCAAAATACGACGCGTAGTTGTCTTTACCAAACGCTCGAATCGCATAGCTCTTGCCAATCTGACGCGCACCAGTAACAAGCAACGCTTTATTGGAGTTGTTCTTCCAGCTCAAAAGCCTGTCAGTGACCTTACGGCGTAGCATAAAACCCCTCAATGACAAAAATTGGCAAATAGATTTGCCCCTAATCATACAAAAATTGGCAGATAGGAATGACCCAAATCATACAAAAATTGGCAGATAGCAAAGATTCGCTTAGGTCCCAGAGCCATCGAGCCGGCGCGGTGCCATGCAAAAAGACTAGGGACGCCGCTGATGTTCTCGATTGCCTGGGCGCGCAGGAGCGAGAGGGCGTCGACGGCGTTCATGCAGTATCCGACGGTAAAGTTCCATACTGCGAACTCACAATCGCTTGCCGCAAAGTGAAGCGCGTTCGGCTATCCCTTTTGTTGGATGAAAAGCCCCGTGTTATTGCAGGGGTGCATACTTGTCTTGCAAGTGCATAGAATCTCGTATAGTGCGAGTAAATAATTGCAGTGTCCGTTATGTGTTTAGCAAAGATATAGTTTGCATAATCTGGCCCAATCACTGCTCTAATTAAATAAAGTCGCACGTAGATGACGTAAACATGTGTGAGCTGGGCTTCTTTACGCTGAGCGGGTAAAAACGACCGTTCACCGTTAAACTATTTTCAAAATGAATAAAATGAGCGATAAAGAGAATATAAACCTTAATAAACTCGCGTATTGCACGGACGCGGGTTATTAATGGGTTGTAGGCCTTTTACAGAAAGGATTCCAGCAATGTCTAAGCCTCTTGGCAAGCCCGACCGCATCGTCGTCGCCCTCGGCGGCAACGCCCTCGGCAACAACCCCGTCGAGCAGATCGAGGCCGTGAGCAACACCGCCCACGCGCTCCTCGGTCTCATCGAGCAGGGCAACGAGATCATCATCACCCACGGCAACGGCCCGCAGGTCGGCATGATCCAGAACGCCTTCGCTGCTGCCCACGACGCCATCGGCACCCCCGAGATGCCGCTGCCCGAGTGCGGCGCCATGTCCCAGGGCTACATCGGCTACCACCTGCAGCAGGGCATCGGCCGCGAGATGCACAAGCGCTATAAGCGTTGGCACGCCGCCACCGTCGTCACCCAGATCGAGTGCGATCCCGACGATCCCGCGTTCAAGAACCCGACCAAGCCGATCGGCCCCTTCTACACCGAGGAGCAGGCCAAGGAGTTCATGGCCGAGGACCCCTCCAAGGTCTTCGTCGAGGATTCCGGCCGCGGCTGGCGTCGCGTCGTCGCCTCCCCCGATCCCAAGAAGATCGTCGAGGCCGACTCCATCCTCAACCTGCTCGACAACGAGTTCATCGTCATCGCCTGCGGTGGCGGCGGCATCCCCGTCGTCCGCGACTACGAGAACAAGGGCTGCTACAAGGGCGTTCCCGCCGTCATCGACAAGGACCTGGGCGGCGAGCTGCTGGCCGAGGACTGCGACGCCGACGTCCTGTTCCTGCTGACCGCCGTTGAGCATGTCGCCATCAACTTTGGCAAGCCCAACCAGGAGGAGCTCGAGGACCTCACCGCCGACGAGGCCGAGCGCCTGGCCGACGAGGGCCAGTTCGGCAAGGGTTCCATGGAGCCCAAGGTCCGCGCCGCCATCAAGTTCGCCCGTTCCCGCAAGGGCCGCACCTGCATCATCGGTGCTCTGGACAAGGCCGCCGAGACCATGGCCGGTCTCTCCGGTACCCGCATCCACGAGTAGTCCCTACTCCGTTGCCTCTCTCGTGGGCGCCAGGCAAAGCGCCCACAAACTAGCCTCTCTTCATGAGCCCCGCAGTCCGCTCCGACTGCGGGGCTTTTGCTATTCACCTAGTCATTGGGGACAAACCCGGCACTTGGGGACGGTCCTTTCCTGCCGGCAGCTTGGGACAGTCCTTAATAGTCATTGGGTGTTCCTATAGTTTTGTCAACCGTCGGGGCTACTCCCGGTAGGGCACCCGGTCGCGCATCACGGCG
>OOAG01002805.1_pt1 | contig 11018 bp, 8 predicted proteins | sample 1671461 | NCBI WGS metagenome assembly OOAG01 (sample SAMN06348159, study PRJEB24527) | human gut metagenome | biome: human gut; feature: ankylosing spondylitis patient; material: feces | host: Homo sapiens | place: China | collected 2015-10 | reverse complement strand
AAAGAGATTGCGACGGTTCTTCAGGTATCGAAAGAACAGAGAAGAGAGCTTCAGGAAGTGTTGGATGCGCTCGTTGAAGAAGGAAAGATTACACTTTCTAAAAGAGGGAAATACAGTAAAGGGCAGACGAAGCGTATCACAGGAACCTTCCAGGCGAATATCCGTGGATTTGGATTTGTTATGGTAGAAGGACAGGAAGAAGATATCTTTATTCCTGCGGAAAATGTAAATGGTGCATTCCAGGGGGATGAAGTGGAGTGTATTATTACAGGTAGTCCAAGCGGCAGACGGCAGGAGGGAAAGATTGTCGGAATTATTTCTCATCAGGTGACTAAAGTGGTCGGATTGTATGAGAAGAGCAAAAGTTTTGGATTTGTGCGTCCGGATAATCAGAGATTCCTGAAAGATATTTATATCCCTGCAGGAAAAGAACTCCATGCAATGACCGGACATAAGGTAGTTGTGGAACTGACATCCTATGGCGGGGAGCATATGAAACCGGAAGGAAAGATCATTGAGATCCTGGGTCATGTGAATGATCCCGGTACAGATATTCTTTCCATCGTGAAAGATTTTGATATCCCTACAGAATTTCCTGAAAAAGTGCTGAATCAGGCTGTTCGTGTGGGAAAAGAAGTATCAGAGGCTGATATGGCAGGAAGAATGGATCTGCGGGACTGGCAGATGGTCACGATCGACGGGGAAGATGCAAAAGATCTGGATGATGCGGTTTCTGTTGTGATGGACGGAGAAAATTACAGGCTGGGAGTTCATATTGCTGATGTGACAAATTATGTGCAGGAGAGAAGTGCATTGGACTGGGAGGCACTGAAACGTGGAACAAGCGTTTATCTTGCTGACCGGGTGATCCCGATGCTGCCACAGACTTTGTCAAATGGAATCTGCTCTCTGAATGCAGGAGAGAACCGGCTTACCCTGTCCTGTATCATGACGGTGACACCGGAGGGCGAAGTTGTGGATCATCAGATTGCTGAAACGGTAATCTGCGTAGATAAAAGAATGAGTTATAACGGAGTGGCAAAGGTTCTTGCAGGGGATGCCGAGGCACTGGAAGCGGATCGGGAGTTTGTCCCGATGATCCTGCGGATGAAAGAATTGTCTGATATTATCAGGGAAAGGCGTGCAAAGAGAGGTTCGATCGACTTTGATTTTCCTGAGACAAAAATCATTCTGGATGAAAAGGGACGTCCTGTTGAGATCAAGCCTTATGACCGGAATGATGCAACAAAGATCATAGAAGATTTTATGCTTCTTGCAAATGAGACAGTTGCAGAGGAATTTTTCTGGAGAGAGATTCCATTTCTCTACAGAACACATGATGTGCCTGACGAAGAAAAAATCCGTAAGTTAGGTACATTTATCAATAATTTCGGTTATAACCTGCATGTAAGAAATGAAGTCAGACCGAAAGAAATCCAAAAGCTTCTGTGCAAAGTTGAGGGAACGCCGGAAGAACCACTGATCAGCCGGCTTGCCCTGCGGTCAATGAAGCAGGCAAAATATACAACAGAAAATACAGGGCATTTTGGACTGGCAGCGAAATATTATACGCATTTCACTTCTCCGATCCGCCGATATCCTGATCTTCAGATCCATCGGATCATCAAGGAAAATCTGCGGGGAAGGCTGACCGGGGAACGGATGGAGCATTACAGAAAGATTCTGACCGCAGTTGCATCTCAGTGCAGTCAGCGGGAGCGGACAGCGGAAGAGTCCGAGCGTGAAGTGGTCAAATTGAAAAAAGCAGAGTATATGCAGGCTCATATTGGCGAAGAGTATGAGGGCGTGATCTCCGGTGTGACAAAATGGGGAGTTTATGTAGAACTTCCGAATACGATCGAAGGTCTGATCCATGTTGCAGATATGAGGGATGACCATTATAATTTTATAGAAGAAACTTATGAGATGGTTGGCGAGCATACAGGAAAGACCTGGAAATTAGGACAGAAAGTACAGGTCCGAGTGACAGATGCTGACCGGTTGCAGAGGACAGTTAATTTTGAGTTTGTCTGACTGGCAGATGATTGAACAGAGAGAGGATGTAATACGAAGATGGCAAAGACAGAAAAAAAGCTGATCGCAAATAATAAAAAGGCATACCATGATTATTTTATCCTTGAAAAATATGAAGTGGGGCTGGTACTTCACGGAACGGAAGTCAAGTCTCTGCGTATGGGAAAGTGCAGTATTAAAGAGTCATTTATCCGGGTGGAAGATGGCGAGATGTATATTTACGGCATGCATATTTCTCCATATGAAAAGGGAAATATTTTCAATAAGGATCCGCTGCGTGTGAGAAAGCTACTTCTCCATAAAAAGGAAATTTTAAAGATTTCCGGTAAAATGAAAGAGCAGGGAATTACGGTAGTGCCGTTGCAGGTCTATTTCAGCGGAAGTCTTGTGAAAATGGAGATCGGGCTTGCAAAAGGTAAGAAACTGTATGACAAGCGTGATGATATCGCAAAGAAAGATCAGAAGCGGGAAGCCCAGCGGGAGTTCAAAGTGAGAAATCTGTAGGGCAGAGCAGGGGGGCAGGCTTTATAGCTGCCTGCACCCTGCCGGGATGATTCTTGAATGAAAAGCCGGTGGTATCTTTTGAAAAGTCCATGGCAGTTTTATCAGAAATCAATGGCATCTTTTACTGCCTGGATATCACCGGTAAAGATGATTCCGTCCATACCGGCATCTTTCGCTCCCTGGATATTTTTTTCAAGATCGTCAATAAAGAAGCATTCAGAAGGATTCAGATCAAATTTGCGGAAGAAATATTCGTAAATTTCCTGATCCGGTTTTGCCATGTGGATCGGAGCAGAGAACAGGATCCCGTCGAAAGGCTTCAAGATCTCGTGATCCTTCATATAATCTGCAAAGTAAGTCGGTGCATTGGAAAGGAGATAGACCGGGATTCCCCGCTCTTTCAATTCCCGGACAAATGCAAGCGTCTGTGGCAGTGGCTTTGCACAGCCAGGCCATTCACGGAAGAAAAGATCCACGGGATCATAAAGCCTTTCGGGAATCGTACGCAAAATTTCATTTCGATACTCCTGATAATCGATCGCACCGCTGTCCAGTTCAGCCCAGTGTGCATAGATCAGATCGCAGAGATAATCGACATCAGTCTCATCAGTAACAAAAGAGCGAATGATCTCTCTGCCGTTAAAAGTTCCAATCACATTTCCAAAGTCAAATACGATATTCTTATATTTCATAGTAAAGCTCCTTTCAGAGAATATCCTCATTTATCATAACAGTGTACAATAAATCGAATAAATTTGCAAAAAATATAGTAAAATCTACGAAACCATATAATACCTATTGACATAGTAGGTTAATAGGGTGTATCATACGCCTATCGAATCTGAACAGGATAAATTGGAGTGAACGATATGATTAAAGTAGAGCATACAAATAAGACCTTTTCAGGAAAATACGGAGAGGTACATGCCTTACAGGATGTAAGCATTCATGTGGAAAAAGGCGATATTTATGGAATCATCGGATTTTCAGGAGCAGGAAAATCAACGCTTCTGCGGCTGGTGAACGGACTGGAGACCCCGGACAGTGGAACAGTCATGGTACATGACCAGGATCTTGGAAGTCTGAAAAAGGCAGAGCTGAGAAAATTAAGAAGAAAGATCGGAATGGTATTCCAGCAGTTTAATCTTCTGGATTCCAAAACCGTTTTTCATAATATAGCACTTCCGCTCATCCTTGAAAAAGCACCGAAGGATGTGATTGAGGAGAAAGTAAATGAAGTACTGAGATTCGTAGAACTTGAAGATAAAAAAGATACTTATGTAAGCCAGTTATCGGGCGGACAGAAGCAGAGAGTCGGAATTGCAAGAGCGTTGACTACGACGCCAGACATTCTGCTCTGTGATGAAGCAACCAGTGCACTTGATCCACAGACAACCGAGTCGATTCTGAAGCTGTTAAAAAAGATCAATAAAGAAATGGGAGTCACGATTCTTCTGATCACGCATCAGATGCAGGTTGTGCAGATGATCTGTAATAAAGTGGCAGTCATGGAAAATGGAAAAGTTGTAGAGTCAGGCAGTGTGCTGGATGTATTTGGAAAGCCACAGGCACTGGTCACAAAGCGGTTTGTGCAGACGGTCATCAATGATCAGATTCCGGAGAGCATTGTCAGTCTTGTAAAAGAGCAGAAAGAACATTTCCAGGTAGAGCGTCTGAAATTTATCGGCAGCAGTGTAAAAAGGCCGGTTATCTCGGATATTTGTCAGGTAGAAGGAATTGTCGTCAATATTTTGGGAGCAACAGTACAGGAATTACAGGAGAACGTAATGTGCGTCTTTATTCTGCAGTTGATCGGATCGGAAGATAAGATCTGCGAGGCTGAAAAGCAGATTGATGCAAATGGCGTAATCCGGGAAAGAGTGGAGGTAATCTGATGGAACAGCAGTTTTTTGGAGTATCGCTGGAGAAGCTTTTAACCAGCGGAGGACAGACCCTGTATATGGTCGCTTTGGCACTGATCATCGGAACTGTGATCGGAATCGTGCTGGCACTGATCCTGGTGCTTTGTAAAAAAGGCGGTCTTGCAGAGAATCTGATCCTTTATAATATTGTGAGTATCTACATTAATATTGTACGAAGTATTCCGTTTGTTATCCTGCTTGTGGCGATCATGCCGATTACCCGTGCAATCGTTGGAACAACGATCGGAAGTACGGCGGCACTTGTACCACTGGTCGTTTATATCAGTCCTTATCTGGCACGACTGATGGAGAACAGTCTCCTGGAGGTCAATCCGGGAATCCTGGAAGCTGCTGAGGCAATGGGAGCATCGACCTGGCAGGTAATCCGCTATTTCCTTCTTCCTGAGACATTAGGATCAATCGTCCTTGCACTGACAACCGGAACGATCGGACTGCTTGGTGCATCTGCGATGGCAGGTTATGTTGGAGGAGGAGGTGTCGGAGACCTGGCACTGACTTATGGATATCAGAGGATGAATACACCATTGATGATCTTTACTGTAGTTGTACTGGTCGTATTTGTACAGATCCTTCAGCTTGTAGGAAATACAATTTCAAGAAAACTTAGACAACATAGATAATTGATTAAGAAAGAACGAGGAGAATTATATTATGAAAATCAAGAAAATTATTGCAGGATTATTAGTAGCGACAACAGCATTCAGCCTGGCGGCATGCGGAAATTCAGGTTCAGGAGATACGAAGAAAAGTGACGCGGATACATCAGAGAAAAAGGAAATCGTTTATGGAAAATCCCAGGGACCATATACAGAGCTTTTTGAAGATGCGATCGTTCCGATCTTGGAAGAAAAAGGCTATACAGTGAAAGGTGTGGATCTGTCAGATCTTCAGACAGCAGATATCGCCCTGAATGATGGAGAAGTAGATGTCAACGTAGAGCAGCATACAGCTTATATGGATAATTTCAATAAGAGCTATGACGGTGATCTTGTAGCAATCAGCCCGATCCCGACTGTACCGGCTGGTGTATATTCAGATAAATATGATTCCCTGGATGATATTAAAGATGGTGCGAAAGTAGCAGTTCCAAATGATGCGTCTAATACAGCACGCTGCTATCTGATGCTTCAGAAGATTGGCTGGATCAAGATTGATGAGAATGCAGATCCGTCCACAGTTACGCAGGAAGATATTGTAGAAAATCCTTACAACATCCAGTTTACAGAGATGAACAGTATGACGATTCCGGCAACGATGGCTGATTTTGATTATGTAGCAATCACAGGAAGTGTTGTATACAATGCAGGGATTGATGCTTCTACAGCACTGGCAAATGAAGACATTCAGGATTACCTGGTTCTTCAGGTCGTTGTAAAAGAAGAGAACAAAGATGCTGACTGGGCAAAAGCAATCGTGGATGCATATCACTCAGACGAATTTAAAAAGTACATGGAAGAAAATAATGACGGATTATGGTGGATTCCTGAGGAACTTCAGTAAGTAAAGGAATTACCGTAAGGGAATCTGAGTAAGCAGAGAACAGAGAGGAGTGGCGTACAGTGGATCAGACAGAAGCACTTATTATAGAAACGATCGACCGACACAGAGAAGAAATCCTTGAATTTGCACGAGATATTTATTCCCATGCAGAGCTTGGATATAAAGAATTTCAGACTTCTGAAAAGTTTGTGAAAAAAATGGAACAACTGGGACTGCGGACTGAAAAGGGATTTGCGATCACAGGAGTAAAATCGTATCTGAACGAGGATAAAAAAGAAAATGCAAGTCTTGCATTGCTGGGAGAACTGGATGCACTCCGTATCCCGGAGCATACCTTTGCAAATCCTGAGACCAATGCGGCACATTGCTGTGGACATCATGCACAGATGGCAGGCGTATTCGGGGCTGCACTTGCACTGACAGTTCCTGAGATCGCCGAGAAGCTGGATGGACAGGTTGTCTTCTTTGCCACACCGGCAGAAGAGTATGGAGAGATTGAATTTAAAAACCAGCTTCGCGAACAGGGAAAGATCCGTTACGGTGGAGGAAAATGTGAACTGCTGAGAATCGGTGCATTTGATGATATTGATCTTTGCCTGACGCATCATATCCGCCCGGGAAATGAAATCCTCGTGGGAAGCGGAACAGGAAACGGATTCGTTTCCAAAGTGATCCGGGTACTTGGAAAGGCATCCCATGCCGCCGGGGCACCGGAAAAAGGAGTGAATGCACTTTCAGCAGCATCCCTTGGACTTCAGGCTTTGGGACTGAACCGGGAAACTTTCCGGGATGAAGATTGCGTGCGGGTGCATCCAATCATTACAAAAGGCGGAAATCTGGTCAATGTAATTCCTGATGAAGTTGTTGTGGAGACGCTGGTTCGAGGAAAGACGATCGAAGCATTTACAGATGCAGCCAAAAAGACAGACCGTTCCTTTAAGGCAGGGGCTGTCGCAATGGGAGCGAAGGTCGAGATCAGTACTTTACCCGGATATCTTCCAACACTGGCAGAAGAGGCACTTCCGGAACTGAAGCATGCGGCAGAAATCAGTGCATCAGGTATACCGGTGATAGAAGCATCCGGTCATGCCGGAGGATCAACCGATGTGGGAGATGTGCAGCATTTGATGCCGGTTTACACCTTCAATACCGGAGGTGTAAAAGGCGGATTGCATCAGATTGATTTTGAGGTGACAAATGAAGAAGAGGCATATATCGTGACTGCGAAAATGTTTGCACTGGCAGCGTATGGTCTCCTGAAAGAAAAAGCACAGCGTAGCAGAGAACTGGTGGATCAGTATGAGCCTGTCTTCAAAAATTCAGCAGAGTATGTCGAGTTTATGGAGCAGTTCGATTCAAAAGAAATATTTGAATGATATGATAAACGATTTTAATAAGGTGAATGGAAGAAAAGAATCTCTTTTGCCGGATGAGAGTCCGGTGGAAGTGGTTCTTTTTTGATTGAAAATGAGGGAATTACAAAATATAATAACAAGGAGACAGATTGTCTTATCATCTTAGATAAGAAGAAAAGAAGAGGAAATTATGTGTGATAAAGAACTAAATGAAAAAATGAAATTTCCCACTGCGATCTACCATCTTCCCGGCTTGTTTGAATTTTATGAATTGTATCGTGTATTTCTGCCACTGTTCCGTGAGCATAGAGAATATTTTTATGACTGGTGCGAGATCGGCTCAATCTACGGTGCATCAGCCGACTGCCTGTGGGGTGGTGGACGTATCGGGGAAGGAGATTATGATCCACGGGAAGTTCTGGCACTCTTGAAGGAATATGGTATTTCTGCCCGTCTGACTTTCAGCAATTCCCTGCTTCGGAAAGAACATCTTTCAGATGGGAAATGCAACAGCCTTTGTGCTATGTTCGCAGAGAGTGATGCAGTTCAAAATGGAGTGATCGTCCATTCTGATTTATTACTGAATTATCTGAAACGGACTTATCCGAATCTGTATTTTGTTTCTTCTACTACGAAAGTATTGACCGATTTTCAGCAGTTTGTGGAAGAAGTCAACAGGGAAGAGTTCCGTTATGTTGTACCGGATTTTCGTCTGAACAAATCTTTGCGTCAGTTAGATACGCTGACAGAATCACAGAAAGTCAAAGTAGAATTTTTATGCAATGAGTGTTGCTGGTCGGGATGCAAAGAACGAAAGCAATGTTATGAAGTGGTCAGTCGGCAGAATCTAGGGGAGGACTGTCCGGATCACCGATGTGCCGCACCGGATGGGGCGGAAGGATATCAATTTTCCAAAGCAATGGAAAATCCAGAATTTATAGGGATCCAGGATATAAAAAATACCTATCTGCCAATGGAATTTACTAACTTTAAAATTGAAGGAAGAGGACTTGGCAGTGCATTGATTCTTGAATTTCTGCTTTATTATATGACGAAACCCGAGTATCAGATCCACGTCAGGGAAAAGGTTTATCTGGACAATATGCTGGATCTTTTTTAAGGAGAAAATTGCTTATCTGATGCAAATGTATTTCAAAAAGTTCTTGAAAAAAGTTTTTTTTCGTATATAACATAATATGTATAGTTACATATGCTATGCAAATTACTTGCAGTGAAAGAAAAAAGAAGAACAGGAGATGAATGGTTAATGAAGACAAAGAAGAAATTCTTAACGATTCTGCTGGTCGTATGCCTTGTCATGGCAATGATTCCGATGACGGTGCTGGCAGCAGATGGAGTGAAGGATTCAGATACCTGGGATGGCAGTGTTGCTACTGCATTTGCAGGTGGAACCGGTGCAGAGGAAGATCCATATCAGATTTCCAGTGGGGCAGAACTGGCATATCTTGCAAGTACGGTAAATAGCGGAGAGAGTTATGAGGATAAATATTTTGTCCTTACGAAAGATATCAATTTGAACGGATTATCCTGGACACCAATTGCGAACTCTTTTTCCGATGTTCTGTTCGGAGGTACGGATTATTCTATGTTTTCAGGGAAGTTTGATGGAAAAGGACATACGATTTCCAATCTGACTATTGGAACAGAAAGTACACCGGCAGAAGGGGATGTATTTGGATTATTTGGTGCAGCAGATGGGAAGATCAGTAACCTGAATCTGAATCATGTTTCTATAAACGGTGTGGCAAAAAAAGTTTCCGGTTATGCAATCGGACTGGCCGGAGGATTTGCAGGTTCTGCAAGTGGAGGAATTGAAAACTGCCATGTGACGGAACTTTCAATAAATATGACTACACCGGAGAACGGCAATGCGGCTGCCTATTGGATTGGAGGACTTGTGGGGGCTTTTGACGGAACACAGGGAATTAAAGAATGCAGTGTATCCGGTAATATTAATGAAGCCTCCGGTAAAGGTTCAATTGGTGGCTTGATTGGTGAGCTGGGAGAAGCGTCAGAAATTTCATACAGCAGGGCGGATGTTGCACTGGATGTTGAAGCAAATGCTCGTGGTGGTGCAGATGTCGGAGGCTTTATCGGCAAGGGAAATGGTAACAAAAATGAAGAAACTGTTATCAAGAATTGTTATGCCACCGGAAATGTAACGGGTGGTTCATATACTGGAGGATTTGCCGGAAGTCTTTGGGGGCTGAATATCAAAAATTGTTATGCTACCGGAAATGTGACACAGGCAGTTGCTTCTATGGCATCTTTTGTTGGAACAGATGCTCCGGCAGGATATGCATATGGTTCTATTAAAAACTGCTACTCAACGGGAAGTGTAATCGGAACTGCTGCATATCGGTATGCTTTTGCTATGCAGGATGCAACAAAGAGAAGTGAAATTACAAACTGCTATTTTGCGGACAGTAATTTGGAAGTTAAAAATGCACATGAAGCTGCGGTCTCAAAATCATTGGCAGAAATGAAAATAGAAGATTTTGTCGTTATGCTGAATGCGGATGATGAAAATAATGGTTGGACTTTTGTAGAAGGAAGAACACCAATTTGTGGAGCAGAACCTGCAGATTACAGTGCTGTTGATGCAGCATTGGAATCTATTCCATCAGATCTGACAGTATATACTGATGAGTCTGTTGAAGGACTGAATGTAGCGACAACAAGTGTTGTCAGAGGAAGAGTGATTGCAAGACAGGCAGAAGTAGATGAAATGGCGAAAGCAATCGAAGAAGCAATCGCAGCATTGGAATATAAAGATGCGGACTACAGTAAAGTCGAAGAGGCAATCGAAAAGGCGAATGGCCTGAACAAAGAGGACTACAAAGATTTTACAAAAGTAGAAGAAGCAATCAACGCAGTTGTCCGTGGTAAGAATATCAAGGAGCAGGCAGAAGTAGATGAGATGGCAAAAGCAATCGAAGATGCTATTGCAGCTCTTGAGAAGAAACCGGCACAGGCAGGAAGTAAGACAGATCAGAATACGAAGACAAATACAAAGACAAATACAAAGACAAATCCGAAAGCAGATAGTTCAGGCATTCCGAAGACTGGCGATCATGAAAATGCAGGACTGATGCTTGCAATGCTGTATCTTAGCGGAGCGGTAATAGCAGGATCAGTTGTAATTTGGAAAAAGAAAAAGTATAGAGCCTGAGAAGAAAAGTAAAAAATGAAAGGCAATAAAAGAAGTTGGGAACGTACGTTGTGACGTTTCCTTTTCTTTTGAAAAAACTGAAATATTATTATAAAAAGAATGAGTTTGATGAAGATGCCTGGAAGGATCTGACAGCAAGGGGATTTGGCGGCCTGGAATAATGTTTCTCAACAGGAAAATTTATAAACAGAGAGTTGTTTCTAACCAAAAGGTATGCTAATATTTCATCTATAACAATCAGGTTTGAACCAGAACAGATGGAGGGACTGACATGAAACTTTACTATGATCATCCGGCAGAAAACTGGCATGAAAGTCTTCCGCTTGGAAATGGGCGGATAGGTGCCATGGTTTATGGTGGAACGAAGAAGGAAATACTTGCATTAAATGAAGATACACTCTGGTCAGGGTATCCTGAAAAGACGCAGAAAAAACTTCCTGAAGGATATCTTGAAAAAGTAAGAGAACTGACGGAAAAAAGAGAATATCA
>OOAG01002797.1_pt1 | contig 11035 bp, 9 predicted proteins | sample 1671461 | NCBI WGS metagenome assembly OOAG01 (sample SAMN06348159, study PRJEB24527) | human gut metagenome | biome: human gut; feature: ankylosing spondylitis patient; material: feces | host: Homo sapiens | place: China | collected 2015-10 | reverse complement strand
ACGGGACTCGAACCCGTGACCCCATGCGTGACAGGCATGTATTCTAACCAACTGAACTAACGCACCATTAAGTTTTTTCGTTGCCATCTCTCTCGATTGCGATGCAAAGGTAGTGCTTTTTTTTGAATCTGCAATAGCTTTCCGAAAAAATATTCAAAAAAGTTTTACGCCTCATTTTTTAGAAAGCCACACATAGGAGGTTCTTACAAAAACCTTGTCAGAAAACCACCATCACAGACAAACTTTTTGTCGCTTTTATTAGGAGATTGTTTATAATTCGTTACTTTTGCAAAAACTATTTTTTTCTACAAAAAAAACAGCACTGAATGAAAATTGCAATCATAAAATACAATGCAGGCAACCTCTTTTCGGTGGATTGTGCACTGAAGCGACTGGGTGTGGAACCTGTCATCACTAACGACAAGGAGACACTGCTCAGTGCCGACAAGGTGATTTTCCCGGGAGTGGGCGAAGCACGTACCACCATGGATTACCTGAAAGCTTGCCACATGGACCTTCTCATCAAAGAGCTCAAACAACCAGTATTAGGTATTTGCCTGGGGATGCAGTTGCTCTGCCGACATTCGGAAGAAGGTGATGCGGACTGTCTGGGAATCTTCGATGCGGAAGTCAAGCGATTCCAGTCGACCAATCCTGAAGAGAAAGTTCCTCATATGGGATGGAATACATTGTCACATCTCCGCAGCCCGCTCTTTCAAGGTATGAAAGAAGAAGAGTTCGTGTATTTCGTGCATAGTTTCTATGTGCCGGTCAACGAATTTACAGCGGCCACAACCGACTATATCACTCCTTTCAGTGCGGCCTTGCACAAGGATAACTTCTATGCCACCCAGTTTCATCCGGAAAAAAGCGGAAAGGTGGGAGAATGTATCCTGCGCAACTTTTTGAATCTCTAATCACGAAACATTATATAAAATATGATAGAACTTATACCAGCCATCGATGTCATCGACGGGAAGTGTGTACGACTTTCTCAGGGCGACTATCAGTCGAAAAAGGTTTACAACGAGAATCCAGTGGAAGTGGCCAAGATGTTTGAAGCGCATGGCATCCATCGCCTGCATGTAGTCGACCTGGACGGAGCGGCTTCCAAACATGTGGTAAACTATAAGATACTGGAAGCACTGGCCGGACAGACTTCGCTGGTCATTGACTTTGGCGGAGGCATCAAAAGCGATGAAGACTTGCACATTGCCTTCGAAAGCGGAGCACAGATGGTAACGCTGGGCAGCATCGCCGTAAAAGAGCCGGATACGTTCAATCGATGGATGGAGGTATATGGTAGTGAACGGATTATTTTAGGAGCGGATGCCAAAGACGGGAAAATAGCCGTCAACGGATGGCTGGAGTGCAGCCGTCTGGAGCTGATGCCGTTCTTGAATGACTATATAAAGAAAGGTGTCGCAAAGGTACTCTGCACGGACATCTCTCGCGACGGGATGCTCAACGGGCCGTCCTTGGAGCTATACAAGCAAATCATGGAGGCGCACCCCGACCTGCATCTGATAGCCAGCGGAGGCATCAGCGGAATGAAGGACATTGAAGCACTGAACGAAGCAGGTATTCCGGCAGTGGTATTCGGCAAGGCTTTCTATGAAGGGCGTATCACCCTGCAGGACTTGAAAGCTTTTCTTCCTTAACTCTTAACTCAAGAAACTGATTATGTTAGCAAAAAGAATCATACCCTGTCTTGACATCAAAGACGGACAAACGGTGAAAGGTACCAACTTCGTCAATCTGCGACAAGCGGGCGACCCGGTGGAGCTCGGAAAGGCTTACAGCGAACAAGGAGCCGACGAGTTGGTGTACCTTGATATCACAGCCAGCCACGAAGGACGGAAAACGTTTACGGAGCTGGTGAAACGCATTTCTGCGGAAATCAACATTCCTTTCACCGTGGGAGGAGGTATTCATGAACTGAGCGATGTGGAACGTCTGCTAAATGCCGGAGCCGACAAGGTGTCTATCAACTCTTCGGCCATCCGGAACCCGCAGCTCATCGATGACATCGCCCGCCATTTCGGTTCGCAGGTATGTGTGGTGGCCATTGATGCCCGACAAACCCCGCAAGGCTGGAAATGTTACCTCAACGGAGGAAGGCTGGAGACCGACCGTTTCCTTATGGAATGGGCGGAAGAAGCCAACAGCCGCGGAGCCGGGGAAATCTTGTTTACCAGCATGGACCACGACGGGGTAAAGGAAGGATATGCCAACGAAGCACTGGCCGAACTGGCCGACCGGCTTACCATTCCGGTCATTGCTTCCGGAGGAGCTGGCAAGAAAGAGGATTTCCGTGACGCATTTACGTTAGGAAAAGCTAATGCCGCCCTGGCAGCCAGTGTTTTTCACTTCGTTGAAATTCCAATTCCCGAATTAAAAGATTACCTTTGCAAAGAAGGTATCGCCGTGCGCAGATAACTGTTTAAACTAACTATATTATATAAAGTAAGATTATGGAACTGGATTTTGAAAAAATGAATGGCTTGATTCCGGCCATTATCCAAGATAACTATACGCAAAAAGTATTGATGCTGGGATTCATGAACAAGGAAGCCTACGAGAAAACCATGGAAACGGGTAAGGTGACTTTCTTCAGCCGTACCAAAAACCGTCTGTGGACCAAAGGAGAAGAAAGCGGAAACTTTCTGCACGTGGTTTCGGTAAAGGCTGACTGTGACAACGACACACTACTCATCATGGTACATCCGGAAGGTCCTGTCTGCCACAAGGGTACAGATACTTGCTGGGGAGACAAAAACGAGCAGGACATCATGTTCCTGAAAGAGTTGCAGGATTTCATCGACCGTCGCCGTCAGGAAATGCCGGAGAAATCGTACACCACCAGCCTGTTCAATTCAGGAGTCAACAAGATGGCACAAAAGGTAGGTGAAGAAGCTGTAGAAACCATCCTCGAAGCCTGCAATGGAACCGACGAACGCCTGATTTACGAAGGAGCCGACCTGCTTTACCACTTGATTGTGCTGCTTACGTACAAAGGCTACCGCATTGAAGACTTAGCCCGTGAATTGAAAGAGCGTCACAGCGCCACCTGGAAAAAACACTAATCACTATATATGGAAGAACAACCACTCATTTCTTACCAGCACGTAAACGTGAGCTTGCAAGGACAGGAGATTCTTTCTGACGTAAACCTGGAACTCCGGAAAGGCGAATTTGTCTATCTCATCGGGAAGGTGGGCAGCGGAAAGTCTACTCTCCTGAAAACCATCTACGGTGAGGTGGAGATTGATGCCGGAGAAGCATGGGTGCTGGGAAATGCCATGCGCACCCTGAAACGGAAGGACTTCCCTACCCTGCGCCGGAAACTCGGCATCGTGTTTCAGGATTTCCAGCTACTGACCGACCGTACCGTGCACGAAAACCTGAAATTCGTGCTTAAAGCTACCGGCTGGAAAAACCGTACCGAAATAGAACGGCGAATTGAAGAAGTGCTCCAGCAGGTTGGCATGGAAAACAAGGGGTACAAAATGCCTAACGAACTTTCCGGTGGAGAACAGCAGCGTATCGTCATCGCCCGGGCCATACTGAACAAACCGGAAATTATCCTGGCCGATGAACCGACCGGCAATCTGGACGTGGAAACCGGACGGCGCATCGTGGAATTATTGCAGGACATCTGCCGTCAGGGCTCAGCCATTCTGATGACCACGCACAACCTCAACTTGCTTTCGGAATATCCCGGAAAAGTGTACAAATGCGAACATCACCGTCTCACGGAAACGACAAATTCATAAAAAAGACAAAGGAGTAAAAGGATTTTTGCCCAAATGACCCCAAAATAGGGTTTTTATTATTACATTTGCTCCCGAAATTAATTAATTATAGAACATTTAAAATTCGAAACGTAAAATGAAAGTTTTAAAGTTTGGAGGTACATCTGTGGGTTCTGCACAAAGAATGAAGGATGTGGCCAAATTAATCACTGACGGCGAACAGAAAATTGTAGTCCTGTCTGCCATGTCAGGTACGACTAACACATTAGTTGAAATTTCGGATTATCTGTACAAGAAAAATCCAGAAGGTGCAAATGAAATCATCAATAGACTGGAAGCGAAATATAAACAGCACATTGATGAGTTGTATTCTACCGAAGAATATAAACAGAAAACACTGGATTTCGTAAAATCTGTATTCGATTACATTCGTTCTTATACGAAAGACATATTTACTTTATTTGAAGAAAAAGTCATCCTAGCTCAGGGAGAAATCATCTCTACCAACATGGTGACTAACTACTTGTGCGAGCAGGGCGTAAACGCGACATTGATTCCGGCACTGGAATACATGCGCACTGACAAGAACAGTGAACCGGACCTGACTTATATCCGCGAAAAACTGCCGGCACAACTGGAAGCAAACCCGGGTTATGAAATCTATATCACTCAGGGATTCATCTGCCGCAACGCATACGGTGAAATCGACAACCTGCAGCGTGGAGGAAGTGACTATACGGCTTCTCTGATTGGAGCTGCCATCAATGCTTCTGAAATCCAGATCTGGACAGACATCGACGGTATGCACGACAATGACCCGCGCGTAGTAGACAAGACTTCTCCGGTACGTCAGCTTCACTTTGAAGAAGCAGCTGAACTGGCCTACTTCGGTGCAAAGATTCTGCACCCGACTTGTATCCAGCCGGCTAAATATGCCAACATTCCGGTACGTTTGCTGAACACCATGGAACCGACTGCTCCGGGCACACTGATTTCTAACGATACGGAAAAAGGCAAAATCAAGGCGGTAGCTGCCAAAGACAACATCACCGCTATCAAGATTAAGTCAAGCCGTATGCTGCTGGCTCACGGTTTCCTCCGCAAGGTATTTGAAATCTTTGAAAGCTACCAGACTCCGATTGATATGGTATGTACTTCAGAAGTGGGTGTATCTATGTCGATTGACAACACAAAACACCTGAACGAAATCGTAAACGACCTGAAGAAGTACGGTACAGTAACGGTAGACCATGACATGTGTATCGTCTGTGTAGTGGGCGACCTGGAATGGGAAAACGTAGGTTTCGAAGCAAAGGCACTGGATGCAATGCGTGAAATTCCGGTACGTATGATTTCATTCGGTGGAAGTAACTACAACATCTCTTTCCTGATTCGTGAATCAGATAAGAAGCAGGCGTTGCAGTCATTGAGCAACGTGCTTTTCAACGGTAAAGAGAAATAAAAGCAACCTTTTATAAAAGCTAAAGGCGGAGGATACGGTCAGTAAAAACCGCATCACCGCCTTTTTTATTCTTCTAATATAACAACAATCACAACTAAACCCATTTTATGAAAGCTAATTTTCCAATAGAGCAGTTCCGAAAACTGGAAACGCCATTTTATTATTATGACACAAATCTGCTTCGTGAAACCTTAAATAAAATCAAGGAGGAAGCAGGAAAATACAATAAATTCTGTGTGCACTATGCGGTGAAAGCTAATGCCAACCCTAAAATATTAGGCATCATTCGTGAAAGCGGACTGGGAGCTGACTGCGTAAGCGGCGGCGAAATCAAAGCTGCCATCAAGGCCGGATTCCCTGCTAGCAAGATTGTATATGCTGGAGTAGGAAAAACAGACAAGGAAATCAATCTGGGACTGGATTATGACATTTTTTGTTTTAACGTTGAGTCTATTCCAGAACTGGAAGTCATCAACGAACTGGCTGCAGCAAAGAACAAGATTGCCCGCGTGGCTTTCCGTATCAATCCGGATGTAGGTGCTCATACGCATGCCAACATCACTACCGGACTGGCAGAAAATAAATTCGGTATCAGTATACAAGACATGGATCGTGTGATTGACCTGGCACTGGAGATGAAAAACGTGAAGTTCGTAGGATTACACTTCCACATCGGCTCACAGATTCTGGATATGGGCGACTTCGTGGCACTCTGTAACCGTGTAAACGAATTACAGGAGAAACTTTTTGCCCGTCAGATTATCGTGGAACATATCAACGTGGGAGGTGGCTTAGGTATTGACTATGCACACCCCAACCGCCAGCCGATTCCTGACTTCGCAGAGTATTTCGCTACTTATCACAAGCACCTGCGCCTGCGTCCGCAGCAAACGCTTCACTTTGAATTGGGACGCTCAGTGGTAGGTCAGTGCGGTAACCTCATCACTAAAGTTATTTACGTGAAACAAGGTACCAACAAGCAGTTTGCCATCGTAGACGGAGGAATGACCGACCTGATTCGTCCGGCTTTGTATCAGGCTTATCACAAGATTGAGAACCTCACTTCGGAAGAACCTGCAGAAGCATACGATGTAGTAGGTCCTATCTGTGAATCATCGGATGTATTCGGAAAAGCCATCGACCTGAACAAGGTACACCGTGGCGACCTGATTGCACTTCGTTCTGCCGGAGCCTACGGTGAAATCATGGCTTCTGGATATAACTGTCGTCCACTTCCGCAAGGATATACTTCGGACGAGTTAGTATAATGCAACTATTTTTATTTGTTGAATAATTCGAAGGTAAATTTACATCCCAAGGAGGTAAATTTACCTTTTTCATTTCCGATAAAGACACCCACATCAAACAAGTGGGTAGCAAAGCCGTAACCGAATTCCAGATAAGGATTCAGGTGGGGCATGAAAAGAACGCCGGCATAAATACGTTCCTTCTGTACGAACGACAACAAACGGGTGACCGGATATAAGAGGATGAAAGGTGCCTCAAAGGTCAGATTACCTCGTATGTAATGACTGGAAGCATTGTACCAGCGTCCGTCCAGCATCTGGAACGTACCTCCAATATCGTCATTCCAACCCTGGGGAAGATTCAAGTTGGCAAAATGCGCATAATCCACAAAGTACATATCCGATTGATTGGTAAACATACCGGCTCCCACATGATAAGCCAGTGAACGCACATTCTTCAAACGAATGATTTGTTCCACAGAACCTTCGATTCGTTCATAGGTACCGGAATTCTTTAAAACTTTGATACCCCGTTCGTAATCCAGCATAAAGGTAGGAAAGAAAGAGCCGACATTTATCTTTCGGTTGCCGTTCATATAATAATACATGCCCGGTGTCCATTCCAGACGAATACGGGGAGCGAAACTGTTATAATTAGAACGTACACGTGCTTCCACTTCCGGCGTACTCTTAGTATAACGCCAATGCATAGCCAAACCTGTGCCTAACTTTAGTCCGTTGCACAACTCAATGTTATGCGATATATCTACGTATACATCTTTAAAATAATCCAATTCAAGTCCATCGAAGGTAAACGCACTGTCCGGAATCTGCTCCAGCTGGTCGAGTACCACACTACTGTAAATTCGGTTACCATTTCCTCCATGTACTTCAATGGAGCCCAATTTCCGAGGATTGTAGATATATTCCATATCCGCCTTGGCATAAAACTCTTTCTTTGTAAAGTTATAACCAATCTGAGGAACAATACGTAGCAAACGCCCATCATGGAAAAGCTTGTTGTACTTAAATACCTGCCGATAGGATATTCCGTTCCGGTGGCTATAACTCACTAATAAGGGATTGATAATCGGAGAGCAGTTGATGCTTCCCACTTTAGAGATGTCAATGTCATAGCTGCTAATCAAGGCATCCCCCAGCTGCCCCAAGAACACCATGTTCTTCTTCAGTTTTGTAGGCTCTGCCTTTATCGTATCGGCCTCCCGTTTCAATCGCCGCTCATCCGCCGAACGGTAAAGCGAATCCTCATAAGCAGACAAAGGAATCGGACGGATGCGGTTGAACGAGTCACGTTCCACCACGAGCCGACTGGTATCACACGACAAAGTATAAGAATTCGAAAGATTATGGTCGTTCGTTTTCTTGACAATCCATTCCTCCCCCGGCTTACGATAAACAACCGATGAATACTTCATCCACCCCGTATACTTCATCTCCAGATGATTCTTCAGGAACTTGAAGTTCAAATCAAGATTCAGTAAAACAGGAAGATATTTCGTATCTTCCTCCTCGCCCATCTGCATGCTCAGTTGGAACCTTACCAGGTCATAACGTCCCTTGAGATTCATTCTTCGGATAGTCCAGTCGGCTGATGAAAGCCACAGAAAACCTTCCACCAACTGCGTGCTCCGGTAACGGGGTACGACACGAATGCAATACAATTCTCCTCCCAACCGGTGCTCCACCCTTTCAAGCAAATAATGATAATGTACCTGAGCCTTTCTGTTCAGCGGTGAAAGTATCCTGTTGCCCATCAGCGAAGGAGCATAAATATTGAACTTCATGTAGTCCATAATGTCGAATATCTGCCCTCTGGTGCTGGGGAAAGTCGTAGATATTGCCCTGACCTTCCGGTCGTAAATGGCAGGAGCCGTATATTGCAGCTCACTGATAGACTCATGAAAATAATCATTTATACCCTTTTCCAGACGAAACATGGAAGGCACATACTTGATAATCCGGTTCTGCTTATGTACTTTCAGATGACCTTTCAAATACAAATCGCCCTTGTATCCTTTCACCTCACGCAAATAAATAGATGCAGAATGAAACATGTAATCCAAAATAGAATCGGCCACGACAGGCTTTTTCGGAAGGTACGGAGCATTGTCGCGCGCCACCCCTCGCAGTGGGAAACAGCACAGCAAGCACAATGCCAGCAAGCCCCACAAAGCCTCATATAAGCCTTTCAGTTTTCGCATATTCACAGCAAATATATAATAAAGCCCTTATCTGAGGCCATTTTTATGATGAAAAAAAAGAATATTTTCAATTTTTCTTCGTACCTTTGTGCTTAATAACATGGTTTTGGAACATTTTATGGTAAAAAAGGAATTAACAGAAGCTGAGATTGCCGAAAGTATACCAGATTTATGGCAACCATTAACACAGCAACAACGCGAATTGCTGGCACAGAACTTTACGATTCAGAAATACAAAAAGAACGAAACGATTTATTGCGAAGGTGAAACGCCGGAGAATTTGATGTGCCTGCTGAACGGAAAGGTAAAGATTTACAAGGACGGCGTAGGGGGACGCAGCCAGATTATCCGAGTAATAAAGGACAAAGAATACTTTGCCTATCGTGCCTATTTTGCCGAAGAAAATTTCGTGACCGCTGCTGCTGCCTTTGAGCCATGTACCATGTGCCTGATTCCCATGCCCGTCATCGTGCAGCTGATTATGGAAAATACGGAACTTGCCATGTTTTTCATCAAACAGTTGTCGAAAGACTTGGGTATCTCCGACGAAAGAACAGTCAACCTGACCCAGAAACACATTCGAGGACGTTTGGCAGAATCATTGCTTTTCCTGAAAGATACCTACGGTGTGGAAGAAGACCAGTGTACTCTGAGCATCTATCTCTCCAGAGAAGACCTGGCCAACCTCTCCAACATGACCACATCCAATGCCATCCGAACCTTGTCTAATTTCGCCGCCGAAAAACTGATTATTATTGACGGACGAAAAATCAAGCTCATTGACGAAGAAAAATTAAAGAAGATAAGCAAGATTGGATAAACTTGCGGGTGAAATACCTCTTGTTTGTTCATTCACCGAGTGATATTGTTTCTGTGATACATGCTTCAAGAGAAACAATATCACTTTTTTATTTCCTTAAATCCGAATACCAAGCATTTTCAATTCCCCTCAGAAAAACTTGCTAAATTCATTTTGCAAACGTACTTTTGTGTCAAAATATCATTTATATTACATTTCTACTGACATGGAAAATACCACACACAAAGAAGAAACCCACAAGACTCTTTTCGCCCAGATGCGGCAAAGACTGAAAGAACGAAAGCGCCGGGTAATGCGCCTCATCGAGTTGAAACGCCTCCGGAGAATACGTAAAAAAACTGTACCCGGGTACACCTATTGTAAGAATTGCGGTACCAAGCTGGAGGGAATGTATTGTCATTGTTGCGGACAATATGCCCTCGATATCTACCAGCCTTTCTGGAAATACCTCAGACAATACATTGAAAATGTCTATCAGTTTGATAGCAAAATCTGGCAAACCTTGTGGCTGATGTTTACCCGTCCCGGATTCCTGACCAACGAATTCAATGCCGGAAAAATCAATTCCTACGTACATCCTTTCCGGCTTTATATGTGTATCTCTGTTGTTTTCTTTACCCTTTTCTTTATGATAGCTTCCGACAAGGCCAATCAGGCATTGCAGGCGGTAAGCTCCCTCAATATCAACGACGAAATCGTAGCACAACTCAAATCGTCTGCTACCCTGCCCGATACATGCATGTATGTATACCAAGGCCCCGAGTTAGTGAAAGCTTTTCAGGAAAGAGGAGTAGAAAAGGCCGAGGAATTGTTCAAGGTACAACAACTGGACGACCGATTCTCTCTTTCCTACGTGCAAATGCCCCGGATCGTGGCCGACTCCTGCCTGCATGAAACCACTCTCCGGCAAAAAGACCTGACTACCATTCTGAATCTCAAAAAAGTAAAAGGTGAGTACCTGGATAACCTGATCGCGGAAGAGGAGATTACCTCTGAATCCCTGCAAGCTGCACGCCACTTTCAGGTAGACTCGACCGGTACCGCCCTAACTCCCGTATACGAATGGAAAGAAGACCACAGCGATGAAGCACAACAACTTCGTCAGGAATCCTTTCTCAACCATCTTTTGGGAGATTTGTCCAAATGGACTCCGCTCTACATGATGTTCCTTCTGCCTCTGTTTGCCTGGCTTCTGCAAGGAATGTTCCGGAAATCCAAGTTTCCTTACATGTGGCATTTCGTACATGCCATTCACCTGAACACCGTGTTTCTGATACTGATTCCTATTCCGCTGGTACCCGTGCTGACAAGTGACACTTTTATGGAATCGTTTAAAGGAAACATGCCGATGTATACTCTCCTTATCTTCGTAACAGGTATGTTCGTGTACACCTACATTTCCCTGCACACGGTATACCGCCGGGGATGGATACGTACATTTGTCAAGACAATCGTTTTCCTGGCTGTCTTTACCTTCATTTCACTAGCCATTGCGGCTGCGCTATTGGTATTCCTGCTTTCCACTCTTT
>OOAG01002796.1_pt1 | contig 11045 bp, 11 predicted proteins | sample 1671461 | NCBI WGS metagenome assembly OOAG01 (sample SAMN06348159, study PRJEB24527) | human gut metagenome | biome: human gut; feature: ankylosing spondylitis patient; material: feces | host: Homo sapiens | place: China | collected 2015-10 | reverse complement strand
CTTTAACATCAACACAGTCAAGAATGACTTCTTTTGCCTGTGCATGTACAAAAAAAATAAGTATAGATATTAAGAGTATAGACAACTGTACTATTCTATATTTTTTACTGTGCATAATAGTTGTGCATCATCAAAATTTGTTACAAGTACAAGTTTCCAATCCACAGGGGCTTCACGAAAATATGAAAACGTAAAAACAACGGAACTAAGAGGAAGCAAATAAGAACTTTTTGATTCTTTACCCAATTCATTATAACTGTCAATATTTACATCTGCACAACGTACTGGATTTAAATTCTTTATATGTACATTAATAACTGAATTTGCTGAAAAAACAAAAAGAGAGGAGAAGTATCTCCCCTCAAGAGATCTGTAACAATAGGTGTATTTTTTATCAATGCCTTTTGAGCTGTTTTTTCGGGTAAGATTCGTTGTATTTTACATTTGCAGTTTGGATGAGGACGTTGTGGTTTTTCAAAAAAAAGTTTTTTAGCAAAAGATTTGCATTTCTCACAAGCTCCTTCTTCTGGTGTAACAATCCAAATATCAGGCTTGAGTAGTAATTCTGGATCAAGTTCACGAAGTCTTTTAGATGCACGCTCTTCTTCAAGATCTTTTATTAGTTCCTCAAGTGTACCATCTCTGTACATAGCATCCTCTCTTACGTTATCGTTGCTGGTAAAGAGTTACTAGCAAAATTCAGACAAGAAAAAAGATTGAACAATGTCAGCATATCAAAAGTCTGTCTGGCTTGGGGACCTGATGCGGTACAGGAACCTTGAAAAGCTGTGGGTAGGTATTCGGGCCGATCCGTCCACCGTGTCCGTCGCGGTTCCTCGGACTACTGAAACCGCGGGCATCGGCAGGGCGAAACGGATCAGCCGGGATTGGTGGCTTTTCGAGTCAGAGAGCGGCGAGTACGGGCTTGTGGCCACAAAGGATACGGTGAAGTGGATACTGGACTGAGGATTCTTCGCAATACTTCGGGCATCGGCCCGTGTCACTACGGAAAAGCCCGGCATCAAACTGTGATGCCGGGCTGTTAAGTTGAGGTCAGTTCAACCGCAGGTCGTAATGGGAGATGCCGCCCCACAGGGTGAAGAGAACTTTCAGGCCGTCAGAATCGGAAGAGATACCTTCCTGAAGAGAAAGGCCGTATTTGTTCTGGACGTAGTTTTGAATATCGCTCTTGGTAAAGTCTGAGGAGTAGTTCCAGAAGTTGATAAGGCCGTTTATGGCGGCGGCATATTAGGGGGATGCCTGCTCGTCTTCCGAGGTTTTGCCGGAGGTCTGGAGCATTCTTTTCATCACGGAAAAGACGGCATGGCGGTAGTCGGACTGGCGCATGTCTTCCAGGCTGGAGAGGTGGAAGAACGTGAGCAGCTCTTTGAGCGCGTCTTCAGGTTGGCGATTCTGGAGGAGGCATTCCATATTGAGGACACCGAGGAGGGATTCCGTCTGGGCCTTGGTGAGTTTCCGTGCGGAGCGGAAGAACTCGGGCTTCTCTCATGGCCGAGGGGCGGGCTGTTCCAGTTCCTTGGGGTTCGTCTCTTGCCTCTGGTGTTGTCTGAGACGTGCGGCTTCTCTCTGGCGCTGTTGCTTGAGCAGAGCCGCTTCCATCGCATTGAAGGCTTCAAGGAAACGTTCCTTCCATGCCGCCGCCTTTTTGCCGGTAAAGCCCATCGCGAGGAAGGCGAAGCCGTCGCGGGTGAGACGGTAGGCGGGGCGTATTTCTCCTTTAGCGTCCTTGTACCCAACGGGCGCAAAATTGTGCTCGTTGAACTCTGGAGAGCATTCCATGTTGTATATAGCCCTCAATACATCCTTATGCTCCTTCTCGAACGCCTGAGCGATGACGAGGGACGTGGTAGTTGGAATACCGTTTTCGGTTTGGATCATGTCTTCAATGGTGGGCTCGAAGACTTCCTGAGTGGTGATCTGTTCAGTTTCCATCCTGCGTTCCTTTTTGAAATTATTCGTTTGGCGTATCGTTTTCTTCTTTGGGTTCGGGGGAGTTCTTCTGTTTTTTGAGTTTTTTGAGTTCTTTTGCGGTCATTTTTCCCCATTCATTGACGATGACGGCCTTGTGTTCGGGAAGAACCACGTTTCGCACCAGCGTATAGCCGTCAGGAATATGGCTGTGGTAAGGGGGATTCCATTTCCAAAGAGCGAGAATGGATTGCCACTCTTCGGATTCGAGGGGTTTAAGCAACAAGGGAAGGGGCAGTCCGAGAGAGTCCGAAATGGCTTGCATTGTATTAAGCGTCAGACCTATATCCCCGCCTTCACTGAGGAGACTGTAGGTTCTTCCATATGAAATCCCTATAATCTCAGCAAATTGCTGTCGAGAATACCCCCATTCATGATAGAAACGGATGATATGGGATTGGAATATCTTTGAATAATCTTCCACAAGACGATCTCCCTTCAGATTACATTAATCAAAAACAGAAAGAGGCTTAAAAGGTTCAGGAGAGCAAGAACGCTTCCTCCTATCCAAACTTTGCGCGGGATATGGACGACAACGGACATCTGATCCTTCAGGGTGGCCAGAGCGGTTTGTGCCAGCAGTTTTTTGAAAGAGGCTTCCTCCACAGTAGCCTTCATCGTTGTGGGAATGCTTTTCATCAACTGTTCGGCGCTGGAGCGGGCGAAGGAGAGAGCTTTTTCCGATCTCGCTTTTTCCGCGAGGTCAAGCTCTAGACAAAGGGTTTCGATTTTTCCGCTGAAATCATCGAGAATTTTTCTCTGGCTTTCAAGTAAATCTCTCTCAAATTTGGCAAGGATAGTATGGAGGATACAGATCGAGTCCTTCCGGTCAAGGCTAACGTGATTTTCCTTCGCAATAAGAGCGATATATTCCTCAAGAGAATCCATTTAGAGCACCCTTGCGGCGTCAAGCATGGTGAAAACACGTTGTCTGATCATACCGATGCGATGCCGAGTCATGAGGTCATAGTCCTGTGGAGCTTGTTCCTCATCGCAAACTTCGGCAAAGGTGAGGCGATCCTTTTGTAAGAGGGCAAAAGATTTGCCGAAGGTATCTTTTGGAAAATCGGGATAATATAATACCGCGCTTACGTGAGCCCTGTTTTCCCGGTATACGCCAAAGTCCTCAAAAGATTTTCCGCCCCGTTCAATAGTGCCAAAGAAGGGATTCAGCCAGACGATGATACGGGCTTCGGGGGCGAACTGCGTCACAATTTGTTTGAAGCCGTCGACCGTACCGGTGAGGTTGTCGCCCCCCACTATAATGACATGGAAGGTCACAGTATGTCCCATCGAAACGAGAAGGGGCGTAATGGCATTTGTTACCATGTAGTCCAACAGCGGCACAAAGGAGCTGGTGCCGTTGTCGATGACGAAATGTTATTGTTCAGGGCCGAGGCGACCCCGTCCATAGGCGAGGCATTGGTCAGACTGTCCAGACGCGCCGATGAACGGGCCAGCATCCCCTCAAGAGCACCAAAGACCCCATCATCAGACTGGAAGCCTGCCTCGCTGCGATTTGCGGCAAGCTGGCTCTTCAGCTCTTCCACCTTGTTACGCAGAGTGTTGATTTCCTGCCGGAAATCTTCCAGTGCCATCGGCTCCTGCTGATTCTGCCGATTCTCCAAGATGTCGATACGCTCGAAAATTTCCGTGGCCTGCTCACGCACGGAGTCCAGCAGATGGCCTCCGCCATGCATCTCGGGGGCCATCTGCGTGATGCCTTCCCGCACGCTTTTGGGGGCGGGGCCTTGCCCCATCTGCATGACGGCGGCAAAATTCAAGGCTTCTGCCGCGCGGAACTGGGCGGACCGGCTCAGGGATTCCAGTGCCGGAGGATGCTTGCTCGTGGCGGAGCAATAGGCATCAATAGCGGTACTGAGCGCGTTCTGCGCCTCCACAAATTTTTGCAGTGCCTTGTACGCCACCTTGGAAATGGGGTTTTGGGCAAAATTACTCACCGAAACAGCGGACAGCTCCTTGCCTGCCGCATCGCAGACCGCCGCTGCCTTCTCCATATTCTTGTAGGCGGATCGCCCACGGGAGAAGATGCCGGGACGTGCGGCATTGGTCTTAATGACGGCAAGGTCCTGCCCGTCGAGGCAAGGCAGGCCGCCTGCCCGTTGCACCGCTTTCTGTGCCATCGCCCGTATATAGTTTTCGGCTCGCTGCAAATCCTGAAGCGGGGGGTGGGGACGGAGGCATCCGGTGTCTGACCTTGGGAAACAGAGGGCGTGGCGGAGGGCGACGGCCCTTCAAGAGGGGTGGAAATGACAGGCGTACTCGGAGACGTTTGCGTCAGGTTTACTAACTGGCTCATAGTACCTCCCCCTCTACACAGGCAGCCAGTACCGGGGGTCAACATCTTCATCGGAAGTCTGAAGGGCTTCCAGCAGGCCGTCCACGCTGCCTCCCGCCTTCAGGATTTCCCCCTTTTTTGTGAACGACCAGAAAAGCGTATCCGCATCCAGAAAAAGGGTCAGAAGCTCCTCCTCCGGCCTGAAGGTCAGGCAAAGATTCACCAGTTGAAAGGCATTTTCCACGCTGGCCCGCTCCTCTTCCGGATCACCGTAGCCCCTGTCCCAGGGCAGGGAAACAGCCAGACGCAGGTTTTTCGCATCCAGCAGATATTCCAGGCTTCCGCCTTGCAGGCCGGAGCCGCGCAGGCCCAGCCCCAGATAGCGCACGCCCTCTTCCGGGGCGGCATCTCCGAACAGAAACTTCAGATCAGCGAATGTTGTCCGACGGGGCGGCAGGGGACGGTCATCCGTGGCAAAAAAAATCGGAAAGCGGTCTCCCTGAGCCTGTCCACGGCATCCCTCGGCAGGGGGGCTGGGGAATTTCCTCAAGCAGCTCTGCCATGCCTTCGGGCAGGGCGGGCAGAACATCCATCATGGCAGCCATGCAAAACTCCCTGTAACGATGTCACGCCGCCTGTCTCAGCGCAGGTTTGGCGTCGTATGATTCCGTATGGGTTCGGCTCAGGCTCCGGCCCGATTGCAGTTTGAGCAGACGCAGGGTAAGCGTGTTGGTCCGCTCATAAGTGTCTTCCGTCACCAGCCTGACTTCCTGCAGGGCGAAATCTGTTTTGCCATCTATCTGAGGCTTCTCTCCGCCGGCACTGGCGGCATTGTAGGCATCCACGGCATCCTTGCGCATGGTGGAAACCAGCTCTATCCTGAAATCTTCCCTCAGGGGGAGCTTTTGCAGATCAGCCTGTATATCCTCTATGGTTTTTGGCGAAACCCCGGCTGCTTTAAGCAGGGCGGTAGCCTCACGTTTGCTGTTCAGCACATAGGCCCGCACACGTTCAGATCCCTCCAGCGTGCCGTTTTGGTGGGTGGTGACGCTTCTTTCCTCCTCAAACTCCCGGTGGACCAGGGTTGCTTCTGCGGAGAGTGGTGGCTTTGCCGCCTGAACATCGCCCGCGATATCCACTCGGCCAGCAACCTCTCCGGCATAAAAGGCTGCGTTGTCTATATTGTCCCCTATTCCCTCTGCCGTATCCTGAATATCTTCCGGCCCCAGACTCGCTTCCACCTTCACGCTCACCGTGCCGTGTACGGTTCTGGTGTGCTGTATCCGATCTCTGTCACTTGTTGTTGTCCAAAGGGCGGAAATCCCCGCTTCCGCGCCGATGCCGAACGAAAGGATATCCACATCCTCGTCAACGGAAATGCTGGCACCCAGTTTCAGTTCCGCACTCGCTCCCACACCCGCTGAGGTGACGCTCCTGACATTATTTGCAAGGCCCAGGTGGTCGGAACCGGCTCTGCCGCTCAGGAGGGCTGATAAAAACATATGGCACTGGGCCTGATTGGGGAAGGTCAGGTCACAGCCTGCACTGCCCTGGGCGTTCACCCCTACCTTGGCTTCCACAGCATTGATGACTGAATCCAGCTCCACTTTCACACCAACGCCCAGACCTACCTTTGCCCCTTTCATCAGTGTCATGTGGTATTGGCCGTCATCGCCCTTCCAGACGCTGATCCCGTTTTCTCTGGCCACTTCAAGATGGGCACTGACTTCGGCCGCTCCGGCCTCCACAATAGGCACATCGACAGAAACGCCATCGGTCTTCTTGAAGGTGAGGCTGTTGCCGGCTTCCTCCAGTTCGCCCATGTACGCTCCGACCAGCCTGTCGATTTCCGTGGAGGTGTCCGCCCCCTGAAGTCCCTTTTGCGCCAGTCCGGCAAAAAAGTCTTCCTGCATGCCATCAAGAGTCCTCTGCAGGTACAGCTCGGCGTGTGCTTCAGAAATGCCCATGCCTGTCAACTGTTTGAGGCATCCACTATAGAAGTCCCAGTCTTTCAGCTTCGCGGCGTGCTCGGCATACTTCCCCCTGAGATGGGACACTGTAGTGATATCGGGGTGTTGGGCAAACTGCTCGCAGACAGCAAGGGCGGCAGCCTTTGACAGAGTTCTCTGTTCCTCTCTGGTATAGGCTTTCTGTGCGTCCGCCAGAGTTTTGCTGACATCCTGACGCAGCTCTGTCCGGCTATTCTGCGTCTGTGCCAGAACTTCACCCTGCCTTTGCCCTGTACCGATGACGCGCCTCATTACGTTGCTGACTTCTTGCTTATACGCTTCGTAGCGGTATTTCTCGTCCTCGCCAAGAGTATTTATGGTGTCCCCTTTTCTATGCTGGATATTTGTGAACTCATGATTTATCTGATTCAGAGCAGAGTTCGAATCAAAGTGCTTAAAGAACAGTACAGCCTTAGCCCTTCTTCTCAATTCAGGACGTTCCTCCGTATTTTGGCTGTTTGAAGGCGCATCGGCACACATATAAAGCAGTCTGTCCATGGCCTTTTTGAACTCCTCTTCCTCAGCCGGTAATTTAGCATTTCTAAGCGTTCTCAGCGTTTCCCTGAAATCCTTGCCCAGCGTATCATCCGATCCCAGCGTAGATCCCCTCATGGTCTTGCCGTCAAGTCTGCAATGCTTCTGAAAATGCACACCATTGAGCAACTGCTGCTTTTGCGCGTTGGATGTTTCTGGATCGCTCAATATCTTTTCGGTCATCAGGATTCCGGTGGCCAGAGTGGCACCTTCCATATTGGGATTCCGCGTTTCCGGGCTGATACCCAGGCGGTTTGCCATCCTGGTGCGACGCGGGTCGCTCCTTACGGCCCTGTCGGCATCTTCCAGTTCGGCCTTGCGAAGACGCAGACCGTGCGCGGCTCCAAGAGCCGCTTCTGCGCCGTGTTCTTTTTGCTGCGCAGTCTTTCCTCCCTGCGTATCCTTCACCGCGCCCTCAAATATACCTTCAAGACTGCTGTGCGGGTTCAACCCCAGAGAACGGTACAGGCCGCTCAAAGCCGCCCCCGCCGCCCACTTGGGGTCAGCCGCCTGAGCCTGAGCCAGAAAACGCACCAGAGATTTCTTGCTGCCCAGACCAAGAGATATGCCTTCAACCGTCTCCCCAAGCTTCTTCAGTTCGCGTCTACCGCTGATGCCCGCATCCAGATTATTTTGCAGCATGGGCATGGTATTGAAGGGATCGGGCAGACCTGCCTTGAAATCATCAAAAGACAGATTCGGATTTCGGGCCTTTTCGGCAGTCCACAAGACCTGGATCAACGTCAGGTCAACCTCTTCCAGCATACGCCCCTGCCTGCCGTGGGCAGTGGCCGCCTGCTGGACAAGATTTCTCAGCGTGTCGGTTCCCACAGGCGCGTTTTCCTCCAAACCGAGTTTGCGCCTCATGGCCTTGGGAAAATGCCTGTCCATATAGATGCCGAGATCCCGGCTGTTGCGGACGCTCTCAAAGCGGTAATCAGGCTCTGCGCCCTTGCTGCCCAGAATATCCCGCGCCACGTCGTCCAGTTCGGGATGGGGAAGCAGGAAGGCGTCCAACTGTTCAATGTCTTTGGGGGCAGGCGTTCCGTTTTCCTTTTGGGCCGTGAATATCCGTCCCGCCACTTCCAGCGTGTCACCCAACCTCCCGGGATCCTTGGGATCGGCAGCGGCATCCTTGAGGGCGGCGATGAGCGAAGGATGGCACCCCCCCTGTATGCAGAGTTCCTTGAGAGCTGTTTTCTGCGACGCATCAAGGCTGGCAAAGGCCCCGGTACCCTCCAGCTCCGGGCCGACCGTCTTCTCAAAGATGGCCTCTTCCGCTTGGAAAATCAGGGCTTCCAGCTTTGGCGCGAGGGATTCCCTGTCCGCGGGGAGCAGGTGGCGTTCCATGGCCTCCGCAATATCCGTCAAGGACATCCGCAGCTGTTCGGCAGTCATGTTGGGAATACCGGCTGAAGTATTGTCTATCTCCGTGACAAGCTCCGCCGCTGCCTTGGCGGAAATATCCGTAAGTTTCTTTTCGATTTCCGTCTTGTCTATACCCTTCTGTTCCGACAATTCGTTCAGACGCTCGGCACATTGGGATATGGAAGGAACGTCGTGCCGTGTGGACTGCGCGTTTGCAAGAAGCGGTGCGAACTCGGCCACAAGGCATTGCTGGGCCAGATCCTTGAGCTTCGTCACCGCCTCGTCTTTGGCTTCAGGGGAAAGATTGCCGCTCTCGGGCAGATTGTTCAGCCTTTCCAGATGGTTGTTGATGTCCTTCGCCAGCCCGTCGTACTGCTCAGGCGTTGCGGCCTGCCTGATTCCACGCTCAATATCGATGGCGATCTGCCTCTCTGACTGATGGGCGGCCTCCCGCAGTTCCCTGCCTCTGTTCCCCAGCTGGGTCAGGATATCCTCCAGTTTGTCCCTGTCGACATCGTTCTGGGCGAGATCGGCAATCCCTTCGCCAAGTTCTGCCTGAAGAGCCTCAAGCTGCGGCGCAGTTACGCCTCCCTGCCGCACCTGCTGCAAGGTGCTTGCGCCACGGGCCACCCGCTCGCGTACCTCAACAGCTCCGGCAAGGCAATCAATCTGATTTTGTAATTCGAGCCTGTCATACTCGGTCAGAACGCTGGCCATTTTCTCCAGCTCCGCATTGAGTGCGTCTCTTTCCTTGCCCACATTTTCCTGTGAGATCCCTGAGTTTCTGATTCGTGCCAGAAGGTCGTCGATTTTCTTGGAAAATTCTCCGGCCTTTTCCTTGGAGAAGAGATACAGGTCAGAAGCCAGCATTTCGGCCTCGATCTGAAGTGGCTGGAATCCCGGCCTCAGGGGCGGCACTGGGGATTCTGCTTTCATGCGGTTGTCACGCAGGGCTTCAACATCATTCAGAACATTGCCGAGCTGAGGGGCGGACGCCTCCCCGTTCCGTACCTGTTCCGCGCTCTTCTGGAGCTTGGCGAGGGTCGTCATGCACTCCTCGCGATACGAAAGAAGCTCGTCCAGTCTGTCAAAGGCGGCATTCTGTTCCGGCCCCAGCATACCCTCCTGTCTGTAAAGCTCCAGCGTACCCCGCAGTTCGGATCTGATCTGCTCGACTTGCTCCTGCGTTGTGACCGAAAGCAGGCGATCCAGCTGAGTGTGCAGCACATCCGCCAACTGGGCGCGGGCCTCGGGGGGCTGAACCGTCTCCAGCTTTTCCATCATCGGGCGGAGCAGCAGCACCTTGGCAAGGGTGTCGCAATACTTTCCGGCCTCGCCGCTTTTATCGCTTTGCCATGCCCTGGCGCGCAGTTCTTCAAGTTGAGCGAGGTCTTCCTTCGTCACCGGCTTTCCCTGAAGGCTTTCGACCAGTTTCAGTGCCTCTGCGGCGGCTTTGGCCCCTTCGGAATCTCCCAGAGGACGGCTTGCCAGCGCCTCGTCCACATGGGGCAGATAACTGTCCCTGTGCATATAGGCGGGATCGAAGGCTGGCTTGTCCTTGCCGGAGCCGGAAAGCCGTGCCAGCAGGGCGGCAGGCTTCTCCTGAATGGTGGAGGACGTGCCCGATCCCTGTGCGGGGACGGTCGCCAGAGTCTGATCGGCAAGGGGGGACTGGATGCTGAGTTGGCTCATGACGCTTTCTCCTCAAATCCGAAACTAATAACGTATGCCTTGCATCAGGCGGGCGTGCAGCAGCTCGTGATCCGAAAGGGAGGAATTCTCCTGCGCGGTCCCTGTCTGCGTCCGGCTTTCCGACCCGGAACTTTTTTCCTCTGCCATGAGTTCCACAAGCAACGCCTCCAGTCTGGGGCGTTGCTCGTCGGCCCCGGCGGCCGCTTCGCGCAACAGCGCGTCAAAGCCTGCCGCATCCAGTCCCTGAGTGCGGTACTGCCCCACCATGCTTACCAAGATCCCATCATAATCCATGCCGAAGGCCATGCCCGCAGGCAGGTCTCCCTCCAACTGCCAGATGAGCAACTGCCGGTAGAAGCGGGCCAGAACCTGTTCGCTGCCGCCGCTTACGGACATGAGGGGCGCGTACAGGACAAGGAACGCCTCTCCTTCGGGAACTGCAAGGGTCAGTGTGATGCTGCCATACGGCACGGCCAGAAAGCCGTCAGCATCAAGGGTGCAAAGCCCGCCTGCGGCAAGAGAGCTTTGCGAAAGCCAGTTTTCTATCAGGGTACGCGTACTCATGGTGGTTCATTCTCCGAGACTTGACAACATCCGGGCAACATCCGGTGCTTTCGGGCTGTCATCATTTGTAAAAGGGCATTCTGCTTGCGGTGCAATTCATTTGACAATCCGCCCAAGACAGACCGCCCCCTATTGTCCACGAGCCAGAGCTGTCAGGGTCTGGTTGCTGTTGGCTATCTGGGCATTGATTCCCTGTAGATAAGAATTGTATTGCCCCATGTGGAATCATGATAAATTTCTGATAGTTGTTCAACTAGCAATAAATATGCCAAAGTAGCTTTTTTTTATATGTATGCGCACGCTTTCAGCAGTATAATGGGATCCATCGGGGCGGCATCCACGAAAAACGGGTCATGATATGCAAAAGCGTTGGCACTTCTACCATACTCTCTACTATATTTGTTGGCAACAAGGAGGAACACGGAAACGCCGTGTGATTGCTGACAAAATGCCAAAACCGCGTTACCGGAAAACTGCGCGTTACTGGAACTGTCGCGAATGAATGGCAAAAAACGTACAAGATCGGAAGAGCACACGTCTGAACTCCAGTCACGATCAGATCTCGTATGCCGTCTTCTGCTTGAAAAAAA
>OOAG01002782.1_pt1 | contig 11089 bp, 11 predicted proteins | sample 1671461 | NCBI WGS metagenome assembly OOAG01 (sample SAMN06348159, study PRJEB24527) | human gut metagenome | biome: human gut; feature: ankylosing spondylitis patient; material: feces | host: Homo sapiens | place: China | collected 2015-10 | reverse complement strand
TCGAGGGAACTCGAATCCCTGGCCCTCTGATTAAAAGTCAGATGCTCTACCGGCTGAGCTACGAGCGCATATTCTGCAGCAATACAATACTGCCGAATAATATTACCATAAATGCCGATAAAATGCAAGTGCCCGGCCGAAAATTCTTGCGTTGCACTTATGAAGTCCCCCGCGGGGACCTTAAGCGACCGAACGGTCTCGCCGCAGGCGAGATGGAGGTTTTTTCCCGACAAGTTCCTCTTTACAAAACCGGACAGAATCGTTACAATCAAAGCAAATCCGATTTGGGCTCTTTTCCGGGCAGGCAGTGCCTGACCCCGCCGCGATCCTTTTCCCCTGCAGGAGGTACTTTCTATGAAAAAGATCACTCGCCGTTCCGTTCTTCGTCTGTCCGGGCTGGCGGCCGCTTCGCTGGCGCTGACCAGCTGCCGGGCCGCCGGTTCTGCCGCCGTTGGCAGCCGCTTTTCCGACTGGCTGCGGCAGAAGCTCGCCAACAGCTCTTCCTCTGCATCCTCGGAGGCGGCAGCCTCCGGCGAGGCAGCGGCTTCCAGTGAGGCCGCCGCATCTTCCGCAGCAGCGGAGGAACCGGCCGCGTCCAGCTGGCTGCCTGCCTACGACGCCGACCCGCTGACCGGCGAGGCCAACCGCAGCAGCGGCCGCATCGTGGGCGTGATGGTCAACAACATCAGCTATTCCGAGCGGCAGAACGCCCGCCCTCAGCGGGGCCTTTCTTCTGCTGACCTGCTCATCGAGAGCAAGGTGGAGGGCGGCATCACTCGCTTCTGTGCCGTATACCGTGACGCCGACAGCATCCCCGAGGTGGGGCCCATGCGCTCTGGCCGGGACCAGTTCCTGCAGCTGCTGATGCCCTGGCAGGCGCTGTACTACCACGACGGCGAAAGCGCCCCCTGCACCAAGTTCATCAGCGTCTACAACTACTCCGGTCTGAACATCGGCGGCAAGAGCTACTTCAACACGCCCACCCATCCCCATGTGGCCCACCGGGACAGCCGCGGCCGCAACGTTGCCTACGAACACACCGAGTTCACCTCCGGCAAGGAGATCCGGCAGGCCGCCGCCAATGCCGGCATCGGCCTGAGCCACGATTACGACACCACCTTCTTCCGCTTTGCGGACTACCGCACCGGGGCCGAGAATACCATGCGCGGCACCGCTTCCGGCCGGACGATACGCATCGTGCACTCCGACAACTACAAGACCAGCTTCAGCTACAGTGCACTGAGCCGCACCTACAAAATGCAGATGTACAGCCACGCCGCCGGCGGATTCGAGAACACCGTGGACGAACTGAACGGCAAGCAGCTGAGCTTCGACAACCTGCTCATCTGCTTTGCCCCCATCGCCGCCTACCCCGGCGACTCCGGCGACGTGCAGCAGGTGAGTTACATTTCCGGCGGCGAAGCCTACTTCTTCAGCCGGGGCGGGGTACAGGTGGGCCGCTGGGAGAAGGCCTCCCCGGAGCATCCGCTGAAGGTCTACGATGACGCCGGGGCCGAGCTGCTCTTCAACCGCGGCAAGACCTACCTTGCCATTGTGGACGACGATGAGTGGTCCAATTTCAGCTATCAGTAAACGAGGGGAACGCCATGAAACGCATCTGGATCCAGCGCATCGGTGCGGCCGTGCTGTGCGCTGTGCTGCTGGCCGGCTGCATGCCGGGCGGCCCGGCAGCCGACAGCACGGCTTCTGCCGACCCCCTGACCGGGCAGGAGCAGCAATACCCGGGCCAGCGTCCGGCGGCAGTGGTCATCGACAACGCCCCCGGCAGCACCACCCAGTGGGGCATCGGCAGCGCCTCTGTGGTGCTGGAGGCCGCAGCCCGTGCGGACACCGCCCCCAGCCTGTGCCTGGTTTATCCCTCCGTGTCGGCCATGCCGACGGTGGGACCGGTCACGCTGGGGCAGGACCTGTTCTGGCGGCTGCTCAGCGGCCAGCAGGTGCTGCCCATCCAGCGCGGCTGCGACCTGTATACCCGCAATTTTCTGGACTACTGGAACCTGCGCGCGGTGGACGCGCTGGAAACAGGCCGCAACGCCTTCACCACCGGCAATACCGACTGGGCCAGCCCGCTGTGGTGCACCAACGGTCAATCTGTGGCCAAGGTGCTGGGCAGCCTGAGCCTCTCGTCCGCGCTGTCCGAGGACCCTGCGGGATCCGCAGACAGCACGCAGGAAGGGGACACCCCCGCCGTACCCACTGTCCCGGCCCTGCTGCCTCAGCAGACCGACGGCCACCTGCCGGATGCGGACGTTGCCGACGCAGTTCAGGCGGCAGTACAGTTCCCGTCCGGCAGCACCACCCGCTTTGCCTACGATACCGACACCGGCACCTACGGGATGCTGCACCATGACGGCTCCCCGCAGCTAGACGCCAACACCGGCATCCAGGCTGCCTTTGACAACCTCCTGGTGCTGTACAGTGCCTCCACCCCGCGGGACGATGGCCGCACCCTGGACTACGACCTGACCATGGGCGGCGGCCTGTGGCTCAACGGCGGCCACCTGTGGCACATCACCTGGACCCAGGGCACCGGCTCGACCTTTGCCTTTTATGACGCCGACGGCCGCCCACTGCGCATCCTGAGCGGCCGCAGCTACATTGCATGGCTTTCCAGCCTGACCGGTGAGGAAGTCACCGTGCAGGATTCCGCCGGGAACGACCTGCTGCAGCCCTGACACACAAAAAGCTCCTCGTGCAGATGCACGGGGAGCTTTTGCGTTTATTCGGTTTACAGATCCACCACGCTGCCCACCTCGGCAGGGGTGGCGGGCACCATGCCCAGTTCCGCTTCGTCCGCGCCGCGCTGCACCGTGAAGGTGACGCTGCGCCCGGCGGCAAAGTCCGGGGCATAGGTGAGCTCCAGCGTCTGCCAGTCCTCCGGCACGGCGCAGAAGCAGTGCAGCAGCGCACCGCGCCCGGCGGCCAGATTCAGGGTAAAAATCGAAGCATCCGCCGCATTCTCACCGTACAGCGGGGCGGCAAAGCTGCCGCAGCGCACCGCACGGCCATTGCAGGCGGCCGTGACCCCGGTGCCCATGCTGTACAGGTCCTCCCGGGTGGACACCCGACGGCTCTGCAGGTAGCTTTCGCCCACCGACAGCGCATGGCCGGACAGGTTCTCCACCGAGAGATACACCAGCACACCGCCCAGACCCGGAGCCGGGGCATAACCCAGCAGCTCCACTGCCGCCTTGCCGTCCAGCAGGGCAGGGTCGCCCGCAGCACGCAGCTCGGCCGCTGCTGCGGATACACCGGTGAGCAGGGCAGCCGCAAGGCTGACCGCACCGGAGCCGGCACATTTCAGGAATGACCGGCGGGAGATGGCTTGTGACATGGGAACTTCCTCCTTGGCGAAACGAAAAAGTGGTTCCTTTATACAATAAAGGATTGTGACCGTTCTGTCAAGCGGTTGCCCCGGATTGTAACCGATTCTTTGCGTTTATTCGTAGGCCTCGTTCTCTTCGGTCTCGGCCTGGCCGCGCAGGGTGTCGGCATAGCCGAAGGGCACGATGTCGATGGCCTCCACCAGCTTGTCCCGCATCCACAGCTGCACGTCAGTCTGCACGGTGTAGCCGCAGCCGGGGTCTGCCATCCACTGCTCGGGGCGGCGGCTGGGCAGAGCACGCTGGCTGAGCATGCTCATGATCACGCCGCCGTGGGTCACACAGGCGGCCTCGGTCACGTCCATGCGGATCATATACTCAAACAGCTTGAGCAGGCTCTCGGCGCAGCGGGCGTGGAACTGCTCGGTGGGCTCAGCCCCCTCCGGCACAAAGCCGGAACCCGGGGTGATCCACTTTTTAAAGTCCTCGTCGTGCACCAGTTCCTTCACGGGCTTGTTCTCGAATTTGCCAAAGCCCGCCTCCCGCAGATCGTGCACCGTAAAGGTGTGGGCCGCGTTGGGGAACAGGATGTTGGCCGTTTCCACCGCACGCAGCATGGGCGAGGAGAACACGGTGTCCACCTGGGGGTACTCAAAGCGTTCCTTCAGTTCGGCCAGCTGGGCACGGCCCTCGTCGCACAGCGGGATGTCGGTGCCGCTGCCGATGTACAGGCCCTGCAGGTTGCCGGCGGTCACGCCGTGACGGATGAGATGGAGCTTAAAGGTTTTCATGCAAAATACCTCGTATCGTTTGCAAAGATCCAAACCCCCGGAGCCGGTGCGCGTTGCACGGAAGATCAGTCGGCGTAGCGGTTGACCTCAACGGTGGCGGGGAAAACGTTCGTGTCGATGCGGCAGTTGCTGCGCACGGTCACGCTGGTGAGTGCATTGCAGTCCTTGAAGGCGCCGGTCTTGATGTAACCCACGCTCTCCGGGATGGTGATGTCGGACAGGGCGGTGCAGCCGTTGAAGGCGGCAGTCTCAATGTACTCTACGCCATCGGCCAGAGTCACGGTGGTCAGGTTGGTGCAGCCCTTGAAGGAGCTGCCGCCCACGGTGGTCACACCGGCTTCCACGACCACAGCGGTGATCTGGTCGGCCTGATCCGCCCAGGGAGCGGGGGAGTTGCTGTTGTAGTCGGTCATACGGCCGGTGCCGCTGATGGTCAGGGTGCCGTCGGCCAGGGTCCAGGTCACGTTCTCGCCGCAGGAGTTGTCGCCGGCGGCAGCAGCGGATGCAGCGGTGGAAGCGGTGCTGGAAGCAGCAGAAGATGCGCTGCTGCCGCAGCCGGTCAGGGCGATGCAGCTCACAGCCAGAACAGCGGCAGCGGCCAGGCTGCACAGACGGGTGATGGTGTTGCGTTTCATTTGAGTAATCCTCTTTCCTATTCCTATTTTTATAGCCTCCCTGCCCACCACAAAGCTGTGCGCCGGGCAAGGACAGGTGCCAAAACAGCATTATAGCACAAAACCAGGAAAGATGGAAGTTCCAATTTGGAATTTTTGCATTTTGCGCCGGGTGCCGTTTCTTTTGGCCGGAACGGGAGCCATTTTCTGGCAGAAAAGCGCGTCCTCTGCCAAAAATATTCCCGCCCGGCATCTTTGTGCCCCGGGCGTCCGCCACAAAATGTATGCTGTTATACCTGTAGTTTAACATAGATGTAGTGTACCCGGCAAGGCCTTTGACAGAAATGACGAAATTTGATGAAAAATATCGTCACTTTTCTTGCTTTACATTTCGTTTTCCGTTGTGTATAATCAACCTGCTGTAAACCAAAAATCAAGGATGTTCCCCAACCCGGGGTCATTGAGGAGTCAGAGACCATGGAATTCAATCGTATCATCAAACTGCTGCGCAAGGAGCGCGGCATCACCCAGAAGCAGGCGGCGGAAGATCTGGGTGTTTCGCAGGCCCTGCTGTCCCACTACGAAAAAGGCATCCGCGAGTGCGGGCTGGACTTTGTGGTGCGCGTGGCCGACTATTATAATGTTTCCTGCGACTATCTGCTGGGCCGCAGCGCCGAGCGCAACGGTATGATGCTCTCGGCCGAGGACCTGCCCAACCCCGACAAGATGAAGGACAACATCTACCACGGCAGCGTGCTGCCCACCATGAACAAAAAGCTGATCTCCAACAGCCTGAACGTGCTGTATGCCAAGATCGGCCAGTGCCACAGCAAGGCCCTGACCACCGAGGTGAGTGCCTACCTGATGATGGCCGTGGCCAAGATGTTCCGCCTGCTGTACTCGGCCGAGCCCCACAACGCGTCCAGCATGTTCAGCATCGGTGCCCACCGCTGGCGCGGCTATTCCGACGCCGTGATGCGCATGTCCGAGGCCAATGTGGAAGCCCTGCTGGCCGGGGAGGACGTGAAGGGTGCCGAGGGCGTAAAGGACCCCGCCTGCCTTGCCATGACCACCGAGAGCCTGACCCGCGAGTTCCCGCTGTACACCCCCAGCCTGCTGAATCTGGTCAAGACCAGCGAGACCCACGTCAAGGGCCTGACCCCCGAGGACTGAAATCCCGTCGTACTGGGGTGATATTCCTGTGAATTGTTCCCCAAAACTCTTGCATCTGTGCACCAAAAACGGTATAAACAGAGTAGAAGATTCTGGAAAGGACAACATTTCCACCGATCAAGAGGAGGACAATACCTATGTCGAACAAGATTTCCCGCCGTGCATTCCTGAAGTGTGCAGGTGTTTCCGCTGCAGCGGTCGGCTCTGCCAGCCTGCTGAGCGGCTGCAAGACCAATGGCAGAAACACCACCGTCAACGACGTGAAGGTGGGCGACACCGTCAAGAACTGGAACGGTCTGGGCGTGCAGCTGTCCAGCGTGTTCCACCTGACCCAGGACCCCGCACAGCCCGGCTATGAGTACCTGGGCGTGCGCGTGACCGTGCTGAACCGCAGCAAGACCGACTCCTACACCATCGGTGCACAGGGCGTGGATGCCATCAACGCCGCTTACCCCGTGCCCCCGCTGGAGAACGTGGACGCCAACTTCCAGGCCATGGCCGCTGCTACCACCGACTTTGTTGCCACCTGCGACGGTCAGGGTGCTGCCATCAGTGCCACGGTGTCCCTGTACAACTCCAACTCCCAGAGCTTCTCCGACAGCGAGAGCCTGCCCCCGCAGGGCTCCGGCTACATCGTGCTGATGCTGATGGTGCCCAAGAATTGGAAGGAGCTGCAGGTGACCTACATGCCCACCTTTGCCCCGGACAAGACCCTGACCTTTACCATGAAGGCCGCCGATGTGATCCGCGGATAATTGCATTCGATTTCGTCCATTTTGTACGATATGCCCACAGAATGTTCACAATTATTTTATAAAAAGCATTGACTTTTGCGGTCATTTCGCCTATTGTATAAGTAACTTCCATTGGCATAAACTGTATAATTTTACATTCCAGGAGGAGGAACCAAATCATGTCTACCGTTTTCTCCCGCCGCTCGTTTCTGAAATACACCGCCGTGGCCGCCGTGGCTGTGGCCGGTACCAGCCTGCTGGGCGGCTGCTCTGGTTCTGGCGCAGAAACTGCGATCCAGACCACCTATCCCAGTGATAATGTCGTGCTGAAGGTAAAATCCACTCTGGAATCCCTGGAGTATGACCCCACATCCGGCAACGCGACCTTTGTGATCCATATCGTCAACGGCCGCAAGAACCCCATCGTCGTGAGCCCCAATCGTTTTGCAGTCAAGGCCTACGATAAGAACAACAACTGCATCGCAAACATCTTTGTTGGTTCTACCCAGGGCAGCCTCAACGCCGCCCTGGTCCCTGGCTATACCAACCCCATCAGCCGCGGTAAGGAGTGCATCTACACCATTAAGGCATCCGGCCTGCCTGTAGAGACTGAGGATACCGAGTGCCCCATCGCCTCCCTGCGTATCATCTACACCCCGGATACCGAGTACAACGAGTACACCGCAAACTGGATCATCTCCCCGGATACTGCGGTCCCTGCTTTGGGCTGACCCTTACACCATATTTTGTTGATAAACGGAGGAACGTATCATGTCTTACACTTTTTCCCGGCGTGATTTCCTGAAGTATTCTGCCATGACCGCTGTGGCTGTGGCCGGTGCCGGCCTGCTGACGGGCTGTGAGATCCAGGACCCCAACAACCCTGTTATCAAAAAGCTGGGTTACGGTACGACCCTGGGCACCACCGGCGGCCTGCTGAAGAGCGTGGATACGGAGGGCACTGACGGTGTCTTTACCTTCACGGTGAAGAACAACTCCGATGCCCCCCTTCATATGGACCCCAACGAGAGCTTCGTAGTAAAGGTCCTGGACAAAGACGGCAACAGCAAGTGGAACAACTCGTTCAACCTGTCCATCGAGGCTGTTCTGGGGGAGGACGGCAAGGCTCCTGATATTCTCCCCGAGCTCCCGCCCCGGACTGTGGGTGAGTACAAAGTCCGTGTGCCCCTCTACGCCTCTTCCGCTCCCCAGTCTGAGGAGACCCTGGAGTTCATCTTCATTCCTCGCCAGGCCAAGCAGCCTGAGCTCCGCATAACCTGGAAGATCCCTGGTACCGACCTTGTTAAGTCTAACGAGGGTACCGGCAAGTAATTCTCCCTTTTATTGCACTTCAGCCCGCACCCTTGGTGCGGGCTTTTTTGGCCCTTTTGTTGGGCAGTTCGTCGCAAAGTGTCTATCGTTTTTTAGTGATTTTGTGTCTTGTGCACAGTTCCATTTTCCGGTACAATAAAAGAACAAGCAACGGACAAAGCGCAGCGGCAGAGCCACTTGCCGCCGCGCTGTTATATTTTGCGGCGGGTACGCCCGCCCGGCTGAAAAGGAGTGCTGTCTGTTATGATCAACATGGTCAAGCTGCCCACCAAGAAAAGCGACCTGTTCCTGCGCGTTGCCAAGGGACATTTTGCCACCAGCCACAGCCACATCAACTATTACATCGACGTCACCACCCAGAAGTCCCGCCTGTCGGAGGCCAAGGCCGTGGCCAGAGAACTGGTAAGTGCCTACCAGCACAGCACCATCGTGGACACCGTGCTCTGTCTGGACGGCACCCAGGTCATCGGCACCTGTCTGGCCAATGAGCTGACCAAGGACGGCTTTGCCAACATGAACGCCCACCAGACCATCTATGTCATCACCCCGGAGTACACCACCGGCAGCCAGATCATCCTGCGCGACAATCTGGCCCCCATGGTCAAGGGCAAGCATGTGCTCATCCTGGCCGCTTCCATCACCACCGGCTACACCGTGCAGGCCGCTGTGGAGGCCGTGAACTACTACGGCGGCATGGTGGCCGGGCTTTCGGCTATTTTTGCCACCACCCACGAGTGCCTGGGCTACCCGGTCACCTCCATCTTCGACCCCGCCAGCCTGCCGGACTACGCCAGCTTTGACAGCCGCGACTGCCCCATGTGCAAGGCCGGCCAGCATATCGACGCCTTGGTCAACAGCTTTGGCTATTCGGCCCTGTAAGGAGACCCCCAATACAAAAGCGTCTGCAGAAGCCTCTGCAGACGCTTTTTGTTTGCCCGGGGCACCGGGTCATTGTTTTTTGGGGAACACAAAGGGATTGCAGCGGTATACCGCCACCAGATATAGGGCCATAAAGCACCAGATCACCGGCTCACACAGGATCACCGCATTGTAGGCAAAGCGGGGGATGAACACCAGCACGAACACGATCTTGCCCAGGAACTCGATGACACTGGAAAACAGCGGCAGCACCTTTTCGCCCAGGCTCTGCAGGGCATAGCGGGTGGACAGCAGCACCCCCAGCACCGCATAGAAGGGGGAGGTCCAGCGCAGATAGCGTGCGCCGTTTTCCAGCACGAGGGCCTCCGACGAGCCGGACACCATGCGCACCAGCCACTCGGCGCTCACCTGCATCAGCAGCACCGTCACCACCATGACCACCAGCGAATACAGGTAGATCTCCCGCATGCCCTTGCGGATGCGCTCCGGCTGGCCTGCGCCGTAATTCTGGGAAACGAAGGTGGACGCCGCATTCGCCATGGCGATGAGCGGCATATCCGTGAAGGCAAACAGCTTGCGGGCCGCCGTGTGTCCGGCGATGGTCAGGGTGCCCAGCCCATTGATGCCGTACTGCAAGATCACCGAACCGGCAGACACGATGCTGCTCATCAGGCCCATGGAGATGCTCTGGCTGAACAGGTCCCAGTACAGCTTGCGGCCCACGTCCAGATGCTTCCGGCCCGGGATGAGGATGCGCACCCGCGCCATGACATAGAGGATGCACAGCACCACTGACACGCCCTGTGCGATCACGGTAGCCACAGCGGCACCGGCCACGCCCAGGCCCATCCCGGCAATGAACCACAGGTCCAGCACCACGTTCAGCGCCGAGCTGAGCAGCAGGAACACCAGCGGCATCACACTGTTGCCGATGGCCCGCAGCAGGCCCGCGCACAGGTTGTAAGCGAACATGACGATGACGCCCAGATCAATGATGATGATGTAGCGGTAGGCATCTTCCAGAATTTCGGCGGGGGTGTCCAGCAGCTCCAGCAGGGGCCGCAGGCCGAAAAAGCCTGCCGTGGTGATGGTCAGCGACGCCACCAATCCGATGACCAGCGACCCGGCCACCGTGCGCTTGAGCAGGTCCTCGTCCTGAGCGCCGTAGGCGCGCGCTGCCACGATGGCAAGGCCGTTGCCGATGCCAAGGCCGAAGCCCACCAGAAGCTCGTAGATGGCTCCGCAGGAGCCAATGGCAGCAAGGGCGGTGTCGCCCAGCACGTTGCCCACGATCATGGTGTCCACGGTGTTGTACAGCTGCTGGAACAGGTTGGAAATGAGAATGGGCAGCATGAACAGCACCAGACTCCTGAAGATGGGGCCGTGCATCAGGTCTACATTCATCTGGAAGAGGTTCTTCTTCCGGGACTGGGTCTGGGTCATAGGGTTCCTCCAACTTTATTTTTACCGCAAAACAAGGGGCCGCCCGGAAAGCAGTCCCTTGTTTTGTCGTTTTATGCAGTTGCTTTTTACGAAGAAGCTGCCCGCGGCGGCCCCTCTCGTGAAAAGGCAGTCAGAGCGGCCCGCAGGCCGCTCTGACTGCAAAATCAAAAACATTTTTCCGCTGAAAATTGCCAGAGCGCAAGCGGCGGCAATTCCAATCGTGCTCTTTACAGCTCCTGCGTCTCAAAGCCGTGGCCGGTGAGCACCTCCACGCTGGTAAAGCCTGCGGCCTTGATGGCGGCAGCGGCCTCGTCAAAGCCGTAGGTCAGGCTGGCAATGTCGTGGGAATCGGAGGTGATGATCACCTTGCCGCCCATCTTCTGCCACTCACCCAGCAGCCAGGGGCCAGGGTAGAAGTCCTTGCGGTAGCCGCGGTAAACGCCGCCGGTGCTCACTTCCAGCAGGCAGTCGTTGTCCTTTGCGGCCTGCAGGGCCTTGAGAGCAGCAGCCTTGTAGCGGGGCGACTCCTCGTCGAAGAACTCACCCTTGGCGTTCAGCTTCTTGATCAGGTCGATGTGGGCCAGAATATCCGGCTTGAGGGCGGCCACCTTTTCCACCTCGGCAAAGTAGGCTTCCACAGCGGCCAGCGGGTCGGCGTCGAAGTCGTCGTTGATGCAGTCCCACAGGTCCTGCGGGCGGAAGTCGATCTCGTAATACTTGCCGGTGTTCTTGCCGTACAGGTGGTGTGCGCTGCCGATCCAGTAATCGTAGCCGGTGCG
>OOAG01002768.1_pt1 | contig 11116 bp, 9 predicted proteins | sample 1671461 | NCBI WGS metagenome assembly OOAG01 (sample SAMN06348159, study PRJEB24527) | human gut metagenome | biome: human gut; feature: ankylosing spondylitis patient; material: feces | host: Homo sapiens | place: China | collected 2015-10 | reverse complement strand
AGTGTTTGCCGGAAATATGCCGGCATGTTACGGTTCGTCACACGGCATGTTACGGTTCGTTTCATTACTTGTTACAACGCTTTGCATTATCGGTTGCAATAGAAAAGGTACTTTTTGCCGGATGACGTTCTTTTTAGTTAAGAATAAGTAAATCTGCTCTTGACAAAAACAGGAGACAATGACAAACCGGCATCGATTACAATCCGGAAAATGATAACATATCAATCACTTATCACTAACCATTAACCACTTGTCACTAATCGCTCGTCACTAATCGTTTAACCGCTAACCATCATATCAACTGTCTCGACTTCATCTCCAAATATTTATTGATAACATCGACAGACAAGTTATCGGGAGTAGTCAAGACGGAATAGATGCCGTGTTGTTTTAGCGTATTTACGATAAGCCGTTTCTCATACGCAAACTTCTCGGCAATGACATGACGATAATACCCCTCAGTGTCCACAGGTTTTCCGGCAACATATTCTTTCAGATCGGCATCTTCAAAGAACACCACCAATAAGCGATGCTGGCGAGACAGTTGTTGCAGATAAGGCAGTTGCCGGTTCATACTGTTGAGGTTACTGAAATTGGTATAGAGTATTAACAAACTGCGTTTCCCTATATGTTTGGCCAAGTGCACGCACAGGGCGGAGAAGTCGGTTTCCCCGAAAGTGGTCTCCTGCGCATAAAGACTTTCGAGCAAAGTCTGCATCTGCCCCGTCTGCTTGGAAGCAGGGACAAAGGTATCGAAATGTTCGTTAAAAGTCACCAGCCCCGCTTTATCATCTTTACGTATAGCCACATACGAAAGAACAAGTGAGGCATTGATGGCATAATCCAACAAGGTCATTCCTTTAAAAGCCTGCTGCATGATACGCCCTTTGTCTATCACATTATATATCTGCTGCGAACGTTCGTCCTGATATACATTGACCATTAGCTGATGCCGCCGTGCACTGGCTTTCCAGTTGATCGTACGATAATCATCTCCTTTCACATAATCCTTTATCTGTTCGAACTCCGTCTGATGACCCACTTTCCGGATTTTCTTTATACCTAATTCCGTGAGGTTATCACTCATAGCAAGCAATTCGTAACGGTGTAACATCAAGTAAGAGGGATATACTTTTATCTTTTGTGGCCCGGCATCTGTAAAACGACGTTCAATCAGTCCGATACGCGTAGTAACAAACACACGGATGTATCCGAAACCATACATCCCCCGCCGGGTGGGATACAGATGATAGGTAATCGTTTTCCCTTCACCGCTTCCGAGAGACAATTTAAAACAGATATCACGCTGCTGGAATATAACAGGCACCTCATCGATAACCGACAACCGGACAGGGAAAGCATAGCTGCTTTCCACGCGTAAATGTACCTCGTTATCATCTCCATTCGAGAAACGGGAAGAACATTGCCGGAAACTCCTGATTCCCTTCGTGCGATAGAGAAGAAAAAAATCCATCGCAACCGCAAAAATTAAAACAGCCAATGCGATCTGCCCCAACAGGAACAGAGTACCCAACATATACCCGCCGCAAAGCAGCAAGATAATGACAAGGATAAACAGATAAAAACGCCGGGACAAATACATGAATTTATTTACGATTTGACGATTTACGATTTACGATTGAAATAACTCTTTTTTATACTTGAGTCCACTTTAAAAAGTCTTTTTCGTCAGAAATTAACGCCCTACAGATACTTCTGAATGGGGGTAAAAGTGCTAAAATGCACTTTTTAAAGTAGACTCATTCTTTATTATTTAACTCATTCTCTATTGTTTATAAGCTTCTCGTTCTATGAAGTTTTTGTTCCATCAGTTTCCACTTCAAGACCTTTAGTCGATATTCAAAGACAACTTTTCCTTCTCCCATCTCAATTCTCCCGTCTTCCCTCTCAATTCTCCCATCTCAACTCTCCCCTCATTTCGGTACCTCTACTTTGTCGATGAGCCGTTGCGTCACCTTTACCGGAGAATAGCCTTCCATTTCTGCTTCTGCAGTAAGAATAAGGCGGTGCTGGAGTACATAGGGAGCTACGAACTTAATGTCCTCGGGAGTTACGAAATCGCGTCCCTGCAGAAGGGCATACGCCTTGGAGGACTGCAACATAGCCACAGAAGCACGGGGCGAAGCACCTAGATAAACCGCTTTACCGGTACGGGTTTGCTGCACGATAAGAGCAATATACTGCAACAGTGTGCGATCCACGAACACCTTATCCATCAGCTTGCGGAATGCCAGCAATTCGTCACGGGTAATTACGGGATGAACATCTTCCAGCTTCACCAAAGCAGCATTCGTATGATGGCGTTCAAGAATACTCACCTCCTCTTCCAGCGACGGATAATCCATCGTTATCTTCATCAGGAAACGGTCGAGCTGAGCTTCAGGAAGTTTATACGTACCCTCCTGTTCCACCGGGTTCTGAGTGGCAAGAATGGTATAAAGTTCTCCCATCCGGTAAGTTGAGCCGTCGATACTGGCCTGCCGTTCCTCCATCACTTCAAAAAGGGCGGACTGTGTTTTTGCCGGAGCACGGTTGATCTCGTCCACCAACACCACATCGGCAAATACAGGACCGCGATGGAAATCAAACTCATTGGTCTTCAAATTAAAAACCGTAGTACCCAACACATCACTCGGCATCAGATCGGGTGTAAACTGTACGCGGCTAAACTCAGCGTCGATCAGACGCGCCGTAAGACGGGCAAGCAATGTTTTCGCCACACCGGGCACACCCTCTATCAGCACATGACCGTTGGCAAGAATCGCTGTAAGGACAAGATCTACCGTGCGTTCCTGTCCCACAATGATCGAAGCGATCCGTGCCTTCAGTGCACCGATCTTTTCGGCAAAAAGAGTTAAATCAGTACGTGGAACTTCATTCTGTACCTCTTCCACAGAAGGTGCGGAAGGCGTTGCTTCTGCCATGGGTTCATTCATATCATTCATAAGCTATCTATTATATCGGGTTCAATATTTCATTTATTATCATCTACATCCGGCTTAATATTTCATTCATGCCGTCTATATAATCTTTCATCTCCTGTTCCGAAACGTTCCGCTCCCCCTTGATGACAGGCCGCAAGCCGGCAAAGAGCCTTGCAATCTTCTCTTCTTCCATACCCGTTTTGTTGGCTATTTTCCGGTAAAGGGTTCCTTCATCGACCTCCTCTTCCACATCTACCTGTATATTCCGTCGCAAAGCCTCTGCAAAATAAGTAAACTTCTTACGCACCAAATCCGCATGATTCTTCTTCTGAAAGTATAGCGTCCCTATCAGTTCGGTAAATTCCAGTGTCTTGTTCTCCGGTTGGCGGATAACCGGAATCGGTCTCTGCCGCCTACGAGCAGTAAACACCATGAAGAGCACGAGTGCAATTATCGTCAGATAAAGCCCCCAGCGAAGAGGTGGCTGCGACAGAAAATAACGGAATGGCGAACGTTGTTCATACTCCGATTTATTATAAGCCTCCGTGCGATACAACGGCAAGTCTTTCGCCGGTGAGAGCAAACGGAAGATATAAGCGGCATTATTTTTATCGAGTACACCATAATTGGTAAACAGCAGAGGAGTAGAGATAAGGACAATCTCTCCTTTCCCTACAGGATGCCGCAGAGCAAGCACTCCCGTAGGCAATTCAACAGGAAGTCGTACCGAATCCTGCGACTCGGGCAATGTATCTTTCAACTGGCTTCGTATCAGACTATCTGCAGCTAACGTTATCGAGTCTTTTCGTGACGCGGCTACCCGGTCTCTCCTCACCAAGGGTACGGAAAGCGAATCATATTTTGTAAAAAAGGCATCACACAGTTGCGGATAAACCTCGAAGATCGCCGCAGGATAAGCACTCGCAGAATCAGCCAACCAATACAGGCTGTCGCGACGATTGACCGCCCCTACATATTTCTTTAACTCCGAAGCACGAAACCATGCATAAGACATATCATACCCTAATGTATCGGACAGCGAAAAACCGGTAGCCGCCAGTATCACCTTATTCCCCCGTTCTGCCAGACGCATAATCGCATTTCTATCGGTTTTCGTAAACTGAAAGCGCTGGGCAACAGCAAGTATGGCAAGAGGTTCGTCCGTCGTATCATTCTCAAAATTATAGAAAGTCCAATCATTCAAATAATAATCTCCCGGCCAGGAATCCGTCAGCACATCATCGAAAATAGCACATCCGAACGGCTGGTAATCATACCGGCTGAAAGTAGGATTCCACACAAACTTCTTCGGCAGGTTATATTCCACCAGAAACATGACAGCCAGAAAGAGCACCATAGCGAGAATAAACCAACGACTGCCTTTCATACCCCACCTCCTTCTACCATTTCCTTCTGAAAGGCTTGCATCTCACGATAAAGGACAACGGTTGCTTCAAAGTTACCATAGCGAACGCGAAGAAAACGATTGGTCAATTCACGGAAAGGAGTTTTCAGGGTGTCAATCTTTATTTCATAAATATACTCGGTCGGCGTCTTATAAGGTTGCCAGTCTATTTTCCCGGCGTCACTCAAAAACTTCAAGGTCTGAAGATAAAGCAGTCTCACTGCTTCCCGGTAATCATTGCGGAAAACGGCCGCGTCTATCTCTTTCTGAAAATCCACGCCATAGATGGTATCCTCCTCCACGCGGTAGGGCAAAGTTCTTTTCGAACGCATAAACAGTTCCGGACGCTTCTTATAGATAAACCAGACAATCAATAATAGCGCAACGACAAACAACGCAACCAAGATCGTTTCCGTATATTTTTCAGCAAATGTGCTACCGAATATTTTCTGCAACAACTTACCCAACCACAAATTAAGCCACGCAATGAGATCGAACTCAGGCGTGATTAATTCACGGTTATAATCATACTCCGGTTGACCTTGCCAATAGGCAACGGTGAGCGAGTCATAAACGATCGTATCGGCTGGTGCAGTCATCCGATCGTACTATCAAAGATTATCGAAATTATCAATGTCTTCTTCCACAGAAACACTGTCCACCACTTCGGAAGCATGTCCGTATTGATAAGCCAGGCCGATAATGGTGAATATGGTAGAAAGATACATTCCGAAAGCCTGTAGAATCCCCATTAAATAGAGGAAGAAATTATAAACGGGAGAGATGGTAACCGCACTTCCACTATCACTCATAGCGAAAAAGTATTTCACAATAGTAGCCACATACCAAGGCAGCATTGTGATACCTTGCAGGATACCGCCAATCAATCCCATTATCAAAGCAATGAGAAAAACACCGCCCCAAGTCGCAAATCCTAAACGGTACGTCTTTTTGAATGCTTCCCAGATACCGATATTTTCAAACAAATAAATCGGCGAAAACAAAGACAGAGGAATCACACAAGCCACCAGCATCGGAAGAGTGAGAATCAAGGTGAAAGGAGTAAGAGCGGCCAACAACCCCATAACCACACATAGGATAATCATTATCAATATACCGAACAAGGTAAGTTTCAACAACCGGCCCACATTTTTAAACAACAGAGATTTCAAAGAAGAAAGGGTAACTCCTTCCAAGCGCTCTTCACGTTCATTGTAGGTCTTGATCAGTGCATAAACCAGTGAGGTAAGGATAACAGAGCCGATGAGGTAACAAATTATAGTCAATCCGTAATTCACCCAGAACATCGTTCCGAAATCTGCCAAAGGATTGGCAGCGCCGGCCTTAACCCCCATCGTGATACCCATAGAGCCATTCATCAGCCCATTCAGGCTCAATGCCTGAATCAGACACAAGGGCAATATCAGATACGTGGCAAACTTGAACAAAGGTTTCCAGTTCTCCTTTATAAAATCAAATGAAGCGTTCATCTTATCCCCGAAAGAACGCTTTACATACATTGCTACTTTAGCTTTTTGTGACTCCATGTTGTTTTCTATTTGGTAAATAAATATAGTAGAAGATAATAAATGCAAGTGAAAGCAGAATGATACCTAACCGGAGTACCGTTGGAAACTCGGTATGACGCGTAAGGAAACCTTCTATAAAACCCGCCATGATAAATACCGGAACGGTTCCCACAACTATTTTCAATCCCCTCTTGGCTCCCCGCCGGAAAGAAGCGGTGCGCGAATAAGTACCCGGAAACAGCCAGCTATTTCCAAGTGCCAGTCCGGCAGCACCTGCCACAATGATCGCCCATATCTCAAGCGTACCGTGCAGCCAGATGGCCAGCATAGATTCGGCCAACAGTCCCTCTCCGTAAAAGAAAGTCTGAAAAGCCCCTACCATGATTCCATTGGAAAGCAACATATACCCTGTTCCGAAACTGGTCAACAATCCCATCGCAAAGCAATTGAAAGATACCATGATATTATTCAGCGTAATGCCCAAGAACATAGGCATCTCCTCCGAACCGTTATATACCGCCATCGGTTCACCGTTAGCTATATTTTCAAGTGTCATATCCACATAGCCATTGCCCAGAATCAACCGGACAAAGTTCGGATCATTCCAAGCCGAAATGATACCTATCACAACACTGGCAGCGAAAATGAGAAAAGATACCAACAATTCCTTACGGGCATCATGCATCGTTTGCGGCACTTCCTGCGTCCAGAAAGTAATAATCCGAGTCCACTTTTCGCGCTTATTGCGATAAATCACATTGTGCAATGCAAAAGCCAGATTGTTGAGATAAATGGTGATACGGGAAGAAGGATAATGGGTCTGTGCAAAAGCTAAATCGGCGGTAAGTTCCGTATATGCGTCGGCCAGACGGTCGGGATTAAACTTATCAGCTTTCTCCACCACCTTCTCTGTCTCTTTCCATTTTTCAATGTTCCGGCGAATAAACGTAACTTCTTTCATCGTTTAAGGGATTCGAATAGAAGTTTTGTCCGAATCCGAAGCAAAAGTAAGAGATTTATGATATATTTGCAACGGAATCACAAAAATGTTTAAAAAGAAATGGCAGAATCCACTATTATTACAGGACAGTTTGTACGTATCAGCCAGACACCGGCAAGTATAGGCGAACGTATGCTGGCTCTGATTATAGACTATTTCTTCCTGTTCATTTATGTAATAGGATTCAGTGTTACTCTGTCTTATCTTAGGATTCACGCTTATTCCGGCTTTTCATTCTTCTTTCTTTTTGTGATTGTTTACCTGCCGGTACTCTGTTATTCGTTGTTGTGCGAAGTCTTCAATCGCGGGCAAAGTCTGGGAAAACGTCTGCTGAATATCCGGGTGGTGAAAGCTGACGGATCCACGCCGAGTCTTAGTTCTTATCTGCTGCGTTGGCTTCTCTTTCCTATCGATTTGCCGATCACAGGCGGATTGGGAGTTATCGTCATTTTATTGACTAAGAATCATCAGCGTTTGGGTGATCTGGCCGCCGGAACAATGGTCATTAAAGAAAAAAATTATCGTAAAATACAAGTCAGTCTCGACGAATACGACTACCTGACTAAAGGTTACCATCCGGTATATCCTCCGGCAGCCGATTTATCACTGGAACAAGTGAATGTAATTAATAAAACGCTCTCTTCTGGAAGTAAAGACCGTGCCCGGCGTATACGGCAACTGGCTGACAAAGTACGTACACTCCTATCCATAAAGCAGACAGAAGGAAGTGACGAGAAATTTCTACAAACGCTGTTGAGGGATTATCAATATTATGCCTTAGAAGAGATATGATAAAAGAGTAGTAAGTAGTTAAGTAGTAAGTAGTGAGTAGTTAAGTAGTCAAGTAGTGAGTAGTTAAGTAGTAAGTAGTGAGTAGTTAAGTAGTCAAGTAGTGAGTAGTTAAGTAGTCAAGTAGTGAGTAGTTAAGTAGTCAAGTAGTGAGTAGTTAAGTGGTAAGTAGATAAGTAGGTAAGTAAGAGAAATACATTAAGCAAATCATTTCTACTTGACTACTTAACTACTCACTACTTGACTACTTAACTACTTAGCTACAACAGGAATTCCGGAAACGAGTTATTCTACTTGCCCCAGAGAGTTTCCATATTCCATTTCTCCCTGTACCACAAAAAGAATCTCTTCGGGATCAAACTCTCCCATTTCATCTTTCTTGGCCTCCTTAACAATATAGTCCACCACTTGCTCCAGGTCAATGTTGACATAACCTTCTTCATCAGGTTGGGCATCCAAGATACCACTTTCAGAGTAATACTCGTCAATCAAATCCAAGAAATAGTAAAGTTCATCATCAGTGAACTTTTCCTTCAGTTCCTGCGGCAAATAGTTTTTGATATACTCGATGGTTTTTTCATCATCGGCATCAGCAAGTAAAAAATCGTCTTCCAGTCCCATAGTTCAATGTTATTAAGTTGAAAGCTTATAAATTATAATAAGTTCTTCACTTTTTCCACAAATACAGGTTTGCCAACCGCACCTACCTGCTTATCTACAATCTCTCCGTTCTTAAAAAAAAGAACAGTCGGAATATTACGGATACCATATTCGGCAGCCATATCGCTATTTTCATCTACATCGCATTTACCGATGATAACCTGTCCTTCAAACTCCGTTGCCAATTCCTCGATGATAGGACCTACCATCTTACAAGGCCCGCACCAAGGGGCCCAAAAGTCAACAACAACCGGCTTTCCTTCTGTGAGGATCTCCTTATAGTTGCTGTCTGTAATTTCTAAAGCCATAATTTTAAAAGTTAATAGTTAGAATTAAGCAGCCCGGAAGTTTCATATACCCTCCGTGCTACGTTGCAAATATAATCAATTTATCCGAAACTCAAGTTCGGGACGTTCCTTTAAATAAGAGATCAATTCTCTCCCTACCGACAATTTTACCGGGCGGGATATCAGATCGACCACCATCTTTTCATCCTTATCGGTTACCTTAAAATAAAGCTCGGTATTTCCCGGATGATCTTTGGTCAATGAAGACAGTTCCGCCACAAGAGCAGAGTTCAAAGCAGACAAAGGAATCAGAATTGTAATCTTCTCCACTAATTTCTCTTTTACATCGGGAAGCAACTCCATCGAGGTGATCTTGACATCCAATTCTTCCGGACGCCATTGCTTAGGCTGGCAACGCGCCTTTATAAACAAGAAAGTACCTTCACCCAGATAACCCTGGAAGGTAACCCAATCGTTTCCGAAGAAAGGAAGTTCTGCCGAGCCGGAATAATCTTCTATCTTGGCAATGCCGTAAGGATTACCGTTCTTGCTGATTCCTCTGCGCACACTGGTCACAATACCTCCCATCGTAATCTCCCTACCGGCCAAAGCAGTCTTATCTTCAAGTTCGGCCATATGCGTATTGCAAACATGATCGAGCACAATGGCATATTCGTCCAACGGATGAGCCGACAGATAGATACCTACCAGTTCCCTCTCTTTATTCAGACGTTCCAAATCTCCCCAACGCTCAGCCGGCAGAATCTCCGGTGTTGCAATATCGATCACATTTTCTCCGCCAAACAACGAATTAACTGCAGCCGCCTTGTCGGCTTGGTAACGGTTACCATAACGCATCAGTGTTTCAAGGAAAACTTCTCCTTTCGAATTGACAGCAAAAAACTGTTCACGTTTCAACTCCGGAAAACTATCAAAACCACCCGACAACGCAAGGCATTCCATATTCTTCTTATTACAAGCATTCAAGTTGACCCGCTGTACAAAATCAAAGATACCCTTATACGGACCATTTGCCCGCCGTTCGTCCATGATACTCTGTACTGCAGCCTCTCCTACTCCTTTTACAGCACCAAGGCCAAAGCGAATGTCACCATGCTTGTTTACCGTAAACTTCAAGTTACTTTCATTCACATCCGGCCCCAATACCTGAATACCCATTGCCTTACATTCATCCATCAGCTTCGTGATATCGGTAATGTTCGACAAGCTTCGGCTCATTACAGCCGCCATATATTCGGAAGGATAATTCGCTTTCAGATAGGCAGTCTGATAAGCCACCCATGAATAACAAGTAGCATGCGATTTATTAAACGCATACGAAGCAAACTTCTCCCAGTCAGTCCATATTTTTTCCAATACTTTCGGATCGTGCCCATTCTTCCGACCACCTTCAATGAACTTTGGTTTCATGTGGTCCAGCTTATCACGCAATTTCTTACCCATCGCCTTACGCAGAGCATCCGACTCTCCACGGGTAAAATCGGCCAACAAACGGGACAGGAGCATCACCTGTTCCTGATATACAGTAATACAGTATGTATCTTTCAGATATTTCTCCATGATGGGAATATCATACTCGATCGGTTTGCGTCCGTGTTTACGATCGATGAAATCGGGAATGTAATCCATAGGTCCCGGACGATAAAGAGCATTCATGGCAATCAAGTCTTCAAAAGTCGTAGGTTGCAACTCCCTCAGGTATTTTTGCATGCCGGCAGACTCAAACTGGAACGTACCGACCGTACGCCCGTCACTATAGAGCTTGTAAGTAGCCGGGTCTTTAATGGAAATCGTATCGATATCCAGCTTTTCTCCTTTACTCAACCGAATATTTTCAACCGCTTCCTTAATGATGGACAAAGTTTTCAATCCCAAAAAGTCCATCTTAATCAATCCCGTATCTTCAATAACCGATCCCTCATACTGGGTAACAAGCATCTTTTCGCCTGTTTCCTTATCATCGGCCGTACTTACCGGCACCCAGTCGGTTATATCATCCCGGCAGATAATGGTACCACAGGCATGTACACCTGTACCACGCACATTACCTTCGAGCATCAAAGCATATTTCAATGTATCACGCACCAACGGATCAGGCGAAGCCTCAGCCGCCTGCAACTCCGGCACATAATCGATGGCATTCCGCAAATTCAGCTTTTTATCAGGTATTTTATCAGGCACCAATTTCGCCAGTCTGTCCGATTCAGAAAGAGGCAGTTTCTGTACACGCGCCACATCCTTGATAGCCAATTTCGTTGCCATCGTACCATATGTAATAATATGAGCCACCTTCTCATGACCATATTTTTCTGTTACCCAACGAAGCACTTCACCGCGTCCGTCATCATCAAAGTCAATATCGATATCAGGCAATGAAATACGATCCGGGTTCAGGAAACGCTCAAACAGCAAGTCATACTGAATCGGGTCGATTTTCGTAATCTGCAAACAATATGCAACAGCCGATCCTGCTGCCGATC
>OOAG01002764.1_pt1 | contig 11118 bp, 11 predicted proteins | sample 1671461 | NCBI WGS metagenome assembly OOAG01 (sample SAMN06348159, study PRJEB24527) | human gut metagenome | biome: human gut; feature: ankylosing spondylitis patient; material: feces | host: Homo sapiens | place: China | collected 2015-10 | reverse complement strand
TTTTTTTTTTTTTAATGATACGGCGACCACCGAGATCTACACTCTTTCCCTACACGACGCTCTTCCGATCTATATAATATATCAATATAATGAAAAAAGACGCGGAAATATTGTTCTTATCGGAAAATCTCAAAAGATTGAGAAGAGATAAAAAATTGACTTTGGAAGTCACTTCTCAGTTGACGGGAGTTTCAAAAAGCATGCTTGCCCAAATCGAGCAGGGTAAAGTCAGCCCGACGATTTCTGTTTTATGGAAAATTTGCAATGGGTTGAAAGTTTCTTTTACATCACTGATGGAGTCTACCGCCCGAGAGACACAAGTGATTCGTCTTGAAGAACAACAACCTTTATCGCAAGATGACGGTCGGTACCTAAACTATCCGATATTTATTTTTGATGAAAAAACACGTTTTGAAACGTACAGAATCGTAATCAAAAAAAACGGAAAACTAACTTCTGAGCCGCATCTAAAAGGAACAGAAGAGTATTTGACGGTTTTTCGGGGAAGTGTAAGGATTACAGTCAACGATCAGGTATTTGAATTAAAGGCTGGAGACTCTATTGCTTTTAAAGCAGATTGCAACCATAGTTATGAAAATATTGGGCAAGAAGATGTCGAATTAAGTATGTTGATCTATTACTCATAGAAAAGTTTGGGCGCGCTTTGATTTAATAATAACTTCGCTTTGGAAAAGAGGATATCGGCTGCAACCAATACAAAGTAATCAAAATTTTCGCGCCTCAAGCGGCTGTTTAACTCTGTTTTTTAAATAAACCGCCCGGAGCGCATAACCTTTCCTTTTGAGATTATCTTTTAATACAGAGTTTTCTCCTTTTTTTCTCAAATACTCGTACCAAATGTAGGTGTTTTCCCACCTTGTGCCTAAGTAAAAGTTCTTACACAATATCTACCGACCAGAGTTTACTCTCCACGTCACTTCTAAAATTGAGGAGTTTTAAAATGAAAAAGACCTTGCTTGCAGCCGCCTTGGCCTTATCTTTAGCCGGCAGCGCCCTTGCCGCTCAATTGCCTAACGTTGCCATTTTGGCCACGGGTGGCACGATTGCCGGCACAGCCGCTTCCAGCACCCAAGTGACCGGATACAAGGCCGGTGACCTTGCCATTCAAACCTTGATTGATGCCGTTCCCGCTATCAAAGACTTTGCGAATGTCTCTGGCGAACAAATCGTCAAAATCAGCTCCAATAACATGACCGATGACGTGCTCTTAAAGCTCGCGAAGCGTTGCAACGAATTATTGGCTGATCCGAAGATTGCCGGTATTGTGATTACGCACGGTACCGATACGCTTGAAGAAACCGCTTATTTCTTAAACCTCACGGTTAAGAGCAAGAAGCCTGTGGTGCTCGTTGGCTCCATGCGCCCCGCCACAGCCATCTCCGCCGACGGCCCGATGAATCTTTTAAATGCCGTGAAGTTGGCTGCCGACCCGAATGCTCAGGATCGCGGTGTTTTGATTGCTTTGAACGACCAAATCAATTCTGCACGCGAAGGCACGAAGACCAATACCACCAACGTGGATACCTTCCAAGCGCCGACCCTGGGTCTTTTGGGTTATGTCGCCGGCGGTCAGAACTATTTCTTGCGCGATACAACAATGAAGCACACGCATGAAACGGAATTCGATGTGAGCAAACTCGATAAGCTTCCGCGTGTGGACATTGTTTACTCTCACGCCAATGATGACTCCGTCTTAGTCGACGCCGCTGTTAAGGCCGGCGCAAAGGGCATCATCTCCGCTGGTTCCGGTAACGGTTCCATCCATCAGGACACGGAAGTAGGCTTGGCCAACGCTGTGAAGAAGGGCGTTGTGGTTGTCCGCTCCAGCCGCACGGGCAGCGGTATCGTCACCCCCTCAGGTCCTGATGATAAGTACACCAAGGCCGGTTTCTTAAACGGTTACTCCTTGAATCCGCAAAAAGCTCGTTTGCTCTTGCAATTGGCTTTGACCAAGACAAATGATCCGAAGAAGATTCAAGAGATGTTTATGAAGTATTAATAAAACCTGTATGTTGTAGTTGTTTGTAGCATACTGTTGCAATAACACCTTACAAGAGAAAGTCCCCATAAAATAGGCAACTGTTTTATGGGGACACTTGTAATATGACGTGTTCTATACGCAGCTTGTAACCAATGATTTCGAGCTGCATTGCTACAAATTTGCTACTGATTTGCTACGTAAAAGGCGTGCTATAGCTACAACAAATCGCTTAAATTCAACGACGTTATCTAAGCTTCCTGACGGCTGGCACAGCGATGAAAATAGGCTTTATTTGATAGTCCTCAATAATGAGCGCTAATGGGTCTTTGGGAAAATGATTAAAGGACACCGTGTCACAGAATCATTGGGGAAGCTCTCTTTAATATCACTCAAAGACGCAAGAAAAGAGGCGCTCAAAAAGCAGTATCACTGCATGATTAACGGGCTTAATTCGAGAGTCAAGTTTAATGACTTCTACGAAGAGGAAGTGCGCACACTTCAAGAAGTACGCCAGTGGAAGTCAGCTAGGCGCGCACAAACAGCAGTTAACCAAATTAAAAAGACGATGTGCAGTAACAATTCTCGTTTTCAGGCATACATTACCTCTGTTTTGTTTGTCTAACCGGGCGACAACGACGTGCGAGCCACAGCGAAGCAACGGCACGTACGGCTGAGTGAAATTGTGAATTTGGCTCTGAGCCAACCGCACAGTCGACTTGAGAGAGTCCTTGAGTTCCTTCAGCTCAGTGGCGTCTTTGGCGGATTCTTCCTATAGGCGGATACAGTCATTAGCTTTCTCAGACTGATGGCCGTACACCAACACGTCGTTATAAAGATGCTAGGCTTCAGGGGGCAGCGTGTCGAACTGTTGTTGCAGCGCAATGCGGTCAACTTCCGTCGCTTCGTTTTCTTTATGCTTCTTCCACTGAGCGTCGCTCATCCATGAAGGCCGACTGATCCATATCCTGCTGACGGGTGTTGATCCAAGCGTCACGCTCTTTTAATGGACGGCATGACCTTGTTAACTATACGGGCAAGGTCAGTCGTAAAGAGCGCTCCTAAGAATTTGCTTACGCCGTAGTCACCGAACCAGCCGGCGGCTGTATCGGCAACGGCCTGCGCGAGCGGGCGTCGCTCGCCGGAAGTCGCTTAATAATGCGCTGAATAGCGGAGGGCTCAGGATTGGCACGAGAGGCTACTTGAGCTTGGGCTGCATCATTTTCTTGATTTTGCGATAGCGCTCCAACCCCGCTCGGGCTTCCGGAGACATCTCCATCGGTTTGTCCGACGCGCGTCTGGCTCGCCACAACACGGGATCGTGCATCGCCGTCCACTTGTTGTTGGGTGTTATCAGCGCCGGAGGATCGCCGTCCAGATTGAGGGCCTTGCCCACTTCCAGAGCTTTCTCCACTAAGTTGTCTCCGTCCTTGTCCGAAAAGAGTACCTTCGACCCCATCGCCACGGCTTTCTTCAAAATTGCCTGTTTCTCGTCTAGAGTTTTGTTCTCCCAATCTACCCAAAGGTCGTCCAGTTGGTTCGGTCGGTCTGTTGCCATTTACATCACCTATTTGAGCTTGAGGTTCTTCTGCGACCGCATCCGTTCTTGCACTTGTGACGTTCTGGGATGCCATGGGTCCAGTTCTGGTGGGAACGGTTCTCCGAATTTCTCTGCTCTGATTCGCGCCCGTCTGGCTCTGGCGTAATCTGGATTGTGCGCTTCGAGCCATTTCTGACTCGGGGTTATCAGGGTTTTCCCTGTCGGCTCTAGATTGAGCGCCTTAGCCACTTCTAATGCTTTGTGGCTTAGATTGTCGTGATCCTGCCGAGAAAAAAGAACTTTTGGCATTCTGTCTACTGCCTTCCAAAGAAGTTTCTGTTTTTGCTCCAGCGTTTTCTTCTCCCAGTCCGTCCAAAGATCGTCCAATTGGTTCGGTCGGTCCGTTTTCATTTGTTCCGTCTCATAAGTAATTTCTAAAAATTGTAGCAAGCTCTGGCGTATCTTTATTAATAATTTCACACCGCACGTATCGGTTACGTTGGAATTGCAAGCCTACTGGGTCAGCTAGAAATAAATTGAACTCGCCTCCAATATCGATGTATTAATGGACCAGCTGAATATTTATCAAAAGCTCCGAAGTTGATAAAATTTCGGAGCTTTTAACTTAAATTATTACTTCAAAAGATCGGCTTTTAACTTGGTATCAATGGGCTTGGCACCTAGCCAGATTTTTAAAACAGCTTGATAAAGTTTAAGACCGCCGATTTTTTCACCGATCAACTTTCCGTTCACACTGACGCTCGTTGCATGCTTATCGGTGAAATCAAAATCCACCTGATCGCCTTTTTTAACATCGCCGATCAGGTTCATCACCGCGATCAAAGACTGCAATTCCGTTTTTAGTTCTTCTCTTTCTTTTTCTGTCGTATTATCGGTAATGCCATCTTTAAGCGCATCAACAAAGTCGGCCGCATCCACATCGCGTTCCAACACCAAGCGGACACTCTTCGGTCCCTTCATGGTAATCACTGTATTCGCATCATTGGGCTTTTGACTCAAATAAAGGCCAGCAGAATAAACATCAACAAAAAAGATCTCGCGCAGACCGGCGCCGTTTAAAACGAGTTCCGTACCTTCTTTTGTTAATTTGTCCGCAAATTGGCTGGAGCCCACTTGAACGGCGGCCATAGCAGAACCTGCCATCAAACAACAAGAAATCGAAATTAAAAGCTTTTTCATTATCAAATTGAAATGAGTTGATACAAAGTCGTGATTTTAGACATGTTTTATCCCAAAAGGACTGTCCTAAAATCGCAAAAAAGAGGAGGGTTGTGTCATGGTTCTTTCTTCAGTACATGCGACCGAACATACCAAGCGTTATACAACCGGGGAAGAAATTGCCAATGCCGTGACGCATGGTATTGCGGCTTTAATGAGCATCGCCGGTTTAGCAATTTTAGTCGGCTTTGCTGTTGCCTACTCGGGCTCTCCAACGGTCATTACCGCAGTCAGCGTATTTGGCGCAAGCATGATCTTTCTATACGTTGCCTCGACGCTTTATCACGCCATTCCCAATCCTAAAGCCAAACGAATCCTGCAACGGCTTGACCATTCAATGATTTATGTCCTGATTGCCGGTAGCTACACACCGTTTTGTTTAGTAACGCTTGAAGGCGTAACAGGTATTGCTCTTTGTATTGCGGTTTGGGCCATTGCGCTCGCCGGTATCGCATTACAAGGTGTTTTAATCAAAAAGAGTAAATGGCTTAATTCGCTTTTGTATCTAGCGATGGGCTGGCTAGTTATTCTGGTCATTGAGCCATTGATAGAAAATCTTGCAAACGGGGGATTGTGGTTGTTGACCGCTGGTGGCTTGTCATATAGTCTTGGCGTGATCTTTTACATCTGGAAATCGATTCCCTATAGTCACGCAATATGGCACGTTTTTGTTTTTGCCGGCACTGTTCTACAGTTCCTTGCAGTATTACTGTACGTTATTCCTGTATTCCACTAATTAGAAATAATGAGGCCCGCAATAGCGGGCCGTGATTTTATTGAGCCGGACGAATCGGAATCACTCTTTGGTTTGTGCTCCCGAAATATTGTCCTTGTTCTTTCACTTTAAGTTTTTCAACGTAAGGACCATCAACCAATGTGTCAATGTAGTCCATGATTTCACGGTCTTTAAAGTGCTCATATTTGCGTCCTGTCCAAACCCAAATAGTCTTATCCGGGCAGGCTTGGCGAACTCGTTTGCACAATTCTGTGACAGGACCGATATTTTGCTCTTCAAACGGGTCTCCGCCCAAAACGCTCAAACCTGACATGTAAGGGCGCTTAAGTAACTCAATGATGCGCTCAATGGTTTTTTCGTTGAAATCGTCTCCGGCGTCAAAGTCCCAAGACTCCGGATTAAAACAGCCCTTGCAGTGCAGGGTGCAACCCGAGACAAAAAGCGAAACTCGCACGCCGGGACCGTTGGTCGTATCAAATTCGCGTAATTGAGCGTACTTCATTGACAAGCCTCACTACATCGACACACGGCGCTTGATTTCGGCCATCTTGCCGTCGTTCATGCGCGATTGACCGTTCACATTGCTGTAGCCCAAGTAGCCGCAGACACGACTGATGACAGACAGGTTATCGCTGCCGCAGTGCGGGCACTTGAACATGACGTTCGTCGAGTGCTTGCCGCAATTATTGCAGTAAGCTGCGTCAAAATTAACACCTTGATAGAAGCCCATGTCCATGCCGCGTTCAATGATCGCCTTGTCAGCTTCGAAGTTTTCGGGGTTCGTTAAGCGGACATATTGAATATGGCCGCCTTCACACAAGTGGAAGCACTTGAATTCATGGTCTTGTTTTTCAAACGGAGAAATATCTTCCGTAACATTCAAGTGGAACGAATTCGTGAAGTATTCGGTACTGTAGTGTTCAGCCGTTGCAAATTCATTGACCAAGCCCATTTCCTTGCAGTACTCGTCATACTGACGAGCCTGGGTGGCGCAAAGGCTCTCCGCGGGCGTACCGTAAATAGCATAAAGATAATGATCTTCAGCCTTGAATTCATTTAACTTTTGTTGCAAGTAACGCAACACTTGAACAGCAAATGCAGAATTATCTTCAATCATACGTTTGCCGGTCCAAAGATAAGTTGCATCATCCAATGCGGTGATACCGAAACTGGCCGTCATGTAATCGACCAAGTCACCGACACGGTCATCGGGATCCTTCGTACCCTTATAGAAGCCGCCTTGCGTAAAGGCCAAGGGGTTGGAAGAGCAACGTTGGTTGCGAATCACATCGTAGCGCTTCTTTAAGAAGTCACGAATCACCTGCAGGCGATCGTCGAGCAAATCCCAGAACTTTTCTCGCCAATCCAAGGGATGCTCGGTCATGGCCACCTTGATCATCAAGGGGATGTTCAAGCTCACAGCACCGATATTGCAGCGGCCGATTGTGACATATTTACCGCTTTCCGGATCCTTCCACGGAGAGAGGTAAGCGCGGCAACCCATGGGGCTCGTGATGACGCCTTCTTCTTTGAAAAGACGGGAGACCGTGCCGTACTCACTTGAAATGCTAAGGTAGTCCGGATACATGCAGGTCGAGGAAGTCTTAACGGCTTCGTCGAAAAGCTGCGCGCTGTGCAAATCACCGTGCACTTGCTTCTTATCGTAGAGATAAACCAACTTCGGAAAGACCACGGGCTTGTGGTCGGGACCGTGGCCGTTTCTGCGCACACGCAGCATAACGGAATTGATGAGACACAAGAGGCGCTTGTCATCCTCGGGCAAAGAGACATCCCATTGACCGAAAGAAATCGTGGTGAATGCAAAGTCGCCGCGGCTGCAGGGCACCGTGTTTAACTTCAATTCGAGAGACTGGAAGCCTTGCTCCAACTCGCGAAGCAAAATCTTATCGGCGTACTGACGGGCAACGTCTTCATTCAAAGCCAATTCATTTTTTGCTTCACTGAAAGCTTTGTTCCAGGTCTTGTGAGCGTAGGGCAGGAGAACCTTATCCAATTCAGCTAAAGTAAAACCACCGAATTGCTGTGCCGTGGCCACGAGCGTGATGTCGCCGATCACCTGCAGGGCAGAAAGCACCGTCTTCGGTTCCGTGTATTGAACGTTAGACATTTCAAAACCGCCCTGAAGGACCGTCTTAATATCAAACAAACAGCAATTCACGCAACCCAAAATCATGTCCCGAAGGTCATGGATATAGATGTCACCACGTTCAATAAGTTCTTTTTCCTTAGCGGACAGATAGAACTGTTTATAAAGGCTCTTAGTGAGATAGCCCTTGATCAAAGACCCCTTCGTGGAAACGAGGGAGCTGTCAAAATTGGCGTTTTCACGGTCGCCCAAACGAAGCACGTCATCGGCATCCTGACGAAGCTTTTCAAAGGTCTTAGCGTAATTAGTTTTATAGTAACGGTATTCAGCGTAAGACTTAGCGACGTCTTCATAACCGGTCACTGACAACACCGCGATGACAAGCTCATGAAGCTCAGCGACGGTCACCTGGTCGCGGTCTTTGATACGACGGAGGATGGCTTCAACGATTTTGTGACAAGAAGGCTCATCAACGGTTTTATCGCATCGCATGGCGGCCTTATTGACCGCGATAGAGATCTTTTGCGGATTGAAGTCTTCAAGTGACTGATCTTTTTTTACAACTTTCATGGCACATCCTCAGACGATCTAATGACGTCGATTTTTATTTTTTAATTGGTAACGAGGGAGTCATTTTAATCAGATGCCATTGAAATTCATAGTGACGAAACTACAAAATTTAGGTGCGTAAAAATCAGTTAATACTAGATATAGTTTTAAAATTTTCCAAGTTTTTTGAAAAATGAACGCATTCAATAAGTTATGTGTATTGCAGTAGTACAAAAAAAAATTGTAACAGTCTAGAAATTTAAAACAAATCTATTAAGTTGATAATTGGTTTCTATGCTTGAAAAATAACATCATTCACAGAAATACGCGAAAATAGTCAAACAAATTGAAGAAATAGAGATTCAAGATGGACAATCTTTCAAAATCTAGACGTTCATATGTCATGTCACTGGTTAAGTCTAAAAATACTAAACCAGAGCTGTTAGTTAGAAAGTCACTATTTAAGCTTGGATATAGATATCGTCTTTATAAAGATTTACCAGGTAAACCCGATTTAACACTTAAAAAACATAAAACAGTCATATTTATACATGGCTGTTTTTGGCACAACCATAAAGATTGTAAACTGAACAGGCTACCCAAAGACAATAGTTCATATTGGTTAAAGAAAAAGTTATTGAACCAAAAGCGGGATCAGTTAGTGCGGCAAAAATTACTTGCTTTGGGTTGGCGAGTTTTAATAGTGTGGGAATGCGCCTGCCAAAAGAAACATCTTCCAAAACTGCTTGAACTCATTAGCAAATTTCTAAATAACAATTCTTTATCTTACGGAGAGATCTCTTTGAATGATATTAAGTTGAACTATGAAAACAGTAAAAATCCGCGATAATGAACCCAGTTTTTCAAATGGATTTAATCATGAGAGTGCTGTCTTTATTTTCTGGCTGTGGAGGCATGGACCTAGGATTCGAAGGAGGGTTTTCATGTTTGAAACGCTCTGTCGGCAATAAAGATTGGATTGAATCGGAAAAGGGCAATTGGGTTCAATTAAAACGAACTGCCTTCGATACGATTTTTGCCAATGATATTCGAGCTGACGCGCGTAAAGCTTGGATTAATTACTTCTCCAAACGCAAGCCCAATGCTGATGAAATCTATGTGTTGAAAAGCATAGTTGATTTGGTCAAAGAAACAAAACTGGGGGGGGCAAAAGACAATATTTCCTTCAAATGTTGATGTGGTCACTGGTGGCTTTCCATGCCAAGACTTTTCATTAGCGGGAAAACGATTAGGCTTTAATTCACTAAAAAGTCATCTGGGCACAAGATTATCCTCTGAGGAGCCAAATTCAGAAAACAGAGGAAAACTGTATATGTGGATGAGAGATGTCATTACTCTCACACAACCAAAAATATTCATCGCTGAAAATGTTAAAGGTTTAACCAATTTAGCGGACGTAAAAACTATTATTGAGTCGGATTTTAGGGATGCCGCAGAGGGAGGTTATTTAGTCATCCCCGCTAGAGTTCTTCATTCAGCCAATTATGGAGTACCACAATCACGAGAACGTGTGATTTTCTTTGGATTCAGAAAAAATGCTTTATCGCTACAGGCACTAATTGAATTAACCAAAGCAAACATCTCAGATGAGTTTGATCCTTATCCTCGAATCACCCATTATAAAAATCAATTTGAAAAGCTAACACATCCAGATTTGCAACCTCAGGTCACTGTAAAAGAAGCTTTAATTGATTTAAAAGAGCCCGAAGAATCAGATGACTTGTCACAAAGAAAATACTCTAAAGCCAAATTTATGGGGTCTCACTGCCAAGGACAAATTGAGGTTGAACTTAACTCCATCGCTCCAACAATTCGATCTGAGCATCATGGAAATATCGAATTCCGCCGATTGTCCGCCGAACATGGGGGAAAGCATTTAGATGAATTAAATAAAGGACTAAAAGAGCGTCGCTTATCGATACGCGAATGCGCTCGAATTCAAACTTTTCCCGACGATTACGATTTTGTAATTCCCTCTTCCAATCCTCATGGACCGGTTTGTGCCTCTGACGCATACAAAATAATCGGCAACGCTGTGCCATGTCTTTTGGCATACAACATTGCAAAAAGATTGGAGATGAATTGGACAAAATATTTTGGAGAAGTTGAATGATTGTAGCTCATAAAGACGCTTCAATAAATGAATTTGATCTGTTAATGAAACGCACAGATCTTATGCTTAATTCAGAGGCACAGTCATCTCCAAATAAGTTTAAAGAACATAACGGGTTAAAACTGGAAAATGATGTCTACGAAGCCCTATGCGTGTCAGCAGAGGGAAGTTGTTTTGAAAATGAAATAGAGTTAGTTTCGGGTGCTAAATTTCCAGATATAAAAATTGGAAAGAATTTCGGTGTTGAAGTAAAAAGCACCAGCAAAAATCATTGGACAAGTATTGGCAGCATCATATTGGAATCGACTCGATTACATGACATTCAGAGAATTTATATGACTTTTGGGAAACTTGCTAAGCCTGTCGAGTTCATCAGTAAACCCTATGAAAAATGTCTTTCAGGAATAGCTGTTACACATGCGCCTAGATACACAATAGATATGACACTAAATGACGATGCCAATATTTTTTCCAAAATGGGTGTTCAGTATGATGATTTCCGAACAAATGAAAATCCAGCTAAAGTCTTCACTAATTATTACAAAGAACACTTGTCCAAAGGGCAGAGTCTGTGGTGGATAGATTATGACGATGAATCTAACCAAACCTCCCCCACAATCACTTTATGGAATTATTTACCTCAGGAGCAGAGAAAAGAACTTTTAATAAAAAGCCTTGTATTATTCCCAGAACTTTTAATGAATAAAGATAATAGAACAAAATACAACCGAGTTTCTCTGAGATGGGTATCTGAAAAGTGGACCTCCAGGAATAATTTAGGAGAGAATTATGTCCTTGGAGGAATTCACTATGA
>OOAG01002761.1_pt1 | contig 11126 bp, 9 predicted proteins | sample 1671461 | NCBI WGS metagenome assembly OOAG01 (sample SAMN06348159, study PRJEB24527) | human gut metagenome | biome: human gut; feature: ankylosing spondylitis patient; material: feces | host: Homo sapiens | place: China | collected 2015-10 | reverse complement strand
AAAGGAAAATTTGCGACTTGTGCCGCTCACATTAGAATGCACCATCCGCGCCGGTCAGCCGATGGCCCTGACGGCAGAAGATGCGGACGGCCACCGCGTGACCGTCACCGGCGCAGTGCCCGAGGCGGCGCGCAGCCGCGCCGTCACCGCGGAAGAGGTCGAAACGCGCCTCAAGAAAACCGGCGGCACGGCGTTTTCGGCGGCGCAGTGCGCCGTCGCACTCGACGGTGGCCTCGCCGTCAGCGCGGGCGCGCTCAACGCCCTGCGCCGCGAAGCGCTCGCGCAGATGGAAGCGCAGCGCACCGCCGTGCCGGAACGCCGCGTATTCGACTTTGTCCTGCCCGAAACGGTCAAAAACGGCGCGGACAAGCCGCTTTTGACCGTCTCCCTCCACAGGGCCGAGCAGCTGAGTGAGGAACTGATTGCGCTCGCTCCCGCGCGGGTGTATGTGCCCGTCGAACTACTGGCGCAGCTTGACCTTTCGCCGTATCTCGGCAGAACGGAATTTTTCGCGCTCTTGCCGCGCATCTACCGCACACAGGACGAGCCTATTTTGCGCGCGCTGCTCGAAGACGGCGTCAAAAAGGGCGTCACGGGCGTGTCGCTCGCCAACCTCGGCCACCTTTCGCTCGTGCGCGGACTCGATATCACGCTCCACGGCGACTGGGCGCTGAGCGTCTACAACTCCGCCGCGCTCGCTTTCTGGAAAGAACAGGGACTTTCGAGCGCGTGCGTCTCGTTCGAGCTGCGCGACGCGCAGATTCGTGACCTCAGCAAGTGTCTCCCGTGCGAGGCCATCGTCTATGGCCGCCTTCCCCTGATGCTCACGGAAAACTGCCTGAATGCGAACGCGTTCGGCTGTCGATACTTTACCGAGCGCCCCGCCTCCGTTCCCTGCGACGGCGCGTGTGCAAGCGCGCCGGAGCTGACCGACCGGCGCGGCGAGCACTTCCCCGTGCTGCGCGCGTGGGGCTGCCGCAGCGAGATCGAGAACGGAAAGATTCTTTATCTCGCGGACAAATCGAAGGACTGGCAGTCGCTCGGACTGCGCTTTGCGCAGCTCCGCTTCACGACCGAGGGCGCCGCCGAGTGCGTCCGCGTGCTGCGCGCGTATCAGGGCGAGGCCGTCGATGCGCCGGAAAATATCACCCGTGGGCTCTTCTATCGCGGCGCAGAATGAATTCCAAATTGTAATTTTTTATCTTGATTATACTTTTTATTATCAAATAGTGAGGCATATCATGGCAATCGTTTTGGTATCCCAGTCCCCGCGCCGTCAGGAGCTTTTACAGCGTATCGGCGTGGAGGACTTCAAAACGCTCTCGCTCGACATTGACGAGAGCTATCCGGAAGGTCTTTCTCCCGAGGACACGGTGCGCTACATTGCAAAGAAGAAGTGCGACGCTGCCGCCGCGCTCTGCGCGCCCGATGATCTCATCATCACGGCGGACACGATGGTCTTTTTGGACAATGACCGCCTCGGCAAACCGCGCGATGAGGAGGACGCGCTGCGCATGCTGCGCGAGCTTGCCGGCCGCGGCCACACGGTCTGCACGGGCGTGAGCGTTCGCCGCGGAGAGACGAGCGAGCTTTTCGCCGTGTCCACGCGCGTCTTTTTCCGCCCGATGACGGATGACGAGATCCGCGCCTACATCAAGACCGGCGAGCCGATGGACAAAGCCGGCGCCTACGGCGTGCAGAGCCGCGGCGCGCTCTTCGTCGAGCGCATCGGCGGCGACTTTTTCAACGTCATGGGTCTGCCCGTTGAGCAGCTTGGCTTAGTGCTCGCGCGCTTTGGCGTCAAGCTCCTGTAACCTCTCCCCTGCCCTACGATGAAAGGAGGGTAATCCTTGAAAGATTTTTTCCGTCAGCACGGGCTGCGCATTCTGGCCGTCGCCGCGGCGGTCGCCGTGGCATTGAGCCTTTTGACCTACTTTTCCTCGACGTCCTCGGTGCTCGAAAACATCGCGGGCGTGCTGACGTACCCGTTCCGCGCCGCCGCCACCGCCGTGAGCGACTGGGCGGCCGACAAGCGCCAGTATTACGAGGACACGACCACACTCAAGGAGGAAAACGCAGCACTCAAAAAAGAGGTCGCGGACCTTCGCGCCCAGCAGCGTCAGGCGCAGGCCGACAGCGAGGAAAATAAGCTCCTGCGCGAGCTTTTGAAGCTCCAGCAGCAGCGGCGCGACTTCACATTCGTCTCCACCGCCGTGCTCGCCCACAGCGAGAGCAGCTGGACGTCGTCGCTCTCGCTCAACCACGGCACCGATCAGGACATCGCCGTGGGCGACTGCGTCGTCAGCGCCGAGGGGTATCTGGTCGGCGTCATTTCCGAGGTCGGCCTCAACTGGTCGACAGTGCTGACCGTCATCGACACGGACACCGAGCTCGGCGCGCGCATCTTCCGCACCGGCGAGGTCGCCGTGGCGGAGGGCGACTTCTCCCTGATGGGTCAGGGCAAATTAAAGCTCTCGTACCTCACGTCGGACGACGAGGTGCTCATCGGCGATCAGATCGTCACGTCGGGTCTTGGCGGATATTACCCGAGCGGCCTTGTCATCGGCTCGGTCGAATCGCTGCAGACCGGCGACGACGGCCTTGCCCGCTACGCGGTCCTCGCCCCCATGATGGACTTTAACGCCCTGACCGAGGTGTTCGTCATCACGGACTACGACATTGTCGACTGAGGGAGGCGCGCATGAATCTCACCCAAACCACCGCGCTTAAGTGGACATTCTACGCGCTTGCCGCGGCGGCGCTGCTCTTTCTGCGGCGGCTTTTTCTCGGGTCGATGACGTTTTTCGGCGTCATCCCCTTTCTGCCGCCCGTCATTTTGGCGGTCATGGCATCGTTCGAGCTGCCGCGCTCGTCCGTCATCGCGGGCATCGTCTTCGGCGCGCTGTGCGACCTTGTGATTCCCGCGCCGTTCGCGTGCCTCTATACCATTGCATTCACACTTGCGGCGCTGCTCATCTCCACTGTTGTCAGCAATTTATTGCAGCAGGGCTTTGCCCGTGCGCTGCTCTCGACCGTGCTGGCGTTTCTGCTTGTCGATCTTTTGCAGGCGTTCGCGCTGCTGCCGCGCAGCGGCTCGACCGCCATTTTGCCGATGCTGCACCTGTTCGCGCGCGAAACGGCGCTCTCGTGTCTGCTGCTCGTGCCGGTGTATCCGGCGCTGCGCGCCGTGCGTCGCGCCTTCCCCGACTGATTTTCCATTTTCCCCCAAGCCTCAAGGAAAGGAGGCCGCTATGGATTCCAAACGCTTTACCCGCCGCCTGATTGCGCTCGGCGCGGCGATGTTTTTCTGCGCACTCGTGTTCGTTATCACGCTGTTCGACGCACAGATCGTCAACGGCGACGATTATCTCGCCCAGTCCATCCGCACGAATGCCAAGTCCGAGACTGTCAAGGCTTCACGCGGCGTCATCACCGACCGCAACGGCAAGGTACTCGTGTCGAACCGCGCGGTCTACACGCTGAATTTTGATTCCTCACTCGTCCCTTCCGACGAGCTCAACGACGCGCTGCTGCGCGTCATCGACCTGATGAATGCGCAGGGCGTCGAAATCAAGGACACGCTGCCGCTCGCCAAGACCTCACCCTACGCTTACGACACCGCGAACGGCAGCGCGAAAACGCTCGTCAAATACCTCGTCTCGCTCAAGTGGATCAATGAAAAGAATGTCGGCGACGACGGCCTCCCCACCACGCTGACGGGCTCTGCGCTGTATCTGAAGCTGCGCAGCGAGTACGGGATCGACGAAACCCTGCCCACCGGCACGGTGCGCACGCTCATCGGGCTGCGCTACTCCCTCGCTTCCGCCAAGATGAACGGCTCCACGACCTTCGAATTTGCGAGCGACGTGGATGTTTCGCTCATTTCCCTCATCAAGGACGGCAACTATGCCGGCGTGCAGGTTGACACCTCGTCCGTGCGCGTCTATGAGACCGACTACGCCGCCCACGTCCTCGGCTACACCGGCAGCATTCAGGACTGGGACGATTATAAGGATAAGGACGGCTACACGCTCGCGAGCACCGTCGGCATCTCCGGCGTGGAAAATGCGTTTGAAGACTATCTTCACGGCAGCGACGGCAAGCGCCTTGTCACGCTCAACGAATCCGGTAAGATCACCGGCGAGCTCTACTCTGTCGAGCCGAAGCCCGGCTCCACCGTGGCGCTGACGATCGACATCGACTTTCAGGTACAGGTGGAGGAGGCGCTCAAAAATACCGTCTCTTCCATGACAAAATCCGACGGCATCGACCGCGGCGCGGCCGTGGCCGTCGTGCAGGTCGGCACGGGCGACGTGCTGGCGCTTGCGTCCTATCCGACCTATTCCCTCTCGACGTTCCGTCAGGACCTCGCAGAGCTCTCCACCGATCCCCTGCAGCCGATGTGGAACCGCGCCACGCAGGGAAAATACGCCCCCGGCTCGACCTTGAAGCCGCTGACGGCCATCGCCGCGCTCGAATCCGGCGCGACGACCGTGCGTGAGCGTATCTACGACTCCGGCAAGTGGACATACCCGGGCTACTCCGCAAGCTACACCTACTGCTGGAAGCGCAGCGGTCACGGCTCGCTCAACGTCCGCGGCGCGATCATGAACTCCTGCAACTATTTCTTCGCCGAAATGGGCTACCGCATGGGCATGGACACGCTGCGCGAGTATTACGCCAAATTCGGTCTCGGCGCGCCGACCGGCATTGAGATCGGCGACACCGCAGGCCGCCTCCCCTCGCAGAACGAGGGCGAAAACCTTGCCCCGTGGGCGGCGTTCGGTCAGGCGAACCAGGAATACTCCCCCCTCCAGCTCGCAAACTACATCGCGACGCTCTGCGGCGGGGGTGACCGCTACGCCACGCACCTTTTGAAAAACGTCCGCTCCAGCGGCTCCGGCGCGCTCGAATACGTTTACGACGCCGAGCCGGTCGAGACGGTCGAAATGAGCAGCGAAAATCTCTCCGCCGTCCTCGCCGGTATGCACGACCTCGCGACTGACGGCGCGGTGTCGCAGTATTTCAAGGACTGTATCGTCGACGCCGCGGCCAAGACCGGTACGGTCCAGACTGGCGACACGAAGAACAACAACGGCGCGTTCGTCTGCTTCGCCCCCTACGACGATCCGCAGATCGCCGTCGCCATCGTCATCGAAAAGGGCGGCTCCGGCGCAGCGTTGGCCTCCACCGCCGTGCAGGTGCTCAACGCTTACTTCTCCAACACGTCCGCGTCCTCCGCGATCACGGGCGAAAATACACTGCTGGGTTAAGCGCGCCGAAACGGCGCGCTTTTGCCTGTTTCAGCCGCTTTATTTGGCAGAAAGGAATGTGTTATGTCAACTAAATGGTTTGATCCGCGCGATCTTCTCTTCAAATCTCCCTTTGGCGCGGTGCCCTGCGGCGCCGATGTCTCGTTCTGCTTTCGCCCCGAGCGCGGCGCGGCGGTCACGCGCTGCGAGCTGCTTGCTCACGGCGAGTTTGCCGCCCAATGGACGACGGTGGAGCTTACTCCCGCGCAGGAGGACGGCCACGTCGTCTATCGCGGCATCTTCACCGCGCCGGATGACGTGGAGCTCGTCTGGTACCACTTCCGCCTCTCGTGGGCGGACGGCGGCACGAGCTGCTACGGCAAAAACGGCCTCTGCGCGTGGGACGCGGTCGAGCCCTGGCAGCTCACGGTCTACGACGACACACACAAAACGCCCGCGTGGTTCGGCCGCGGCGTGACGTATCAGATCTTCCCCGACCGCTTCCGCCGCGCTAAATCTCGTGATATTGCAGGCCTTGTCGGCCCGCGCACGCTGCACGAGCACTGGGACGATCTGCCCGAATACCGCCCGAACGCCGAGGGCGAGATCACGTGCAGCGACTTTTTCGGCGGTGACTTGCAGGGGATCACGGAAAAGCTCGACTACCTCGCCTCTCTCGGTGTGACGACACTCTACCTCTGCCCGATCTTCGAGGCCTCGACCAACCACCGCTACGACACGGCCTGTTATGAGCGCATTGACCCGCTGCTCGGCGATGAAGCGGACTTCCGCACGCTCTGCGCGGAGGCGAAAAAGCGCGGCATCCACGTGATGCTCGACGGTGTCTTCAACCACACGGGGCGAAAGAGCGTCTATTTCAACGCCGACGGCTTTTACGACGACCTCGGTGCGGCGCAGGGCGAGCAGTCGCCCTATTACCGCTGGTACAACTTCCACCCTTTCCCCGACGAGTACGACGCCTGGTGGGGCATCAAGAACCTGCCCGCGGTCAACGAGCTGGAAAAAAGTTATGTTGACTACATCATCGAGGGTGATAATTCCATTATCAAGCATTGGCTGCGCGCGGGCGCATCCGGCTGGCGGCTCGACGTCGCCGACGAGCTCCCCGACGAGTTCATTGCCAAAATTCGCGCGGCGATGAACGAGGAGAACCCCGACACTTATCTTCTCGGCGAGGTCTGGGAGGACGGCACGACGAAGATCGCCTACTCCCAGCGCCGCAAGTACCTGCTGGGCCGCGAGACGAACGGCCTGATGAACTACCCGTTCCGCACGGCGCTGATGGCCTATTTGCTCGGCGGCGGCGCGGAATACTTCCGCGACAGCATGGAGGAGCTGCGCGAAAACTATCCTGCGCCCGCGTTCTACGGCACGATGAATTTCCTCTCGACCCACGACACGCCAAGGCTTTTGACGATCTTAGGCCTCACCTCCCCCGCGCCGCAGACGCGCGACGAGCGCGCGGTCTATCAGCTCAGCGATTCCGACCTTGCGCGCGGCATGTCTCTTTTAAAGCTCGCGGCGCTGATCCTCTACACCTTCCCCGGCTCGCCGATGCTCTACTACGGCGACGAGGCCGGCATGCAGGGCTTTGAAGACCCGTTCAACCGCGGAACCTACCCGTGGGGACGCGAGAATGCCAAATTGGTGCAATACTTCCAACAGCTCGGCGCGCTGCGCAAGGCGCATGAGGCGCTGCAAAGCGGCACGATCGTCTACCATGCCGCGCAGGGCCGCGCGCTGGCGTTCTCGCGCCGCACGGAGCGCGACCACTGCCTCACGGCAGTCAATGCGGGCGACGAGCCCGTCACGCTCACCCTTCCGTGGGACGGCACGCTCGCCGAGGACGCCCTGTCCCATCAGGAGTTCTTCTGCGGCGATGGTCTGCTCTGCCTGACGCTCGAACCCTACGGTACGATGCTGCTGACCGAATCGCAGGAGTGATTTGTTTCACGTGAAACACTGATTTCAGGTCATGGTAAAGGTCAGCGCCTTTACCATGGCCTTTTTCTGTCCTCAGCACTGCCCCAGCGGTGATACCCCATCACCGGCCCAAACAGGGGCAAATCGGGGCGTAAAGGTCTGCGCCTTGTCATGTTTCACGTGAAACAAATTTGCAAAATTTGAGCTTCCCTGTTGAAATTGAGCCGTTTTGTGCTATACTGAACAAGAATGAAAATGGATCAATGCTTCTATGACTAAGGTGGGTGTTTTTTTGGCTAAAATCGTTGCAATCGTCAATCAAAAGGGCGGCGTCGGCAAAACGACGACCTGCGTCAACCTGACCTCCTCCCTCAAGGAGAAAGGCAATCGCGTCCTGCTGTGTGACTTCGACCCGCAGGCCAACTCCACCTCCGGCATGGGTGTGGACAAGGCGGCCTCGCGCGGCGTTTATGACGTGCTCATCAACGGTGCGGACGTCACGGCCAGCGTGGCGCACACGCGCTACGGCGATGTGCTCCCCTCCTCGAAAGCCTTGGCGGGCGCGGGCATCGAGATGATCGACCGCGAAAACCGCGAATTCCTGCTCAAGCAGGCGCTCGACGTTCTCTCGCCCAATTACGACTTTATCCTCATCGACTGCCCGCCGTCACTCGAACTGTTGACGGTCAACGCCCTCTGCGCCGCGAATTCCCTGATCGTTCCTGTGCAGGGCGAATATTTCGCGCTCGAAGGCCTGTCCGACCTGATGCACACGGTCCGCATGGTGCGCCGCAGCCTGAATCCCGGCCTGGAGCTCGAAGGCGTGCTGCTCACGATGTTCGACGGGCGCACGAATCTTGCCCTGCAAGTGGCCGAAGAGGTCAAGCGCTACTTCCCCGGCAAGGTGTATTCGACCGTCATCCCCCGCAACGTGCGCCTTTCCGAGGCACCGAGCCACGGCAAGCCGATCAACTACTACGACCGCACCTCCCGCGGCGCGGAAGCGTACAGCGACCTCGCCAACGAGTTTTTGAAGCAGAACCGCTGATACATTAAATATAAGGGCGCATTCCGCCCGCTTCATCCCACAGAAAGGAGAAGTTTCCATGGCAAATGCAAACCGCGGGCTCGGCAAGGGGCTCGGCGCGCTGCTGGGCGACGCCGCCCTGCGCACCGACACGTCCGACAACCTCTACCTCCCCATCTCGCAGATCGAACCCTACGCCAATCAGCCGCGCCGCCACTTCGATGAAGAGGCTCTGCAGGATCTGGCCGATTCCATCCGCGAGCACGGCATTATCCAGCCGTTGACGGTCCGCCGCCTTTCTTCCGGCTACTATCAGATCATCCCGGGCGAGCGCCGCTGGCGCGACGCGCGCATCGCTCGTCTTGCCGAAGTGCCCGCCATCGTCATCGAGGCGGATGACCGCAAGATGACCGAGCTTTCGCTCATCGAAAACCTCCAGCGCGAAGACCTTGACCCCATCGAAGAAGCCGAGGGCTACAAAACGCTGATGGACAACTACCATCTCACGCAGGAGGAGGCCGCCGAGCGTGTTGGCAAGTCCCGCTCCGCCGTGGCAAACAGTCTGAGATTGTTAGGGCTTTGCCCCGAAGTGCGGCAAATGCTGCAAAACGGCGACCTCTCCGGCGGTCATGCCCGCGCGCTGCTGCCGCTCAAGGCCGATTTGCAGCTCGACGCGGCAAACCTGATCGTCAAGCAGGGCCTCAGTGTCCGCCAGACCGAGGCGCTCGCCAAGCGCCTGAGTAACCCTAAGGAAGAGCGCAAGCCTACAAACGACGAGCTCATCGCCGAGAGCTACGGCCGTCTGGCCGCGCAGGAGCTCAGCGATAAGATCGGCCGCACCTGCCGCATCGTGTCCGGCAAGAAAAAGGGCCGCATTGAGCTCGACTATTACGGCATCGACGACTTAAACGATCTGCTCGAAGCGCTCGCCGCCATCAAACGCAGAAAGAACGGAGGCGAATAACCATGTCCGATTTGATTCACGAGGGTCCCAAGGACCCGAACAAGCCGCCCGTGCCCGGCGAGGAAAAGCCCACCACCGAGCGCGAGCGCATGAAAAAAGTATATACTTACGTTGCGATCCTCTTCACCGTGGCATTTTTGCTGATTTTGTGGACATTTTTCATGAATCAGCGCAGCATCAACGAGATCAAGGACGGCAACACCGCCCTGCAAAGCACCTTACAGCAGAACGACTCACTGGAAGCGCACATTGCCGAACTTGAAGAGCAGCTCGCCAACAGCGAGGAGGACAAAAAAGCGCTCGACGAGACTGTCGGCCTTCAGTCCAACCAGCTGCGCGCGCTCGACTGGCTGCTTGAGATCGAAAACGCCTACAATACCGGCGATCTCGACGCCGCGAAAGACAACATCCGCTCGTTCGAGGAGACCGGCACGGTGGAATTCCTGCCCAAGGAGCCGCTGCGTACCGGTATCACCGGCGACGACGCCCCCTCCCCCGCCGCGCGCTACCAGTCCATTGTGGACAAGCTGTTTCCGGACGGTGTAAAATAAGAAGTCAAATGGTCATTTACTTTACAACGATAACGAGGTAAATCATTATGCTGGATATGAAATTCCTGCGGGAAAATCCCGATCTGGTCAAGGAAAACATCAAGAAGAAGTTCCAGGACGAAAAGCTCCCCCTCGTCGACGAGGTCATCGAGCTCGACGCGAAGAACCGCGCCGCCATCACCGAGGCGAGCGAGCTGCGCGCCAGCCGCAACGCCCTTTCTAAGCAGATCGGCATGCTGATGGGTCAAGCGAAGAAGGACCCGAGCAAGCTCGAAGAGGCTGAAAAGATCAAGGCGACCGTCAAGGCAAACGCCGACCGCCTCGCCGAACTCGAGAAACTTGAAGAGGAGTACGAGCAACGCATCCACAAGATCATGCTGCTGATCCCGAACATCATCGACCCGAGCGTCCCCATCGGCCCGGACGACAGCTGCAATGTCGAGGTCGAGCGCTTCGGCGAGCCGAAGGTCCCCGATTTTGAAATTCCCTACCACACGCAGATCATGGAGAGCTTCGACGGCGTTGACATGGACGCGGCGGGCCGCGTCTCCGGCGCAGGCTTCTACTACCTGCTCGGCGACATTGCGCGTCTGCACGAGGGCGTGCTCGCTTACGCGCGCGACTTTATGATCGACAAGGGCTTCACATTCTGCATCCCGCCGTTTATGATCCACGGCAACGTGGTCGAGGGCGTCATGAGCCAGAACGACATGGACGCCATGATGTACAAGATCGAGGGCGAGGACCTCTACCTCATCGGCACGAGCGAGCACTCGATGGTCGGCCGCTTCATCGGCGAAATTCTGCCCGAGAGCAGCCTTCCCCAGACGCTCACGTCCTACTCCCCGTGCTTCCGCAAGGAGAAGGGCTCGCACGGCATCGAGGAACGCGGCGTTTACCGCATCCACCAGTTTGAAAAGCAGGAGATGATCGTCGTCTGCAAGCCCGAGGACAGCGATATGTGGTACGAAAAGCTCTGGAACAACACCGTTGATTTCTTCCGCTCGCTCGATATACCTGTGCGCACCCTTGAGTGCTGCTCCGGCGACCTTGCCGATTTGAAGGTCAGAAGCCTTGACGTTGAAGCTTGGTCTCCGCGTCAGAAAAAATATTTTGAGGTTGGCTCATGCTCAAACCTCGGCGACGCTCAGGCAAGAAGACTCGGCATAAGGGTTAAGAGCGAAAACGGCAACTATTTTGCACACACTCTTAATAACACCGTCGTTGCTCCGCCGAGAATGCTCATAGCCTTCCTTGAGAACAATCTCAATGAGGACGGCTCCGTGCGCATCCCCGAGCCGCTCAGAATGTATATGGGCGGTAAGGACGTTATAAAATAAGCGTCTTACCCGAAACCGGTATATTTTCCACCCCCGTTCCCCTGTTTA
>OOAG01002755.1_pt1 | contig 11140 bp, 8 predicted proteins | sample 1671461 | NCBI WGS metagenome assembly OOAG01 (sample SAMN06348159, study PRJEB24527) | human gut metagenome | biome: human gut; feature: ankylosing spondylitis patient; material: feces | host: Homo sapiens | place: China | collected 2015-10 | reverse complement strand
TAAATATCATAGGCACGTTCTCCACGTCCTGACTGTTCAACTACCATAGGTACATAGTTCATATCATTCACCCCGGTCAAAAATATTACATTTAATTTTTTAATTAAGCTTCTACAGCACTGTCAATGATGAAGTTAGCAGCTTTTTTGTGAAGTACAGTAGCTACTAAGTTACCAATGCTGTGGTTCTTTTTAATGATTTTGCTTACTTCTTGTGGAGTTGTACCATAAGTTGCAGCAAGTAAAGCGATTTCAGCGTTGATATCAGCGTTTTCAACTTTGATATCTTCAGCTTTTGCAACAGCATCTAACATGAGGTCAGTTTTTACTGCGATTGCAGCACTTTCTTTGTACTGTTCACGAAGTTTTGCCATATCCATGTTAGCATATTTTAAGTAAGCATCAAGGTTCATACCTTGGTTTTCAAGATTTACGGAAAGTTCCTGAATCATGTTGCTTACACGGTTTTCAACCATAACTTCTGGAATATCTACAGTGATATTGTCAGTAGCCTGTTTTAAGATTTCGTTACGGCGTTTAGTATCTGCTTCACGCTGTGCATTTTTTTCAATGTTTTCACGAAGTTTTGCTTTCATGTCTTCGATGGATTCATAAGAAGTAGATGCTTTTACGAATTCATCAGTGAGTTCAGGCATTTCTTTATGTTTAATGCTGTTAATTTTGCAATGGAATACAGCAGCTTTACCAGCTAAATCTTTAGCATGATATTCTTCTGGGAATGTCACGTTGATATCTGCTGTTTCGTTTAAATTCTTTCCTACTAACTGTTCTTCAAATCCTGGGATGAATGCTCCAGATCCGATAACTAATGTCTGATCTTCAGCTGTTCCACCTTCAAATTTCACTCCATCAACAGATCCAGAGTAATCAATTGTTAAGATATCGCCGTCTTTTACTGCACGATCTTCAATTGTGATCTCTCTTGCGTTCTGTTCCTGAACTTTCTTTAATTCTTCTTCGATTTCGTCTTTTTTCACTGTAACTCTTGTTTTAGGTACTTCAATTCCTTTGTAGTCTCCTAAAGTTACTTCTGGTTTTAATGCAAATGTTGCTGTGAAGATAAAGTCTTTACCTTTCTCTAACTGAGTAACATCGATTTCTGGTCTTGAAACGATCTCTAAATCTGTATCTTTCATAGCTTCTGCATAAGCGTCTGGAATTAAGATGTTTGCTGCATCTTCATAGAAGATTTCAACTCCGTATTCTTTTGCGATCAACTGGAAAGGTACTTTTCCTTTACGGAATCCAGGTACATTAAACTGTCCCTTTTTCTTGTTGAAAGCCTGTTTGATAGCGTCATCTAATTTCGCTGCTTCAACTTCAATTGTTACCTTTGCCATATTATGTTCTAAGTTTTCCACTTGCAAACTCATCTGTATAGATCCTCCTAAAAATTATTATCTTTTTTGTAATTTCACAAACATTCACCTATTATAGCATAAGATTTGCGCGTTATACAAGCATCTTTGCGTTATTTTTCACTTTTTTCTTGATAAACATACTCATTTGAACTGCTTAGTACCCTTAGAGCCTTACTGACGATACTCACTTTAAACGTATCCCCGTCTTTGAGATCTTTCTTCGATACCTCCAAAAGATGTTCGTTATGGTAGGTTGTATTGATCTTTACATCGCCATTAAATACCTGACAGAAATTCGTAAAATTGTTTCCTACAATAAAGATGCTGTCCTTTGTCTCATATACCTTTGTCACCGTAAGCGGCCGGATTCCAAATTGAAGATCCGTTGCCTTAAATGGATTCTCCTGATTCCATACATACTGTTTTCCGTACAACATATCATACTGAAGCTCTTTCATGTCTTTCTGATAATTTTTTGTACCTTTTCTTGTCTGGTGAAAACTGTTCATTAGTCCTGTATGGATATTACACTTATTCAGAACTTCTGACCCAAGATCATACGCCTCGATCGTTCCGTCCTTCTTCTTCAATCCAATATTATCCCACATAAAATAACTTGTCTGATATTTATTTCCATATGTCAGATTTTCATCTTCGATCTCCAAACTTGGAAGATGATCTCCATACATACAAAGAATCGTTGGTTCTCCACGCTGTTGTAATGCTTTGACCAGTTCCCCGACAAATTGATCCATCTGATAAACCTGATTGACATAATAAGTATATTTATTCTTCAGTGCTTCATCCTCAATTCCTTCAACCGTGATCTCTGGATTCTCGATGATCTGTGTTGTTGGATAATCTCCATGTCCCTGTACAGAAATACAATAAACATAATCCTGTCCCTTCGTAGAATTCAAACTATCCATAATACACCCGGTCAGGATCTGATCTTTTGCCCATCCATTTTCTGTCCATTTCTTGATGTTCATACTTTCCTTTGTTGTAAATGTATCAAAACCAAGCTGTGAGAATACCAGATCTCGATCATAAAATGCCGCACTGTTATCATGGATCGCGTGTGCCTTATATCCGTAATTCTTCAATACCGTCGCCATGCTCTCTGTCGTTGTATTCTGAAGCACTGTTTTATATGGATATTCTGCTGCTCCAAAATGGTCCAGATTCATTCCTGTGATCAGTTCAAACTCAGAGTTTGCTGTTCCTGCCCCATAAGACGGCATAGAAAGCTGTCCGGAGGAATATCCTTTCATATACTTATGAAAATTTGGTAATGGATCTTTGTTAAACTTAACTCCTTTGACCTGTGTAATATCAAAATGTGATTCCAACTGTACAAAGATGATATTTGGTTTCTTTACCTTTTCTTTCTTCATCTTTGCAACCTTCTTCTGTGTTCGTTTCTCAATCTTTTTGATCTTCTTTTCTGAATAATCTGATGGTTTATCAATTCCATTCTTCAAGGCTGTAATACTGAAACAATACGGTGTTCCATAATCACTGAATGCAATTCGGATATTATGGATCTGATCTACCAGCATTCCACTCTTAAATCCATAAGAAGTAACTCCCGAAAATACTGCTATGATCACTATAACTTTTATAAATCCGCTCTTGCGGTTTAAGTGTTCTTCTATTGGAAGATACATATAAGCCACTACTAACAATACCAATGCGATCAGTAACAATGCTCCCATTGCTCCAATCTCAAGTGGCGAGAAGTAATTATTCATAACTGGCAATACAGACTTCATCAACGTAATATCTACATACGTAAATGGAGTATTTCTTGAACTGAGCATCATAAAATTTACGATTCCAACGATACTCCATAGCAGTGTTACTATTATATAGGAAAATAGTCGTCTCTTAGTAATCAGTGTCACAGAGTATGTTACGAAAATAATAAAGATACTATATAAAAACATCTTACTTCTCTGATCCACAAATCCCACAGCACTAAGATCAAATGTCTGACGTCCCAAAACTTCCAATATAAACGCCAGCACAACTGACAATACAAAATTACATATCAATGGATGTTTTCGAAGCTTCTTTACGATCGTATTTCCGATATTCTTAAAAAAAGTTTTCATGCTTTTCTCCTTTGCTCTTTTTCGCTATCATAGTATTATATCATTCAAAACAGAAAGTATCTAGTTATAACTTCTTAAATCTTTATTAAAATGTAACACTTTCGCCCAAAACTTATTAAGTTTTTATAAAATACCACGTTCTTATTTGACTTCATAGATATTCCGTGTTAAAATCACTAACGTTAAAAACTTTGGGTTTTGAGTTTTTGACAAAATATGTTCGAAGGGAGTTATACAGAATTTAAGCGCCATGCACCTTCCTGATACGGAAACAGACCGATGAGGTTCTGATAGGAAGGTTAACGAGGAGGAAAGTGATCGAAAGATTCGGCGGATGCTTTCCCGCAGCTCCAGACTACGTGATATACTGAGTAAACCCATGAGTGATCATGAAACATAGGCAGTATAATCTGGACAAAACCGCATATGATTTAGAAAAAGAAAACAAAAGATTTATTTGGAAGTTTTTACATATCTATACTTCCTTTTATTTTCTTTGCGCAATTTTAAGGAGATTTATATTATGTGTGGAATTATTGGATTTACTGGAAACTTACAGGCACCTGGAATTTTAGTTGATGGATTACAGCAGTTAGAATACAGAGGATATGACAGTGCCGGAATCGCAGTAAATAATGGATCAGAAACTAAGATCGTAAAAACAACTGGAAAAGTTGCAACACTTCGTGAGAAAGTTGAAGCTACTGCTGACCTTGCTGGAACATGCGGTATCGGACATACTCGCTGGGCAACTCATGGTGGTGTTACAGAAGTTAACGCACATCCTCATGTATCTGGAAATGTAACTCTGATCCATAACGGAATCATTGAAAACTACAAAGAATTAGCTGCTTCCTTAAAAACAAAAGGATTTACTGCTATTTCTGAAACAGATACCGAAGTTGCAGCAATGCTGATCGACTCTTTATATGATGGAGATCCATTTGCAGCATTAAAAGAAGCTGATAAAGCTTTAGAAGGAGCTTATGGTTTCTGTGTTATGTTCAAAGATCATCCAGGAGAGATCTATTGCATGAGAAATGCAAGTCCATTAGTAGCATCTCATACAGAAGATGGTTCTTTCATCGCTTCTGATATGGTTGCATTATTAAAATATACAAAAGATTATTTCGTAGTACCTGAAGAACATATCGTTGTCATGAAAGCTGACAGTATTACATTATACACAATGGATGGTGGGGTTGAAGAACCTAAGATGCTTCATGTTGACTGGGATACAACAGCTGCCCAGAAAGGCGGATATGATTTCTTTATGCAGAAAGAGATCTATGATCAGCCAGAGGCTCTTCATAATACGATCATGCCTCGTATCCATAATGGTCACGCTGACTTTAGTGCAGATAACATCTCTGATGATATCTTTAAAGGTGTAAACCGTGTGATCGTAACAGCTTGTGGTACTGCATGGCATGCAGGATTAGTTGGAAGACATCTGATCGAAGCTATGATTCGTATTCCTGTAACTGTTGAATTAGCTTCTGAATTCCGTTACATGAATCCAATCTTAGATGAACATACATTAGTTGTTGTGATCACACAGTCTGGTGAAACAGCTGACTCTCTTGCAGCACTTCGTCTTGCAAATGAACGTGGAGCAAAAACAATCTCTATCGTTAATGTGAAAGGATCAAGTATTGCTCGAGAAAGTGATTATGTATTATATACACATGCAGGTCCTGAGATCGCTGTTGCAAGTACAAAAGCGTTCTCTGTACAGTGTGCAGGTATGTATCTGATCGCATTAAAACTTGCAGAAGTTAACAACTTAATGACAAATGAACAGATGAAAGATTTTTGTGATAAATTTGAACAGGCAATCGGAACTGTTGAAGAAGTCTTAAAGATGGATGATTATATCAAAGGAATCTCAGAAAAGATCAAAGATACATTCTCTGCTTTCTATCTTGGAAGAGGATTAGATTACGGTATTGCTTGTGAAGCTTGCTTAAAATTAAAAGAAATCTCTTATGTAAATGCAGAAGCATACTGTGCTGGAGAATTGAAACATGGAACAATTTCTCTGATCACAGAAGGTGTACCTGTTATTGCGATCGCTACACAGGAAAATGTCTTACCAAAATTAATGGCAAACGTTGAAGAAGTAAAAGCTCGTGGTGCTCATGTGATCGTAGTAACAGATAAAGATATGAGTAATTACGAAGGAATCTATGATGATTTGATTCAGGTTCCTGCAACAGACGACCTGTTTGCAACATTTGCTTCTACCGTTGCATTACAGTTACTTGCTTATCATGTCACAGTATTTAGAGGATATGATGTAGACCAGCCAAGAAACCTGGCGAAGTCTGTAACTGTAGAATAGACAATCGAGTAGGAGGGAGTGATTAACTCCCGTCCTCTCACACCACCGTGCATACCGTTCGGTACACGGCGGTTTCAATAGTTGATGTGCACAGACTGATAGGCTGTGGCTAAATCATAAAAGCCACCATTTATCAGTCTTTCTTTTGTCATGGCTTTCTTAACCGTTGTCAGATTCGCACAATACCAGTGTCCTCTTCGGCAGTTTGCTGCCATGTTCGCATAGTATTCGTGTACTCCCATCTTTATCAGATTTCTTTTCTTTGTTCTTGGAAGTTTCCACTGTTTCCATATACACATGCGTATTCTGTGATAGAGCCATCCGTTGATGTCTTCCATGTTGTTCTTCATGCTTGCTATTCCGTAATAGTTCAGCCATCCTCTTGCATATACCTTGATTTTCTCAAGGCTTGGTTTGATTGACTGTACTGACTTACGGGAAGATAACTCTTTCAGTCTCGACTTAAACTTCTTCCATGATTTTGGATGAACGCGAACGTAGATACCGTTTCTGTTCCTTCCCAATGCAAAGCCAAGATACTTAAAATTTCGGATTGCAAACACGCTGACAGTACGGCTTTTCTCTCTGTTCACTGTGAGTTTCAGCTTCTTTTCAAGATATTTCGTACTGCTTTCCAGAAGTCTCTCCGATGCCCGTTTGCTCTTCGCAAGGAGCACAATGTCATCTGCATATCGGATACATGGGACTCCTCTCTTCACAAACTCTTGGTCAAATTCATTGAGGTAGATATTTGCCAGTAATGGGGATAGGTTTCCTCCTTGTGGCGAACCTTCCTCTGTTTCCATCTCCACTCCATTCTCCATTACCCCGCTTTTCAGATAACGCTTAATCAACTGTACTACCCGTTCGTCCTTTACAGTCTTGCGTAGTAAGTTAATAAGGATTTCATGGTTAAGTGTATCAAAGTATTTCGATAGATCTAAGGATACTGCATAAGTGTATCCTTCTTCTGCATACTCCTTCACTTTAAGTATTGCGTCTTTGGCACTTCTGCCCGGACGATAGCCAAAGCTACCATCTGCAAACAGCGGTTCATAAATTGGCACTAACTGTTGCGTTATTGCCTGTTGGATGGTACGGTCTATCACCGTTGGTATGCCAAGCTTTCGCACACCACCGTCTGGTTTTGGAATTTCAACCCGCCTTACCGGAGATGGAGTATATTTTCCTCTGAGTATCCGGTTTTTCAGTTCCTGTTGATGTTCCTTTAGATATGGCAGGGTTTCTTCGATACTCATTCCATCAATACCTGCCGCTCCTTTATTCGCCTTCACTCTTTTATACGCTCTATTTAGATTATCTTTGTACAGTATCGCTTCCAAGAGTTTCGGCTGTGCACTGTCTCTTTCTTTCCATATCCGATTGAATGACCTTGACGCTTTCGCATACCCTTCATGTTCCGCACTATTTCTTTGCGAACAGCCACTGTTTGTGTTTTCTGTCATAATCAGTCATTCCTCCTTTCCCTGTCATACTCAAGACTCCTACTGATTCGGTCCTTCACCTTTCGGCTACTATGACCTCTGCTGACTTCTGTGCGTTCAGCACTGCTTTGTACAGTGGTTACTCCTTTCGGAGCATACCGCACAGACCTCCCCGGGTACCACACGTTTCTTCCTCTCCATCCATCTGCCTCATTTATCACGCATGATTCCGTGTAGTTATTGGGCTTCGACTTGTATCGCAGCCTTACCCTCATGCATGACCTTATATGAGATTTCTGTTCGTCAGACCAGAGATTTGCCCGTGGTTAGTCTGTTCCCACATCCGGCTTCCTTCAGATTCCACCTCACGATGGACACCCTTGCCTTCGGCTATATCCTTCCCACTACCGGGTGGATTCGGGACTTTAACCCGTTAGAAACGTGTGCCGCCGGGCGCACGATTAATAAAGAACTCCACAGCATACGCTGTGGAGTTCTTACTTTATCGATATTTACATCATCAATATTCAATTTCGTCAAAAAATGGCAAATCTTATTCGTCAGCTTTTCCTTCAGATCCGAATAATTTAATCTTTGTAATTACCATATCTTTAATAGCTTCAGCACCTGGTGCTAATAATTTACGAGGGTCGAAACCTTTTCCTTCAAGGTCTTTTCCTGCTTCGATATATTTACGTGTAGCGTCAGCAAATGCAAGCTGGCATTCTGTATTAACATTGATCTTAGCTACTCCAAGAGAGATTGCTTTTTTGATCATGTCATCAGGAATTCCTGTACCACCGTGTAATACTAATGGCATATCTCCTGTTAACTGCTGGATCGCATCTAATGTATCGAAGCTTAATCCTTCCCAGTTTTCTGGGTATTTTCCGTGGATGTTTCCGATTCCTGCTGCAAGCATTGTTACTCCAAGATCTGCAACTGCTTTACATTCTTCTGGATCTGCACATTCACCTTTACCGATAACTCCGTCTTCTTCTCCACCGATAGATCCAACTTCAGCTTCGATAGACATTCCTTTTCCTGTTGCAACTTTTACAAGTTCTTTTGTTTTTTCAACATTTTCTTCGATTGGATAGTGAGATCCATCAAACATGATAGAAGAGAATCCAGCTTCGATACATTTGTAGCATCCTTCGTAAGAACCATGGTCTAAGTGAAGAGCTACTGGTACAGAAATGTTTAATTCTTCTAACATTCCGTTAACCATTCCTACAACAGTTTTATATCCTGTCATATATTTTCCTGCTCCTTCAGAAACACCAAGGATCACTGGAGATCTTGTTTCTTCTGCTGCTAATAAAATGGATTTTGTCCACTCTAAGTTGTTGATGTTGAACTGTCCAACTGCGTAATGTCCGGCTTTTGCCTTGTTTAACATTTCTTTTGCTGATACTAACATAGTTTGTCCTCCATATAATTCGTTAACTTTTTCACATCGAGTTTATTATACTCTATTTATACGTGGGTTGCAAGCTTTCACTTGTTACTAATATCTTCTGTTTTCTTGCAAAAATTTGGTCATTATTTTACTTGCAAATAATCGTTATCCTGTTCCACTTGTAACAGCAGATTCAAATGTTTCCGGCAGGAATTTTTTAAAACTCTTGTCACATTTTTACTGTCACTGTTTTGATACCATTCCACAGCTTCTTCTCTTGTGAGACCTCCTTTTTCCTTTCTTGAGATCAGACGTTCTTTCAACATCTCTTCCTCTGCCAGGATCAAGATTTTATAGTCTGCGTATTGCTGCATGGATTTCCATGGTTCTTGTTTTAATAGTAACCAGTTCCCTTCGATCAAAATGATATCTTTGGTAACTTTAATCTGATTTTCCACAACGTCGTGAAGATTTCTATCATAAATCGGCCATAAAATATCTTCTATTTTTATCTTTTCAAGTTTCTGTCTTAATTTTTCTGTGTCATATGTTTCCGGACATCCTTTTACCTGCTTCATTGGAACTTTTTCTCCAAGCACGATCGCATCATGAGAATTAATGTAATCAGAGTGATAATGAAATCCATCTAATCCTAATGCTTGAATGTCTGTAAACTCTTGATCTTGTTTTGATAAATATTCCAAAAACTCACATAATGTTGTCTTTCCAACGGCCGGCGGTGCTGCCATAAATACAATGATCCGTTCCTTTTTTCCCTTTTGTAACTGCTGTAATTGTTTTAATAAAGGAAGAAAAACTTTCTGGATCGTGTCTTCGTTATAGACCGCTGTCATTTCAAATCCATTGACTTTAAATAAATATTCTTTCCATTCTTTCATATGACACCTCTTTCTTTATGTTTATTATACAATGTGTTCTTATACAAGTACAAGCAATAGCCCTTTTACTTTGGCATCATTAAAAAGTGCCATCTTTTTCTGTTACAAAAAAGATGGCACTTTTGATCTGTGACAAATATTTAATTAAATTTTGTGTAATGAATGAGGTCTCCCAAATAATCATATCCAAACTGGTACACCAGTATATTTCTGATCACCGCATATCCAAAGAAAATACACACTCCCAAAATCAACATCCACAATCTCGGCTTCATGCTCTTAATCTCTCTGACTGTCAGTTTCTTTACCATCCATCCTGCAATACACCATAGAAACATAACCCCGGTATATACAACGGTTGGATTACATAAAAATGCTCTCTCAATATCCAAATGCAGCAGTGCGATCACACTTCTTGTACCGCCGCATGCCGGACAATAGAAATGTGTTACTTCCTTAAAGAAGCATGGCATACTTCTTATGATCTTATATAGAGTCATCATTTTCATCGATATATGTATCATAATGTGTATTAAACTCTTTCATTTCATTCTGAAAATCCGAACTAAGCAAAATATTCACAACAAAAACTGTGATCAAGATCACAGAACCAATGATGCCTATAATCCCACAGATCAATCCTGCTTTCGCTTTATTTCCTCTTGTTCCTCTAACTTTTGGTGTCACCGCAAAACAAATGACCGCTGCAATCCCAATGATGATCGCGATTGGCGTGCAACAACAACTGACCATGCATACAACTGCTATGATTCCAAGGATCATTGTTGCGATCGCAATTCCACTTGTCTGCTCCTGCTGTGGTTGTTCTATGTGATCATCTTCGTAACGATATCGTCTGTATGGATCATCATCTTGTGTATGATATTCTTGTGTTGAATCTTCATCTTTGATCTCGTATCCAGTATACGGATCGTATCTCTTATCTTCCATATTTTTTTCCTCTACTTTCTAATGTAGCGAATCATTCCTGGCCCTAATTTATCCGTTGGACGAGAAATAAATTCATGTTTGTGATAAAATGGTTCTCTTCCGATCGCACACATCAGATCCAGCATGATCTCGGTTCCTTCTTCACAAAGATTCTCTACATACTCGATCAGATCTTCTATGATTGCACTTCCGATTCCATAATGCTGATAATCTGGATGAATCATTAAATCCTGAATGTAACAAATGACCGCCCCGTCACCTACAAGTCGTCCCATTCCAACGATCTTGGCATCAATGTATGCGCAGACGATATACAAACTGTTATCTAAGGCTTTCCTCGCCTGTGTTCTTGATAATGGTTTAAAGTTGACCGCTTTTCTTAACTCCAGATACGTATCAACTCCTACATTATTTGATACTAGTGTTACTAATTTCATTCTTTCCTTGTCTTCTTTCTTCTATATAATATGTTTCTCTTCCTAATGTCAAAATTATTTCTCTGATTGGCTATCATCTTATCACGAATTTTATCACATTACAAGAAATGAATCTTTCTTATTATATTTTATAATTTTATACACAATAAAGATCGGAAGAGCAC
>OOAG01002744.1_pt1 | contig 11189 bp, 9 predicted proteins | sample 1671461 | NCBI WGS metagenome assembly OOAG01 (sample SAMN06348159, study PRJEB24527) | human gut metagenome | biome: human gut; feature: ankylosing spondylitis patient; material: feces | host: Homo sapiens | place: China | collected 2015-10 | reverse complement strand
TTTTTTTTTTTTTTAATGATACGGCGACCACCGAGATCTACACTCTTTCCCTACACGACGCTCTTCCGATCTTTTCGGGCGGTTTTGGCAGTTATGCGCAGAGGGAGAACGGATACAGCATGCTTCGTCTGCGCCTGCCCGGCGGGCGGCTGACGAAGGAACGGCTTGGGTTTATAGCCGAATGTGCCGAAAAATACAACGTGCCGCGTATGAAGCTCACCACATGCCAGACCATCCAGATGCACGACCTCCCGCCGCAGAGTGTGGTGGAGATCATGGAGCGGGCGCTTGATTACGACATTATAACGCGCGGCGGCGGCGGCGACTTCCCGCGCAATGTCATGGTGAGCCCGCTTACGGGTGTGGAGCAGGGAGAGTATTTTGATGTGATGCCCACGGCTCAGGCAGTCAATGATTATCTACTGGCGCAAGTGCGGGAAATCCGGCTGCCGCGTAAGCTCAAGGTAGGGTTCTCCAATGGACCGGCGAATGAAACACATGCGACATTCCGGGATCTGGGCTTTGTAGCCTGCGCGGACGGAACTTTTGATGTCTATTGCGCCGGCGGGCTTGGCGCAAATCCCAAAATGGGTGTACTGGTAGACACAGGCGTTGCGCCCCGGAATGTTCTGTACGACGTATGCGCTATGGTAAAGACTTTCCAGGAGCACGGAAATTACGAGAATCGTGCCCGCGCGCGTACGCGTTATTTGCAGGAAACATTAGGCGAAGATGGCCTGAAAACTGTTTTTCGTGAGAATCTGGCTTTGGCGAAGGAGAAGGATATGGCCCTGGTGCTGCCGGACTCGACGGCACCCAAAACAGGCGGTGCGTCTCTCTCGCATCCGCGCGCCATCCCGCAGAAACAGCCGGGGCTTTACGCTGTGGCATACCATCCCATCGGCGGGATGCTGTCTGGTAAAAAAACTGCCGAGCTTTATGAATCCATGTGCAATGCTCCGGACGCGGAATGGCGGGTTGGCCCGGATGAAACGATGTATTGTATCAATCTGACGGCGGAAGAGGCGCAGGCAGTGCTTGCCGTTACGGAAGACGGTGCGCGGGATTTGTTCGAATCTTCTGTGGCATGCGTGGGTGCAGCGACCTGCCAGCAGGGTGTGCGGGATTCACAGTCAACATTGAAGATGCTGGTGGAGGCAATGCGCAGGGAAGGATTTTCCGACGGCATATTGCCGCGCATCCATATCTCCGGCTGCCCTTCCAGCTGCGGTACGCACCAAATCGGTACGCTGGGTTTTCGCGGCGGCGTGAAGCTGGTGGATAAAAAGCCGATGCCTGCCTATATGCTGTATGCAGGCGGATGCGATGCGCAGGGGGCGGAACAGTTCGGCCAGGAGCTGGGGATGATGTTGGAACAGGATATCCCGGCTTTTCTTGCGGAGCTGGGGCGTGCGGTGCGCGCGTCCGACGGAACTTTTGCGCAGTGGTATCCGGCGCATGAGGCGGAATTTAAAGAGATTGCTGAGAGATATATTGCCAACTGAATTGAAAACAGTCTGTCCTGCGTCCGTTTTGCGGGCGCGGGACTTTTTAAAATGTTTGGCAGCGCGCAAAAAGGCGGAGCGGGGTAATGCGGCGTCAAAAAGTTTACCGGAAGCATACCGGAAGATTGACAATTTTGAACAGGAAAGACGTTTTGGCTTGAAAGCGGAAAGGATTTCCCCTATAATAAGTGATAACCCCATGGCGGCGTTTGGCAGGCTTCTGGCATACCGCGAACCCCGCGCGGCGATGTGTAGAGCGGCGTTTCCGTCATGCGGCATACCACAGGGCGGGCAGCCCACGGCTTGGGAGTATTCAGTGAAAAGACAATGGCGCGGCGGAATGGCCGCTTTTTTGACTTTTATCATGCTGATATCAGGATGCAGCGCGGCCCCTGCGGGGAGCGGCGCTGAAAGCCGTACCGTGGCGCCGGCGAACAGCACCCATTACGAGCCGCCGGCATTTCGGAACGCCGAGTTTCACCCGGACGCCGCTGTAAGCGGCAGCGGGGCGGAAATAGACCTTTCGGCGGTGTCGCAGGGGTATGTCGCCGTGCGGGCGCAAAGCGACAAACGCCTGAAATGCCAGGTCGTGTATGGAGACGTAAAATACAATTACGATCTGCCCGGAGACGGAACGCCGGTCGTTTATCCGCTGCAAAGCGGCAACGGGCAATACAATGTCCGCGTGATGCAGAATACCACAGAGAACAAGTACATGGAATTGTTTTCCGCACAGGCGGACGTTGTGCTGGACAGTGAATTCGAGCCATTCCTGCGGCCCAGTCAGCGGGTAGCTTACAGTGTGGACTCCGCATGTGTCTTGCTGGCGTCGGACATAAGCGCACAGGCAGCGGATGCGGCGGCGGTGGTGAGCAGTGTGTACGAATATATCCAAAGCAATGTGGACTATGATTACGACAAAGCCCAAAACATCGTAGACAACAACGTTACCGGATATCTGCCGGACCCGGATGAGACGCTCTCCACAAAGAAGGGCATCTGCTACGATTATGCTGCGCTTGCCGCGGCAATGCTGCGCAGCCAGGGTATCCCGACAAAGCTTATCACAGGATATGTTTCCAGCGGCGGAAGCGAGCTGTACCATGCGTGGAACATGATTTGGCTGGAAGAGAGCGGCTGGATCACCGTGGAGATCAGGGCGCCCAGGCATGAATGGCAGCGCATCGACCTGACGTTTGCGGCTGCCGGCCAGAGCGCGCTTGTGGGCGACGGTAAGGGCTATGCGGATAAAGAGGTCTATTGAGGAGGAGAGGTCATGGCGGCAAAAATACTTCGCTCGCTGGCGGTGAGCGCCTTTTGCGAAGATATGGCGATGATGCTGGCAGCGGGCATTCAGGTAGACGACGCGCTCTCCCTGATGCGCGGAGACAGCGGGGACGGCCCGCTGTACGATGCGGCTTCCGCCGTGCTTGAGCGTGTCCAAATGGGGGAGCCTTTGGCCGAGGCGGTGGAGCAATGCGGATATTTTCCCGCGTATGCGGCGCAGCTTGTCGCGGCGGGCGAGGCGGCGGGACGCACCGAGAGCGTGCTGAAAAGCCTCGCGGTATATTACGAAACACAGGATAAGCTGGAAAAAAGGCTGAAAAGTGCTGTGATCTATCCGGCAGTTTTGCTGTTCTTGATGGCCGGAGTGCTGGCCGTTCTGGTCGCGCGTGTGCTTCCGGTATTCACCGGTGTTTATACGGGGCTGGCGGGAAGCGTAGCGGCTTCTTCTTATGCGTACATCACGGCTGCAAATATCATCGGCTGGGCATCTCTGTGCCTGGTCATCGTGCTGACGGCGCTTTTGCTTACCGGTGCGGCTGCGGCGCGCACGCAGCGTGGGAACGGCCTGTTCCGCACGTTGTTTGAAAAACTGCCCTTTACTTCTGCTGCTGCCCGGCGGCTGGCGGAGGCGCAATTTACTACGGCGCTGGCCACGTTTACGGCCAGCGGGATGGACACCGACACAGCAATGGAACGCGCGTCGGACATGGTGCGGCACCGCGCGCTGCGCGCGCAGCTGGAAAGCTGCCGCCGGCAGATGCTTGAGGGGCGCAGCCTGGCGCAGGCCGTTTACGATAACCGCGTGTTCGAACCGCTGTACGCGCGCATGCTGATGAGCGGAGCACGCAGCGGCAATCTGGACCAGGTGCTGGCGCGCCTTGCGCAGGTGTTCAGTGAGGATGCAAACATGCGGATGGGGCGCATCATCGACAGCGTGGAACCTGTGCTTGCAGGATTTCTCACCGTTTCGGTGGGGATTACTCTTCTGGCCGTGATGCTGCCGTTGATCGGCATTCTCACTTCCATCGGATAAGGGGGCGCGGGGATGTATCAGGAAAAACGGCTGCGGCGCGGCGCAAAACGGCTGGGCGCAGCCATAGCGGCAGTATGTACACTGCTGCTGTTGCTGGGTGTATGGGCTGTTTGGAACGGCGCACAGGCGGCAATGAGGGAACAGGCGGCGCAGAGCCTCCGCACGGCGGTGCTGGATGCGGCGGTGCAGTGCTACGCTCTTGAGGGGGCATACCCGCAGAGCCTTTCCTATCTGGAAGAAAACTATGGCGTGCAGGTCAACCACAGCCGGTTTATCGTCAGCTATGAGGCGTATGCATCGAACCAGCTGCCGGCCGTCGCCGTGCTGGAAAAGCAGACGGCATGACAGTCTTAGGCGCGGGATAAGACAAAATGAAGGGAGGCGGCGGAGTGAAAAAACACGGAGCGTTTTGGATGCATCTGTATCCGCTGCTTCTGTTTGCCATCATCGTGCTGTCGCTGCTGTTCCTTGTGATGACGGGGACCGGGCTTTACAGTGCGGTCGTGGACAGCCAGACGCGGAACAGAGAGGCGCGCGCGGCGCTGTCATATCTTGCCGCGCGGGTGCATGCGGCGGACGCGGCGGGAGCTGTTTCCGTTGGGGAAGGCCCCGAGGGCGCGGCGCTGCTGCTGCGGGAGAACGCAGACGGCGAAACTTACGAAACCCGTATTTATTTATATGAAGGCGCGCTGCGGGAGGAATATGGGACGGCAGATGCTGCGCTGGACCCGCAGGACTCCGAACGCATCGTGGATGCAAAATCCTTTTCCATCGAGCAGGTTCGACCGGGCCTGCTGGTAGTGTCAACCGAATACGGAAGCGCAGATATCGCGCTGCGCAGCGGAAGGGGGACTGGCCCGGATGCGTAGATCTCGGGGCGGCGCAGCTTTTTATGTGGAAACGCTGCTTTTGGTACTCTTTCTGCTTGCCAGCCTGACCGTGCTGGTGCAGATACTGGGTGCTGCAAAGCGTACCTCACGGGAGGCCAGGGAGCTTTCCACAGCTGTAAGCATCGCCCAAAATGCGGCGGAGTTGTTTGCGGCAAGCGGCTCACAGGAAGATTTCGCAGCCCTGTTGGGTGCTGAGAAAACGGCGCGCGGCACACTGCGCGCCGCATACGACGTCCAGGGCGGTTGGACAGAGGATGAAACACAGGGGGCTTACGTCCTGGAAGCAGTGCTGGACGAAACGCCGCGGCAGGCGGGTGAGATGCGCACGGCGCATTTTGTTGTAACTGCGGCGGACGGCGATACGGTTTTGTATGAGCTGGATACGCAGAAATACATCGGCGGGTAACGCCGCGGGCAAGGGGGAGACGAGATGGAAAGCAGGCCGGTGCGTCTGGGATGGCTGTCGCTGCTGCTGACGGTGATCATCCTGTGTCTGGCAACGCTCTCTGTGCTGAGCTTTTCCACCGCCCGGGCCGACCTTGCACTCGCGCAGAAGCAGGCGCGTCAGGCCCAAAGCGTTTATGCGCTGGAATGCGCGGGACAACAATGGCTGGCAGAGCTGGACGCAGCGCTGGCGCAGGCCGGGGATACGGCGGAGCTGGATGCGCTGCTGCCGCATGGCACTGCCCGGGAAGGCCCCGGTGTGAGCGCCGTGCTGGAGGGCGCGGACGGGCGTTCGCTTTCTGTTTTTGCGGAGTTGACAGCGGACGGCGGATACAGAGTGATACAATGGCAGCAGAGCGCCGAATGGGCGGGCGAGGCCGAGGCTCCTGCGCTGTTCGGTACACTGCGGGAAGGATAGGAGGAGACGCATGGACGTCAGGGAAACGCTCAGACAGGCCGTTGAAATGGGTGCGTCTGATATTTTTATTATCGCCGGCCTGCCGCTTACCTATAAGGTGGACGGCCGCCAGAGGCGGATGGAAGCGCGGCTGATGCCGGCAGATACCGCCGCGGTCATCTCGGATATTTACACGCTGTGCGGACGCAGCCGCAGCCGCATCGAACGGGAGGACATGGACGACGATTTTTCCTTTTCGATTCCGGATCTCGGACGTTTCCGGGCGAATGTTCTGCATCAGCGAGGCAGCCTTGCGGCGGTCATTCGTGTGATACGTTTTGGCTTGCCGGAGCCGGAAAAGCTGAACATTCCGCCTGAGGTGCTTGCCTCGGCCAGGCTGATGAAAGGACTTGTCCTGGTGACGGGCTCGGCGGGCAGCGGCAAATCCACAACGCTGGCCTGCCTCATCAACGCCATCAACCAGACAAGAGAAGGGCACATCATCACAATGGAAGACCCCATTGAATACATCCATCGGCATGACAGATGTATCGTGACGCAGCGAGAGATCTCAACTGATTCTCCGAGCTATGTCAGCGCCCTTCGCAGTGCTTTGCGGGAGAGCCCGGACGTCATCCTGCTGGGCGAAATGCGGGACTATGAGACCATCGAGGTGGCCATGACCGCCGCGGAGACGGGGCAGCTGCTGTTCAGCACGCTGCACACCACAGGCGCTGCCAACACGGTGGACCGCATCATCGATGTGTTCCCGGCCGGGCAGCAGGCGCAGGTGCGCATGCAGCTCTCCATGGTGCTTCAGGCGGTCATCAGCCAGCAGCTTGTTCCCACGCTGGACGGCAAGCAGACCCCGGCGTTTGAGATTATGTATACGAACCCGGCCATCAAAAACCTGATCCGTGAGGCAAAGACGCACCAGATCGATTCCGCTATTCAAGCGGGTGCGGCACAGGGTATGTGTACCATGGACGCAAGCCTGCTGCGCCTGGTGACGGAAAAGCGCGTCAGTAAAGAGACGGCCCTCACACACTGCATGCATTATGAGGCGATGGAAAAACGCCTTTCGGCAATGAGCTGAATCCAAATTGATTCGGAAGGGGGGAGAGGAAAGTGCCTGAGCAAAGTAAAATGGAAATATCCCTGTTCAGCGGTATGACGATCCTGTGGAACGGTACGCCGATCCTGGAGCACAGCGCGCGGCTCAACAAGCCTTTGGAGCTTTTGGCGCTGCTTTTGCTGCGCGGCGATAAAAAGCTGACGAATGAGCAGCTGATGGACGGCCTGTGGGAGAGCGATGAAATCGAAAACCCGGCCGGCGCGTTGAAAAACGCGGCGTATTCGCTTCGCAAGTTTTTGCAGAAAGCGGATAAGGAAAAACGCTTTATCATCACAGAGAGCGGGCGTTACATTTGGAACCCGGAAATCTCCGTCACCACCGATGTGTGGGAATTCGAGCAGGAGGCGCGTCTTGCGGATCAACCGGGCACGCCGGCGGAGGAGCGTATCCCGCATGCGCGGCGAGCGCTGAAGCTGTATACCGGCGATCTTCTGCCCAGCCTGAGCATGCAGCAGTGGGTCATCCAATACAGCAGTTATCTGCGGCAGACCTATCTGCGTACCGTTAAAAATCTGGCTGCCACGCTCTGCGAACGCGGAGGCAGGGAGGATCTGGAGGAGACGCTGGATATCTGCAACCGTGCGGCGCTGCTGGAGCCGCTGCACGAGGAACTTTACCGCTACATCTTCAATACCATGCGCAGGTTGGATATGAAGCAGGCTGTGCTGAGCTATTATCCGGTGATCTCCAACCTGTTTTACGACGAGCTGGGCGAACGTCTTTCGCCCGAGCTGCGGGACATATATCTCTGGGCTTCCCAGGGAGCGAACCAGATGAAGGAAAATCTGCGCCAGATCCAGCAGGATTTGGGCGAGATTACGCGGGACGCCCGACCCATCCACGGCGCATACTACTGCGAGTATGAGATGTTCAAATCCGTGTACCAGATGGTCGCGCGAAGCGCGGCGCGTTCCAACAGTCATGTGCTGCTCATCCTTGTGACGTTCGAGGGGAAAAACGGCCTGACCGTGGCAAAACAGGAGATCGTGGACGCGATGGCGCGCGGCAAGGAAGTCATTCGGGAGTCTCTGCGCAAGGGCGATGTATTCAGCCGTTACAGCCGCAACCAGTACATCCTTATGTTGACGGTCACTTCGCCTGCCGACAGCGTTGTGGTGGAGAACCGCATCAAGGATGCTTTTAAGGAAGTGCGTCTGAGCGCGAAAATCGAGCTGCGTATGAAAGCGCAGGAGCTGGACCCGATCGTTTAGCGTATGCAACCGCTTCTTCCGGAAAACGGCGCTTGCGTTTTATGTGCGACGGGTGTAGAATCAAAACAGCCCCAGGAAAATAAAGGACGGAGGAACGATCACGATGCGTACACTCAACAGTGTTTCTGAATTCCAGACAGAGGCGGCCAACGCCGTTTTTACAAAGCAGCAGGCGATTTCCGCTACGTTGCAGCTCCTCACAAAAGAATGGAACGATCCCGGCAATACGCCTGAGGAAAAATCGGTTCTGGAAAATGCGATCCAGCGCGCCGAATTCCGCTACATCGATGCGACGAAGTCGGAGACGGACCGTATGCTGGACGCTATTGGCGTGGCGCGCTTTACTACGCAGGATATCGTAAACGCCATTCAGGCGATCGTATTCGATGCGGAGTGAGCCCCAACCTGAGAAACATTCTCCCTGCTGAACAGAGCCCCGCCGGAAGGCGGGGCTTTTTGCATGCCCGGAAACGAGGAAAATCTCGCCGCATACCGGTTTGGCGTTTAGCCGGGGCATATAGCGCGCACACTATTTTGGTGTGGAAAAGGAGGGGATATGTTGGAAAAAAGGCTCATTGCAATGGCGGGCGCGTGTCTGCTTGCATTCGCCGTAGTGGTTTGTGCTCTTGCAGCCGTGTCTACAAATCCGGCATATGCGGCTGCCGCCGTACAGCAGAGCAGTACCAGCGTCGTGCTGAGTGAAGGGCGCGGCAATATTTACGACTGCGGTTTTTTGCCGCTTACAGGGACGGTCTCGGAGCGCTATGCGTTGATCGAGCCGGGGAGGACGAGCTATCATACTTTGTTTGAGGCCATCCCGGCGGAACTGCGCACGCAGTTTTATGCAAGCATCCAGCGGGGCTCTCCGTTCCTGATGCCTGTCACAGGGGCGGCCGCAGCGCGTGCGCAGTATACGTTTGAAAAGCCTGTGCGGTACCAGCCTATGCCCATCGCCCAGCACCTCATTGGATATCTCGGAGCGTCCGGCCACGGTGTTTCAGGTGTGGAATATGCTTTTGATGATCTTTTAACAGGAGGCTCCACTTTGACGGAGGTGCGCTGCGCAATGAATGCGCGCGGGGGATTCATAGAATCGGATGCGCCGTACCTGGTGGAATCTCCCGGCACGGGGGCGGGTGTGATGCTCACGCTGGATTCAAGCATCCAGCGCGCCTGCGAAGCCGTAGGCATTGAAATGGTGGATAAGGGATGCATCGTTGTACTGGACGCGCCCACCGGGCGCGTGCGCGCCAGCGTGAGCCTGCCGCTGTACGACCCGGAAAATGTGGCCGCAAGCATCGCGCGCCAGGATACTTCACTGGTCAACCGCGCCCTCAGTGCATATAATGTGGGTTCGGTGTTCAAGCCGCTGCTGGCCGCGGCGGCGCTGGAGCAGGGGATCGGCGCGCAGGAGACGTATGAATGCACGGGTTCCATCGAGGTGGGCGGCCATGTTTACCGCTGCGCCTATGGGCGGGGCCACGGGACGGTAGACATGAAAACCGCGCTGGAGCAGAGCTGTAACTGCTACTTTGTACAGCTTGGGCTGCGCCTGGGCGCGCAGACGGTGTACGATATTTCCAAAAGCGCAGGATTCGGGCAAAGCCAGCAGGTTGCGGGCGGTCTGCGGGCAGCCTCCGGGAACCTGCCGAACGCGGCGCAGCTGGAAGATTTGGGCCAGCTCGCGTCTATCAGCTTCGGCCAGGGAGCGCTGACGGCCACGCCCGTACAGGTTGCCGCGATGATGAACCTGTTTGCAAACGGAGGGCGGTATGTGGAACCTGTGTTTGTGGAGGGAATTGTGGATGAATACACGCAGTCGGTAACGGAAAGCCTGTACCGCCCCGTCCAGCGGCAGGTGATGGACAAAGATGTGGCGGAGGTGATTCGGCAGATGCTTGTGGGCGTTGTTGAGGAAGGGCTGGGGCGAAAAGCCGCGCCCCGGGCCGGCGGTGCGGGGGGCAAGACGGGGACAGCGCAGACGGGCCGCTATCAGGAGGACGGAGAAGAAATTATGGACGCGTGGTTCGTGGGTTTTTACCCTGCGGAAGAACCTCGATATACCGTTGCCGTTCTGCTGGACAGCGGCACACACGACAGCGACGACGCTGCGCAGGTGTTCGCCAAAGTAACGGATGTCCTGAGCTTTTTTCTTGCGCAGGAGTAAGCCGTCCGGGGGTTGACATTGCCCGGATTTGATTTATAATAATATGGTAAACGTGTAAAAACAGGTATTACGGCAGAGACTGGGCCAATGGGGTTCCGCACGGCTTACAGAAAGGGAACGCAGGGCTGAGACGTTCCCGCTTCGGCCCCCACCGCCACCCGGATAGCCTCCCGTGATGAGCGGGACGTAGCTGCGGCGTTAACGCGGGGAAAGCGGCGCGCCTTTTGGTGCGCAATTTGGGTGGTACCACGGATGCTGACAGGCCTTCGTCCCTGACACAGGGGCGAGGGCTATATTTTTTTACACGGCAGAACAAAAATGACATTTATTTTGTGAGGAGAATGAACCCGATGGAATGGACCGGCCTGAACGAGCTGCGCGAAAAATACCTTTCTTTCTTTGAAAGCAAGGGACACCTTCGTTTGGACAGCTTTCCCCTGGTGCCCAACAACGATAACAGCCTTTTGTTGATCAACTCCGGCATGGCGCCGATGAAAAAATGGTTCCTCGGCCAGGAGGAGCCGCCGCGCCACCGTGTCACCACCTGCCAGAAATGCATCCGCACGCCGGACATTGAGCGCGTGGGCATCACGGCGCGTCACGGCACGTTCTTTGAAATGCTGGGCAACTTCAGCTTTCAGGATTATTTCAAGCGCGAGGCTACCGCATGGGCGTGGGAATTCCTGACGAAGGTGCTGGAGATTCCCGCCGAGCTTCTGTACGTCTCGGTGTATGAGGACGACGACGAGGCCTACGATATTTGGACAAAGGAAGTGGGGATCGACCCGTCCCACATGGTGCGCTTCGGCAAGGAGGACAACTTCTGGGAGCACGGCTCCGGCCCCTGCGGCCCCTGCAGCGAGATCTATTTTGACCGCGGTCCCGAGCACGGCTGCGGCAAGCCGGATTGCAAGGTGGGATGTGACTGCGACCGTTATATGGAGGTCTGGAATCTGGTGTTCAGCCAGTTTGATTCAGACGGCAAGGGCACATATACGCGCCTGGAGCGCCCCAACATTGATACGGGCATGGGCCTGGAGCGCCTGGCCTGCGTGATGCAGGGCGTGGGAAACCTGTTCGAGGTGGATACCGTTCACAATATCCTGAACCATGTGGAGCG
>OOAG01002738.1_pt1 | contig 11215 bp, 10 predicted proteins | sample 1671461 | NCBI WGS metagenome assembly OOAG01 (sample SAMN06348159, study PRJEB24527) | human gut metagenome | biome: human gut; feature: ankylosing spondylitis patient; material: feces | host: Homo sapiens | place: China | collected 2015-10 | reverse complement strand
AATACATTTTTTCTAGTGTTAAATTATAGATAGTACCATGCAAAAGATTCATTGAATCTTTTGCAAATGACAGGCGGGGGAGGCCCTCCGGCCTCCCCCGCCCGTTCCTTTTCAACCCCCGGTCAGTCTTTTCAGCCCCTCCCAGAGCTCGATGGCCTTGAACTTCAGCACATATCCCTGGGTCTCGCCAGTCATCAGGGCGGCCTGGTCATCGGTGAAGTGTCCCGCCTGGGCCGCCTCCTCCACCGTCTCGCTGGCCGCACCCAAGCACAGGGGCGGGAAGGCCACGCACCACCAGTTCTGCCCCGCTCCCTCGCCGATAACCACCCGCAGGGCCGTGTATTCTCCTGCCGGAAGGGCAAAGTCCTCATACTCCTTGGTGGGGAACCAGGTCTCTGTCAGCTCCGCCCGGACCGCGTAGTCGCAGCCCCGCTCCTCCAGCACCCGCTGTCCTGCCGCTGCCAGCTCAGGCAGATGCTCCTGGATGGCCGCGGCCGCCGCCGTGCGGTCTGCCCCCGCCGGGTACAGCTCCTCCGCGTGGGCCAGGACCTGGTCCCGAACCTCCAGTTTCAGTGCCTGGTCCTCCGGGCTGTCTGAATTGGCGATGACATGGAGGCGGATCACCTGGTCCGCCAGCCGCTCCTGCTCCCGGTTCAGCCATCCCCCCAGTGCCAGTGCGCACAGCACGCCGCACATCAGCGCCAACTCCCAGCGCTTCATTTTTCGGTCCATATACAACACCATCCATACCTTTCGTGTTTTCCGAGTGGAATTCTACGAAGAGTATGGACAGTGTCTTTCCTTCTTAAACCGTTTCCGCCAAAAATGTATCCCGGTTCTGCTCTGACAGAAGGGCACAGGCCTCCTCTGCCAGCTCCTTCCGTTGGAACAGGCCAAAGGCGGTGGGGCCCGTCCCGCTCATGGTGGCGCCCAGGGCTCCGCACTGGATCAGTGTGTGCTTGATCTCTGCCACCCTTACCTCCTGCCGCTCCGGCAGCACTTCCTCAAACACGTTGTACATGCGTCGGGCCACACCAGGCAGGTCCCCCGCCGCCAGCGCTGCCAGCAGTCCGGCGGTGTCGGGCCGGCAGCGGACCCGCATCCCGTCGATGCGTGCAAACAGCTCTGGCGTGGAGACGGGGAAATCCGGCTTGCACACAGCCACCCAGCACCGGGGCAGCGGGGGCAGCGGGGTCAGCATCTCCCCCCGCCCCTCGGCCAAGGCGGTGCCGCCCAGTACGCAGTAAGGGACGTCGGAGCCCACCCCTTCCCCCACCCGTGCCAGCTCCTCCATGGAGAAGGGATTCCCCTCCTTCTCGTTCAGGGCCCGCAGCACAGCGGCGGCATCGGTGCTGCCGCCGGCCATCCCGGCGCACACCGGGATGCGCTTGCGGATGGAGATCTCCAGTCCCGGCACCGGTCGTCCCAGCGTCTCATAGAAGCGGAGCGCGGCGGCGGCGGCCAGGTTCTTGGGCCCCGTGGGCAGGAAATGCAGGTCGGTCTGCACCCGCACGCCCTCCCCGCCCGGCTCCAGGGTGAGGGTATCCCCCAGGGTGATGGACTGCATCACCATCTTCAGGTCGTGGTAGCCGTCAGGCCGCTTTCCCAGCACATCCAGCGTCAGGTTCAGCTTGGCGGGGGCAAATCGTTCCATCGTCCGCACCTCCACCGGTTCACAGCCGGATCTTCCGGGCCTCTAAGTAAAAGCGCTTGTCGTGGGCCTCCCCCATGGAGAAGGTCTTTCGGGGCAGCACTCCGTCGTGGATCACGGTGGGGAACAGCTCCTCCTTTTTCATGGGCGGCAGGAGGAAGCCGATGGCCTTGGGCCGCCGGGTCAGCTCTTCCACTACCTCGGCCCCGTGGATATAGTCCAGGCTGACGCCGGACCGCCCCTCCATCCACCGGTCCAGGAAGGACTGAAGGGTTCCCACCGCCAGCTGGGCGGCGGGGTCAGGGACGGTGAGGGCCCCCCGGGCGTTCCCGTAGAGGTAGCGGATCACATGTCCGTCCCCCTCCCCCTCCCGGGCATCGGGGTAAGCCATGCGCAGGGCGGAGAGCACCTGGGCCGGCTCCGCGCCGAAGACCACCCGGTGGATGGGCTCGAACTCCAGGGACTCGTCGTGGAGGTTGACCAGCTCCGCCAGGGCGTACCGGGAGGGCAGGGTCTCCCACTGATCCTGGGGCGTGATGCGCTTCTGCCGCTCATAGCACTCCTTGGCGGTGGCCAGGGAGTGGTTCCCGTCTCCCACAGCGAACAGGAGGACAGGCTGGTCCTGGGTCCCGTAGCGGGCGTTGAAGGCGGCGGGATCAGCCAGAGCCTGGAGGGCGCCGGCCACGGCGGAGAGCTGCTCCCTCCCCAGCTTCCAGCCGGCCAGGTGGCCGCCCCGCTCCATCAAATCGAAGTCATAGACCTGCTCCATGCCCGCCTTCTCCCGGGCCAGGGGCTCGATGACGGTGCGCTCCGGATCGTCAGTGAGGAGCATGACGTGAGGCAGCTCAATGGGGGCGTTCTTCCGCACCGCCACTCGGGGCGGGATACGGGAGAGGACGGTGCCCTCGGTGGCCCGCACCTGGGCCGGGGAGCCCGGTTCATAGTCGTACTGCTCCAGGTCCACCATGCCCACCAGTCCTCTGCGGAGCTTTCCGTTGTGCAGGGTGCGCTCTACATAGATCATGGTCTGGGGCAGAAGGGCAAACCTCTCCTCCCGCAGATAGCGGGACATGGTGTTGTTGATCTCCATGATGTCGGTCTCCACGCTGGGACCGTCCAGACAGCTCTCCGGCAGGATGAGCCGCAGGGATGAGGGGGCCCGCCCCACCCTCTCTTCTACCCGCTGCCAGTATTCCGGCTGTGAGGTGTACTGGTCACAGGCCACCACGCTCCACAGGCCCAGGTCGCAGTTTTGGGGGAGCAGGATATCCGCCGGACGAAAGGGGAGGGTTTCAAATAAATCATTCATCAATGGTCACTCACTTTAATCGTTCTCTTGATGCAGGGGGATTTTGCCGGCCTTGGCAGTTTTGGTTCTTTCCGCAGGGCGCGATGACGCGGCGCGCCGTCTTGGGTAGTTTTCGCAGGTGGGTCGCCGCCTGCGGGCGACAAGTGACTTTCCCAGCGCCGGGAAAGTCACCAAAGGATCGCCGGGGGCAGCTCAGGATGATCGCTTCACGCTCATATCCGCCTTACCCCGGGTCCTCCATTACGGGGACACGCTCCTGTTTGGTCATACGTTATTTCCGGCTCGCAAAATCTGAGTGGCTGGTCTAAATTCCCACCGGGCCACTGGGCCCTGGTCTGCAGAAATTCAGGGCGCATGCAATTCCACAACTGCGCCTGGCTTTGCTAAGCCGACACTCCCGGTGCGAATCCTGGCATGCCGGTCTGGGACCGGCCTCTACGGTATCACCGAAGAGGCCCCTTTTTGCAGGAGCGGCACACTTGGACGGCACGCTGTGGGAAAGGTTACTTTTTGAGACGCTGCCACTCCTCCAGCTGGGAGATTATGGCATCCAGCTTTTCTTCCATCCGGTCCCACTGTTTCTTGACCTTCCAGCAAAGGACCACCAGCGCTCCCAGCCCCACAGCCTTCACAGCAATCAGGAGCAGGGCCGCGATGCGGGCCGCCATGTCAAGGCTGCCCAGCCAGGCCGCCAGGTAGACGAGGAAAATAAGTCCAAAAATGACCGCCACGGTCTTCATAGGGCCCACTCCTTTCGCAACACCTATCTTTGCTTCTGCTCTGTTGGGGGCACTCCTCAATGTGATTTGAAGTGCGGTCTGATTTCGTCTTCTCCGTTCTTTAGACAGAGAGCTATCAGCCTATGGCCCCCTTGATGGCTTCCAACAACTCGCCGAACTCCTCAAAGGCGGGCAGCTCCGGGTGGTCGGCCCTGATGGCCTGGGTGCTCTTGAACAGGAAGCCCGCCTTGCTGGCCTGGATCATCCCCAGGTCGTTGAAGCTGTCCCCGCTGGCGATCGTCTCATAGCCCATGGACTGGAGGGCCTTCACCGTGGTCAGCTTGGACTGGGGGCAGCGCATCCGATAGCCCGTGATGGCTCCGTCGGGGGCCACCTCCAGGGTGTTGCAGAAGATGGTGGGCCAGTTCAGCTTGGCCATCAGGGGCTTGGCAAACTGCTCGAAGGTGTCGCTGAGGATGACCACCTGGGTGAGGGTGCGCAGCTCGTCCAGGAACTCCTTGGCCCCCGGCAGGGGGTCGATCTTGGCGATGGTGGCCTGGATCTCCTTCAGGCCCAGGCCGTGCTCCTTCAGGATCTCCAAGCGCCACTTCATCAGCTTGTCATAGTCCGGCTCGTCCCGGGTGGTGCGCTTCAGCTCCGGGATACCGCTCTCCTCCGCAAAGGCGATCCAAATCTCCGGGACCAGGACCCCCTCCATATCCAGGCATACGATATTCATGGTCGATTCTCCTCTCTGTTTCCCGGCCTGATGTCCCCGACCGAGTCCCTTCTCTTGTGTGGTCCCCGACCCACAGGGTGCAGGGATTACATGGGGCTCGTCCCAGAGGCAGACCAAAGCCGGGCGCTTTTCAATACGATTTGTAATTTTTTTCGAATAATATCCTATTTGAGTTCATTTTCAACCCCTGCCCTGGCTGCGGCGCAGGTTGGTCAGGAAGTTGTCCATCCGGGTGATGGCCTCGGAGATATCCTTCATCGAGGCGGCATAGCAGGCCCGGACGAAGCCCTCGCCCCCGGGGCCGAAGGCGGAACCGGGGATCACCGCTACCCGCTCCTCCCGCAGGAAGCGCTCACAGAACTCGTTGGAGGTCAGGCCGGTGGAACGGATATCCGGGAAGACGTAGAAAGCGCCCTTGGGCTCAAAGCAGCTCAGACCGATGCGGCGCAGATTCTCCACCAGATAGCGGCGGCGGCTGTCGTACTCCTCCCGCATGTGCTCGATGTCCCGGTCCCCGTTGCGCATGGCCTCGATGGCGGCATACTGGCTGACGGTGGGGGCGGACATGATACCGAACTGGTGCAGCTTGGTCAGGCACTGGATGATAGGCTTGGGGGCGCAGACATAGCCCATCCGCCAGCCAGTCATGGCGTGGCTCTTGGAGAAGCCGTTGACCACGATGGTGCGGTCATACATCTCCTCCAGATTGGCCATGGACACATGGCGCTGGCCGTAGGTCAGCTCGGCATAGATCTCATCGGAGACCACCATGATCTCCGTGTCCCTCAGCACCTGGGCCAGAGCCTCCAGGTCCTGCCGCTCCATAATGCCGCCGGTGGGGTTGGAGGGGAAGGGCAGCACCAGCGCCTTGGTCCTGGGGGTAATGGCGGCCTTCTGCTGCTCAGGCGTCAGGCGGAACTGGTTCTCTGCCTTCAGCTCCACATAGACCGGGACCCCCCCCGCCATCTCGGTGAGCGGTCCGTAGCAGACAAAGGATGGGACGGGGATGATAACCTCGTCCCCCGGGTTCAGCAGCACCCGCAGGGAGAGATCCAGCGCCTCGCTGCCCCCTACTGTGACCAAGATCTGGCTGGCGTAGTCGTATTTCAGGCCGAACCGGCGGTCCAGATAGCTGGCGATCTCCCGCCGCAGCTCCGCCATGCCCGCGTTGGAGGTATATTTGGTGTACCCCCGCTCCAGGGAATAGATACCCGCATCCCGGATGTGCCAGGGTGTCACAAAGTCGGGTTCCCCGATGCCCAGGGAAATGGCGTCCTTCATCTCCTCCAGAATATCAAAAAACTTCCGAATGCCAGAGGGCTGGATGCCCTGGATCTTCTGATTCAAGATCGTCTCATAATTCATACAAAGATATACTCCCTTTCCTGGGGCTCCTGAGGCCGGAAAATCAGGTGCTTCTCCTTATATTTTTTCAAAATGAAATGGGTGGCCGTGCCGGTGACCCCCTCCAGTGGGGCCAGGCGCTCGCCCACAAACTGGGCTACCTCCCGCAGGCTGCGTCCAGAGATGATGACTGTCAGGTCGAAGGAGCCGCTCATCAGATACATGCTCTCCACCTCGTCATACTGATAGATGCGCTCGGCGATGCGGTCAAATCCGGCCAGGGACTGAGGCGTCACCTTCACCTCGATCAGGGCGGTGACATTCTCCCGCTTGACCCGGTCCCAGTCGATCACAGCCTGGTATCCCAGGATCACGCCCTCCTCTTCCAGCCGGCGCAGCTCATCCTTTGCCTCTGCCTCGGTCATGCCGGCCTGTGCTGCCAGCTGTGCGGGAGACTGTGTGCAGTCCTGTTCCAAAAGCTCCAAAAGTGTGTTCATGTCACGGGGACCTCCCTTTCCGAAATCTTTGACTGCGGAGTCCGGCGGCCGGTGCTCCCTGTCAGAAATGAATATCGTATTTATTATATCTCATTTACCGCCCAAGCGCAATGCTGCCTTTTAGATCCCCCCAAGATACACCAGGACCCCCTGCGGCCATAAGACGCAGGGGGTCCTGTGTTTGACTGGTAAAGATCCAGGCTCTGCTCTTTCTGCAGAATCAGGCCGCCTTGACAGCCTTACTGCCCTTTCCGGTAATGATCTGGAACACCAGCACCACGACCAGAACGCCGATACCGATGATGTCGGTCAGAGTGCCCGGATGGATCAGCATCAGACCGGCGGCGATACACACGATCCGCACGCCCCAGTTCAGATCCCGGAGCATGTAGCCGATCATGCCGGCGGCGATGAGGAACATACCCACCGAGGAGGTAAGGACCACCTGCACCACGTCCAGCGGGCCGAAATCGCCAATGAACAGCATCGTGTTATTGAAAGCAAAGATGTAGGGCACGATGAAGGCCGCGATGGCCAGACGGGTGGCGTTGAAGGCCGTCCTCATAGGCGGCGCTTTGGCGATGGCGGAGCCGGCATAGGCGGCCAGGGCCACGGGCGGGGTGATGTCGGCCACAATGCCGAAGTAGAACACGAAGAAGTTGGCAGCCATCAGATCCATGCCCATGCCCTGCACCAGGATAGGGGCACAAGTGGTGGCCATAATGACGTAGTTGGCGGTGGTGGGGACGCCCATGCCCAGCACGATGCAGCACAGCATAGTGAGGAACAGGGCGATGATCAGTTGACCGTTGGCGACCTGTACGATGGCGGTGATGAGCACATTGGCCAGACCGGTCATCGTCACCACGCCGGCGATGATGCCCGCGATGCCGCAGGCTACGCCTACAGACAGGGTATTCCGGGTCCCGGCGGCCAAGGCGTCCACATAGGAGGGGGCCGCCTCACGGTTGGGCTTGCTCATTACCGTGAAGAGAACGAACAGCACCACCCAAAGGCCCATACAGATGTTATCCAGGTTCTCCGGAATCCATTCGTAGGACTTGTTGCCCAGGATCACGATGACAGCCAGGGGGATGAGGGGCAGGGCCATGAGCAGCTTTTTGCCGCCCTTCTCCCGGTCCACCATACCCATGGTGATAGCGGCGAAGGTGGCATACACAGCGCTGCGGGACATGGTGAAGCCCACGATGATCATGTACACCAGCACGATCAGCGGCACCAGCAGGTAGATCTTGGGAAGGATATCCTTGGCCTTGGGCAGGGAATCCTTGGGCAGACCGTGCAGCCCCATCTTCTTGGCCTTGAAGTGGACCATAAGGAAGATGCCCGCGAAGTACAGGAAAGCGGGCAGGATGGCCCGGATCACGATCTCAGAGTAGGGGACGCCGACCATCTCGGCCATGAGGAAAGCGGCGGCGCCCATGATGGGGGGCATGATCTGTCCGCCAGTGGAGGCGGCGGCCTCAACGGCACCCGCGAACTCCGGGGGATAGCCAGTCTTCTTCATCAGGGGGATGGTAACGGCGCCGGTGGTCACGGTGTTGCCCACAGAGGAACCGGACACCATGCCGCACAGAGCGGAAGAGATGACGGCTACCTTGGCGGGACCGCCGGAGGCGGAGCCTGCGATGGCGTTTGCCCCTTCAATAAAGAAGTTGGCGATGCCGGTAGCCTCCAGGAAAGCGCCGAAGATGATGAACAGCACGATGTAGGTGCAGCACACGCTGATGGGGGTGCCAATGACGCCGTTGGTGGTGTAGAACAGGTTGTACACAATGCTCTGCACCGTCTTTCCGGCAAACATGGGCAGATAAGCATAAAGAACGAAGGCCGTGGCCACGCATAGGATGGGGATGCCCACCACCCGGCGGCAGCACTCCGCCAGGATCAGGATGCCGATGATACCCAGCACCACCTCAGTGGTGCCGATCCGGGTCATCATGGCCACGATGCTCTTCAGGTTGATGACATAGTTAAAGTAGCAGGCCGCGCCCACCACTGCCAATACGATGTCATACCAGGGGATGTGATTCACCTTCTGTGTTCCCTTTTTCGCAGGGTACAGAATGAATACAAACAAAATGATAAAGCCCAAAAACAGGCAGTGCCGGACGCGGTTGTCAAAGCTGGCAAACAGGTTCATCCATACCATGAACAGGGAAAAGAGAGCCAGCATGATCCGGATGACCAGCTCCGGGACTCCGGTCCAGATCCGGGTGTTGGATTCGCGGTCGTACTTCTTCATGACCGCTTCCACGTCCTCCGCCGTTCCCACGTCTACACTGGGATCACCGGCAGGAGCCGTGTTGACGCTGCGATCTTCCAAATCGCCCATTATTCTCCTCCTTAGTCGCATCGTTCTGACGCCGCCCCTAGCGGACAAGGCGGTCAGAACAGCCGATACTCGTACCCGATGGAGACCACCGAGCTTCTTCCAAACAGTGCGCTCAAACTGATGACTCGAATCCCGCTCTCCAGAGTCACCTCCTCCATCCCATCTTCCGGGAACACCCCGACCAGATCACGGACCTGGCCATAGTCCTCCCGGATGTCGCCCAGGATCAGCGTGTGATCTGATCGGGAGCCTACGATATATTGCAGGGGGATCGTCTCAAAATCCTTGTGGATATTGCTCACTACAATGGAGCCGTCCTCGCCCAATGTCATGGACTCCCCTTCGTTCAGCTGGCTCTGTACCCCGGCGCCGAAGCTGTAATAGTAGGTCTGCTCCACATAGATCTTGTGCTCCTGGATCTGATAGCAGTCAATCAGCGGATTTTTATGGACCGAGTGGATAAAGCCCACGCAGAACCAGTCTCCCTCGTCCAGGCGGTAGCGGACGCAGGTCTCACCGTTTTCCCCGCCGCGCAGGGTGAGATACCAGCCCGCCCGCACGCTGACTGTTGCTAGAAGAGCCGCCGCAATAATGATGATTATCGCGGCGGCTCCCATTACCCTTTTTTTCATCAGATCCCGGTGTCACTCGTCACCGGAACTTGACCGGCGGGCCGTGCGGCGAGGTCGGTCCTCCCTCACAGGACACCCTTCTCGGTATAGAACTTCTCAGCGCCGGGATGCATAGGCACATCACCCACACCGGCCACCGCGTTCTCCAGGGTCAGGAACTGGAACTTGGCCTGAGTAGCGGCCATGCTCTCCTGATTCTCGAACATCTGGGTCAGCAGTTCATAGACGAAGTCCTCGGACAGGTCCTCAGAGGCCACCAGAACTGCCTTCACGGCCACGCAGGTCACATCATAGTCGATGTTGTTGGGGTAGGTGCCGGCGGGCAGGTCCTCCTGGACCAGGAAGGGGTAGTTGGTGGTCAGATACTCCACGGCCTCGGGAGTCAGGCTGATCATATCGAATTCAGCGGTGGCATCCAGCTCAGTGATCGAGGTGGTGGGGGCGCCGGCCACGGTGAAAGCGGCGTCGATCTTACCGTCCTTCAGGTCGTTGGCGGCGTCGCCGAAGGAACCGTTGGTGGCGGTGATGTCAGCGGTAGTCATGCCGTAGGCCTCCAGGACCTGGCGGGCGTTGACCTCAGTGCCGGAGCCTACATCGCCCACGCAGACGGTCTTGCCCTTCAGCTCGGATACGTCCTTGATGCCGGGGGCGGAGATGATCTGCACGGTCTCGTTGTACAGGCCGGCCACCCACTGGCTGCTGGTCTCAGCCTCGGTGAACAGGTCGGTGCCGCTGTGGGCATAGGAGAGCACGTCGGACTGCAGGATGGACATCTGGGCATTGCCGTCAGCCACCTCCAGGATGTTGGCGGAAGAGGCACCGGTGGAAGTCACATTCAGCTGGCCGGTGGTCAGCAGGGGGTTGAGGGTGGTCTGCATCACGCCGCCGTAGGCGTAATAGGTGCCGGAGGTGCCGCCGGTCGCCAGGGTGACGGTCTCGCCGGAGCCGCCGGCCGGAGGTGTGGTGGTGGAAGTAGTGCCGGTAGAAGCGGCAGGAGTAGAAGTGGTACCGGAATTGCTGGGCTGATTGGGATTGCCGCAGCTGGCCAGCGCCAGGGACAGAGACAGCGCCAGGATGAGAGCAAGTGTTTTCTTCATATTCTCTTTCCTCCATTTCAAGCTTTACTCGGCCTTCCGCCCGAGGGATGCGGCCGACCTATTTGCAGAGTTATTATATTACATTTTGCCTATAATTGCAAGTCGCTTTTTTTATTTTCGGTCATTTTGCATAATTTCCTTCATTTTTGCAGTTTTTTTCTCTGTTTTTCTCTTTTTTCTTTCGGATTTCCTCATTTTTCCTTCTTTTCAATATAATGATGCAGTATTTGCATCATTCCGTTTTTAACATTTTCCCCCTGCATTCCGACGCCCTTACTCCCGCATAGCCTGTTCCAGCTTCTCCAGCGCCCGCTTCTCAATGCGCGATACATAGGAGCGGCTGATGCCGCAGCGGGAGGCGATCTCCCGCTGTGTTCTGGGAGGGCGGTCATCCAGGCCGTAGCGCAGGGTGATGATGGACCGCTCCCGATCGGTCAGGCAGGTGGCCACGCAGTGCCGTACCTTGCGGCAGGCGTCCCGGGTGTCCAGTTCCTCCAGCATGTTGTCGTCCACAGCGATCACATCCATCAGCGACAGGGAGCTGCCGTCGTCATCGCCATCCAGGCTGTCCGCCAGTGACACCTCCCCTGCCAGCTTTTTCTGCGCCCGGAAGTGCATCAGGATCTCGTTTTCGATGCAGCGGCTGGCGTAGGTAGCCAGACGGACGTTTTTATCACTTTTGAAGGTAGAAATCCCCTTGATCAGCCCGATAGTCCCGATGGAGATCAGATCGTCCTGGTCTCCAGTCTGGGCATAGTACTTTTTCACGATATGGGCCACCAGCCGCAGGTTATGCTCCACCAGCAGGTTGCGGGCCTCCAGGTCCCCCTGGGCGGCCCGCTCCAGGTATTCCCGCTCCTCCGCGGCCTTC